>ERZ802822.387-NODE-387-length-31477-cov-11.688439_pt1 | contig 31477 bp, 46 predicted proteins | sample MGYA00345649_ERZ802822 | MGnify/ENA primary metagenome ERZ802822 (study PRJEB30503, sample SAMEA104212359) | marine metagenome | biome: Westerlies Biome; feature: [SRF] surface water layer (ENVO:00010504) within the epipelagic zone...; material: water...
CACGATTCCTTCATGTCCAGCCCCACCAGCATTGTTGTGAACGGCGGTAAAATGGGATTCGCCATGGAACTCATCCTCACTCCGATCATTCATCGCATGATCGAAGAGAAAAAGAACCTCAGTTGAACGTGGTAATCCAATCAAGTTTGGATTGAACTTTTATCTCTACAATGGGTCCATCTGATTGATCAGGTGGGCCTTTTTCTTTGTCATCGCCCTCCTTCGAAATTCTCGGTGCTGTTGGTACACCAAGCACACCGCGCTGGGATCGTGTCGATAGCCGAGCCTTGATTGCTTTGGCACGATCCACATATTTCAATTACCTCTCCACTACACCCTCCGGTTTGGATCCCCTTGGTGCCGTGATCCATTTGCGCAATGGAAATGGTCGTGTGGCTTTTGAGGTGCCTGTGCTGTTGCCAGACGAAGAGTTTGTTGGCATCGATCTGATTCGTGGTCGTAGCACTCGAGGGAGAAACCGATGCAGGGGCTAGTTCTTGCCCTGTTTGGAGCTTGTGTGGGCAGTTTCACCAATGTGGTGGCGTGGCGTCTGCCCAGGCAAGAGTCGGTTGTTGTTCCAAGCAGCCATTGCCCCCGTTGTGGCCATGGCGTGCGTTGGCACGACAACCTGCCGGTCGTCGGATGGCTGTTGTTACTGGGTCGTTGTCGCGATTGTCGTTCTCCCATCAGTGTCCGCTACCCCATTGTTGAGGCCCTCAGCGCTGGGTTGTGGCTCAGTGCGGCCTATGTGCAGCCCAGTGGGGGCGGTGACTTGCCCACTGCAGTGTTGCCCTGGGCTGGACTTCCCCTGATTGCCCTGCTGCTTCCCCTCGTTTTGATCGATTTCGATCACATGTGGTTGCCCGAACCCCTCTGTCGCTGGGGTGTGTTGGTGGGGTTGGCGATCAGTGCTATGGCTGGAGTTCCTGTGTTCGTCCAGCATCTGATCGCCACGGTGCTGTCGCTTTTGGCTTTGGAGGGACTGAGTTCTTTGGCAGAGCGTTTGGTGGGGAAGCCGGCGCTTGGCCTTGGCGACGCCAAACTCGCTGCCATGGGAGGGGCTTGGCTTGGTCTATGGGGTATTGGCCTGGCGATGGGTCTTGCGGTGTTGGCTGGTGCCGTCGTTGGCGGCGTGGCTCGGATCACCGGACGCTTGGCTCCGCAGCAACCGTTTCCCTTCGGCCCATTCATCGCCCTGGGCATTTGGCTGGTGTGGTTAATGGGGCCTTTTTGGTGGTGGGATCAATGGCAGGCGGCTCTGACGCCATGGATGGGTCTTTAATGGAATGAACCGACCGGTTCGTGTGTCTCTGTTCGACTGGTTTGCTGATCGCCGTAAAGGTCAGTACGTCGGCAATGTCAAACAGGAACCCGAAGAGGGGGATGGCCTTTGGAGCAAGTGCCCCGAGTGCGGACTTGTTGTGTATCTCAAGGACCTTCGCTTGAACGCCAGTGTCTGTGCAGGCTGTGGATACCACCACCGCATCGACAGCTCCGAACGGATTGCTTTGATTGCTGATTCGGAGAGTTTCCAACCCCTGAATGAGCATCTGGCTCCCATCGACCCGCTGGAATTTAAAGATCGTCGTGCCTACGCAGACCGCTTGCGGGAAAGTCAGGCTGCGACGGGATTGAACGATGGGGTGGTCACCGGATTGTGCCTCGTGGATGGGATTGGCATGGGTTTGGCGGTCATGGATTTTCGCTTCATGGGCGGATCCATGGGCTCTGTGGTGGGGGAAAAAATCACCCGTTTGGTGGAGGAATGCACCAAACGCAAGCTCCCCCTGTTGATCGTGTGTGCATCCGGGGGTGCGCGCATGCAGGAGGGGATGTTGAGCCTGATGCAGATGGCCAAAATTTCTGGAGCTCTGGAACGTCACCGGGAGGCTGAGCTGCTGTATTTACCGCTGCTCACCCACCCCACCACGGGTGGCGTTACCGCAAGCTTTGCGATGCTGGGTGATCTGATTTTGGCTGAGCCGAAGGCCTTGATTGGGTTTGCCGGTCGTCGGGTGATTGAACAGACGTTGCGTGAGAAATTGCCCGATAACTTTCAAACGGCTGAATATCTCCAAGACCACGGTTTCGTCGACACCATCGTTCCGCGGACCCAATTCCGCAGCACGCTGGCATCTCTCCTCCGCCTGCATGGATCGAAGTCGTTGGAGCTCACTAACGCATGATTCGTCGCCTTCTTGTTCTGTTCATCGCCCTGTTCTGTTTTGTGGGAATCAGCTGGGCTGGACCCGTGGAATGGATTGAAGTGCCTGCCACCGATGCGGGGCAGCAGTGGTGGGACCGCGGCAGTATTCGAGACAATAAAAACGGTCTGCGCACTGTGCTCAGTCGGTTTACGCCAGCTCCATCCGAGGATGGAGAACAGCGTCAGGGGGAGCTTTACGTGATGGAGCTTGATTGTGGGCAGTCGCTGTATCGCGACAAACAAGTCAACGGAATTCCCCGATTTCGTTCCACTTTTCAGGCTGCAGAGAACGATGGTTTGATCGTTTCGGTGATCGAAGCTGTCTGCAACGAACCTCTCTCCAGCTGACATGTCCACACAACCCATTGGCATTGCTGTTGCCGGACTTGGTTTCGGTGAAAAGGTGCATCTGCCGGCCTTAGAGGCCAATCAGGACTTAGAGGCGGTGGCGATTTGGCATCCCCGCCGTGAGCGTTTGGATCAGGCCTGTGCGGCGTCGGGGCTGAAGGGATACGACAACTGGGATGCGTTGCTGGCTGATCCCGTGGTGGATGCGGTGATTGTGGCGACGCCTCCGGGCCCGCGTTTCGATTTGGCCCGAGCAGCGCTTCAAGCGGGCAAACATGTGTTGCTGGAAAAACCGATCGCGCTGCATGCAGATGAGGCGATGGAATTGCAGCGGTTAGCGCTGCGGCAACAGCGAAGCGTCGCTGTGGATTACGAATACAGAGCGGTGCCGTTATTCATGCAGGCCGAGCGCTTGTTGCGCTCGGGCGCCGTGGGGACCCCTTGGTTGGTCAAGTTGGATTGGTTGATGAGTAGCCGGGCCGATGCCAGCCGTGGCTGGAACTGGTATTCCGATCGCAAAGCCGGCGGTGGAGTGATCGGTGCCTTGGGGACCCATGCTTTCGATACGTTGGCTTGGTTGATTGGTCCGGTGGGGTCGGTCCAAGCGCTGAACAGCGTCTCAATTCCTGAGCGCCCTGGCGCGGATGGTGCGATGAAAGCCGTTGATGCGGAAGACGTCGCCTTGATTCAGACCACCCTGAACTGGCAAGGGCGTTCCGATTGTGCAGTGCCAGCGCAGTTGAATCTTGCGTCGGTCGCTCGCCAAGGCCGCGGCTGCTGGTTGGAGGTGTATGGATCCAAGGGAACCATGATCCTGGGTAGCGAGAACCAAAAGGACTATGTCCATGGTTTTTCCCTTTGGCATGCATCCCCTGGAGAACCGCTGCGATCGATCCAGGCGGATGCGGATTTGGCCTTCTCCACCACCTGGAGTGATGGTCGCGTGGCTCCCGTGGCAAGGATTCAGGGCTGGTGGGCGGAGAGTATGCGCAGCGGGCAACCGATGGTTCCGGGATTGATGGAAGGCGTGGCGAGCCGGCTTGCGTGTGATGCAGCGGCATCGAAATAGCCTGAATTCCTAAATTTTGAACGCTATGAATCAATGATTTGTCGCAATTGACACGATGGCTTGTTAGCGAATGACAAGTCGTCGAAATTTTCCGACTAGATAACTATTTCCTTTTTGGTTAAGTATGTCGCTTACTGACTTTTCTCAAGAGCTCATTGCAACAGCACGTGCTCTCGCTGAGTCTGGGAAAGGAATTCTTGCTGTGGATGAATCTACCAAGACAGTTGGCAAGAGATTGGGTTCAATAAATGTTGAAAATATAGAGGCAAATCGCCAGGCCTATCGCGGCATGCTGTTCACATCAGCAGGCCTGGGGCAATACATCAGTGGAGCGATTCTCTACGAAGAGACGTTGTTCCAAAACCATGCAGACGGTGAGTCGATGGTTCAAAAATTGCAGAAGCTGGGTGTGATCCCAGGAATCAAAGTTGATCAGGGTCTTCGCCCTCTTCCTGGCGCAGGATCTGTGGAAACCCTTTGCACTGGTCTCGACGGCTTGGTGGAGCGTGCTGCCGACTACTACGCCCAAGGTGCTCGCTTTGCTAAGTGGCGCGCAGTTCTCCAGATCACAGCCGATGGCTGTCCTTCTGATCTCTCGGTTCGTGAAAATGCCTGGGGGCTTGCCCGTTATGCCAGAAGTGTTCAGGAGTCGGGATTAGTCCCAATTATTGAGCCTGAAATTTTGATGGATGGTGACCATACGATTGAGGTGACGGCAGCTGTTCAAGAGCGAGTTATCCAAGAGGTTTATCAGGCTTGCCATGCCAACGGTGTTCTTTTAGAAGGCACATTGCTTAAGCCATCGATGACGGTGCAGGGGGCTGATTGTCCCCAGAAGGCCGATCCAAAGATTGTTGCTGAAATGACAGTCCGAACCTTGGAAAGAAGTGTTCCTGCCAGTGTCCCCGGAATTGTTTTTCTCTCCGGTGGCTTGAGTGAAGAAGCCGCATCTATTTATCTCAATACGATGAATAGTCTCCCTAAAAAAGCAAGCTGGAATCTCGGCTTTTCCTATGGACGGGCACTTCAACATTCATGTTTGAAAGCGTGAAAAGGATCGGAGACGGAAAAGGGTCAAGCCGCGCTTCTTGCGCGTGCACAAGCCAATTCCGAAGCCTCTCAAGGTCGTTATGTCGCAGGGTCGCAACCGTCGTCTGATGAACAGCTATTTCTGGCTGGTTACACCTACTAAGCGATTGCATCTGACACTCCCTCGTCGTTTAGGCAACGGAGTGTCGTGACATTTCACACGACTCAAAGGTAAAGTCTCGCGGCTACGGACATTTGTCCGTTGAATGGCCTTCATTGAGATTTCACTATGGCGCTCGTACCGCTCCGTCTACTGCTAGACCACGCTGCCGAAAACGGCTACGGCATTCCTGCCTTCAACGTGAACAACCTTGAGCAGGTGCAGTCGATCATGGAAGCGGCTAACGAGACCGATTCCCCAGTGATCCTGCAGGCATCGCGCGGTGCGCGGACCTATGCAGGCGAAAACTTTCTTCGCCACCTGATCCTGGCTGCGGTTGAGACTTACCCCAACATCCCGGTGGTGATGCACCAGGACCACGGCAATAGCCCCGCTACCTGCTTCGGTGCTGCCGCTAACGGCTTCACCTCCGTGATGATGGACGGTTCCCTCGAAGCTGATGCCAAGACACCCGCCAGCTACGACTACAACGTCAATGTCACCAAAGACGTGGTGGATGTTGCCCATGCCATCGGCGTAAGTGTTGAAGGTGAACTGGGTTGCCTCGGCTCCTTAGAAACGGGTAAAGGTGAAGCCGAAGACGGCCATGGCTTTGAGGGTGAGCTCTCCAAAGATCAGCTCCTCACCGACCCAGCAGAAGCTGCTGATTTTGTCGCCAAAACAAAGGTTGATGCCTTGGCCATCGCCATCGGCACAAGCCATGGTGCGTACAAATTCACCCGCAAGCCCACAGGTGAAGTGCTGGCGATCAGCCGCATCGCTGAAATCCATAAAGCCATCCCCAACACCCACCTGGTGATGCATGGTTCCTCCTCCGTTCCTCAGGAATGGCTGGAGATGATCAACAAGTACGGCGGTGCTATCCCTGAGACCTACGGCGTTCCTGTCGAAGAGATCCAGGAAGGCATTCGTAATGGTGTTCGCAAGGTCAATATCGACACCGATAACCGCCTCGCCTTCACCGCTGCTGTTCGTGAAGCAGCCATGGCTGATCCTGCCAATTTCGATCCCCGCCACTTCAACAAGCCGGCTCGGAAGTACATGAAGCAGGTTTGCCTCGATCGTTATCAGCAGTTCTGGGCTGCCGGTAATGCCAGCAAGATCAAGCAAAGCGACATCAACTACTACGCCGGCCTGTACGCCAAGGGTGTTCTTGATCCCAAAACTGCTGTTGCTGCCTGATCAGCACTCAGCCATGAATCGCTTGGGGCCCAGTGGGCCCCATTTTTTTGTTTGTGCAAGGTGCCTAAGGCACCACAAGCTTCAGTTGCAATCGGTTGTTTTCTCGAGCACGCGCGGCTTCGATGACCCGTTCTTCGGGATCAGCGATCACCTCGATCTGATGCGCACCAGGCGTGAGCTCCCAGGCCACGGCGAAGTCTTCTGATCCACCCGCATCCATCCAGGGAATCCGCACATAGCGATGGCTGCTGTATGAGTCGTCCAACACCACGCTGATGCCGACGTCGTTGACGTCAAGTGCCCCGAGGTTGACCGCTCGAAAATGGATTAACCCCTTGTCGTAGCGAAGCTGTTCAATGGCGAGGTCGCTGGAGAGCTTTTGGATGGTTCTCAGCGGGTAGAGCACCAAGCTGTCGAGCGCACCCAGCCTGCTGGATGCATGTTCATGGTGTAGGTGACCTCCGTAGGCCAAGTCCGTGCTGCATCCATGCAGATGCAGATGGGCTCCCGCTTGGGGAACGGTGACGCGTCCGCGTTCGGGTTCCGTATCGAAGAAGCCACAGCAGTCCCAGTGCATGGACCGACCCAGATATTGAATCGGATCGTTGGTGTCCTCTTGGCTTAGCGGAGAGAGTCGGTAGTGCTGAAGCGTGTCGTAGATGCTCCGTTCCGCAGTTGCTGGGTTGGCATTGCTGGTGACCAATCCTTTGTTGCGGCGTTGCTGACCCATGCAGAGCTTGGAGGCCACGGTGATCACCAACTCTTGCCAGTGGGCCACAAGTCGAACCCCATAAACAGGGGCGTCCTCCAGGGTTCCCTGTTGACGCCCTGCTTTGATCGCTGCTTCGACGAGTTCTTGCAGTGGTCGCCCTTCCTGAGCCCCGAGCCTGCTCAGCTGGACAGGTCTCCGCAGAGCCGTGGCGTCTGCGGTGAAACACACGTAAGGAAAGTTGCTGCTTCCATCGCCAGGGGAAAGGCGCACGATGCTGCCGTCGTGGGCTATGCAGCGCCAAATAGCGGTGGTGTTATCTCGATTTCGGAGAAAAGTGAGTTCGCCGTTTTCGATGCTGGTGGTGGTTCCCAGGCCCAGCACATCTCCTGCCAAGGGAATGTGCGACATCGGCAGGTGTTCTTGGATATCCCCCTGGATGAGATTGACAACGGAATTGGCAATGGTGAGATCTGCCACGGTTCCATCCTTCGGTTTTTGACTCATAGCTTCTGTTTCAAGGAATGGCTATCGCGGTGCCCTCCCTCCGCGGATCCGCGACGCCATGCCAGCGCCCTTGGATCAGCTGAAGCAGGGCAATGCCGCTGTTCAGCGGTTGGGATCTGATCTCCTGCTCTCCCCCACTGAGCTCTGTCCAAGCAAATGGCCAGGGGATGGGTGAATCGCGTTCAGCCACCAGCCCATTGCCGCGGATCGAGAGATGGGGCATGGCAACGGACTGTTCAGGGGTGAGTCCCCACAACAGCGATGCCATCAGCACACGACTGATGAAGTGGGGAATGGTTCGTCCTCCAGGGGACCCCACGGCCAGGACGGGTTGTCCCTGTTCGAACACGATGAGCGGTGCCATGGATGACATCGGGCGTTTGCCTGCACGGCGACGGTTCGCGACCGGTCGCCCCTGGATGGCTGGCCGAAAGGCGAAGTCTGTGAGCTGATTGTTCATCACCATTCCGGCGACGACGTGGCGACTTCCAAAGACTGTTTCCACCGATCCTGTGTAGACGGCCATGTTTCCGTGTCGATCAACGATGGAAAGATGGGTCGTCCCTTGCTCAATGCCAGGACTTGTTCTGGCAAAGGGGTAACGGCTGCGCCCCGGAGGCAACCCTGGACCTGGAAGGGAGTACGGCTGATCCAGCATCGCCTTGGCTCGTCCCCGGAGGTATTGCGGAGCTAGCAATCCCTGCATCGGTACAGGCCAGTCGTTTGGGTCGTTGACCCAATAAGAGCGATCGGCATCGGCCCATTGGAGGGCCGTGGCAAACCGTTGCCACGCCTTTGGGCGTCTGGGAGTGGAGATCACTCCAGTGGCATCCAACAGCGCCAGGGTTTGGAGGATGGCGAGCCCGCCACCACTTGGTGGTGGCACAGTGCAGAGCTTCCAGCGCTGGATGGGGTGGCAGACCGGACGCCGTCGAATGACGGAGTAGTTCTTGAGATCTGCTGACGACCATCCCTGAAAGGCCTGCTCATTCGAGCCAAGATCGGCGATGCCATTCAGGATTTGAGCGGCCAGCACCCCGTCGTAAAACGTGGGACCACCGTCCCGTGCAATCTGCGCAAGGGTGTCTCCGAGTACCGGATTTCGAAACACCTGATCCAGGCTTGGTCGTTCACCACCAGGTCGATAGAGCTGATCAAATCCGGGGCTGTGGCCTGTGCCGATCCGTTTGGCCAGGCTGATCGAGCGCAAGAGCCGTGGGGTGGGTCGAAACCCCTCACGGGCCAAGTTGATGGCCGGTTGAAACGTGCTGTCCCATGGGAGGCGACCAAAGCGCTGATGGGCATCCCACAGCAGAGCCACGGTGCCTGGGATGCCAATGGCGCGGAGTTGGCTGGAGGCTTCACGCCACGGAATGGGACTTCCGTCAGGTCTCAGTAGATCGTCCGGTTGGCTCGAACTTGGTGCCTGTTCTCGACCATCGAGCACCTCCAACGTCTGTTGTCGGGCATTCCAATGCAACAGAAATCCGCCACCGCCCAGGCCTGAGCTTTGCGGTTCCACCACGGCCAGCACGGTTTGTGCTGCCACGAGGGCATCCACCGCATCGCCTCCTTGCTTCAACATCTCGCGGGCAGCATCCGTTGCGAGTGGATGGGCTGTCACCACCACCGCTAAACCTGCGGCTGAGGAGATTGCTCGATGGCTACTTTCAGCGCCCTCGGGGTCATCCCGACTCACGGGAGCAGCGCCCACAAGCTCAGCAGCAACGAGCTCAGGGCAGCTGAGGTCAGTGCAAAGAATCAGCAGCAGAACAAGGGCGCGAATCAAGGAAGGAGCGAAAGCCTCCCGCGTCGACCATCCAGGCGTGCCCGCTGCCCCAACGGCAGGGCCTGGTTGGGAAGGCCGTGGCCGATGGGTAAGTTCACGACCAAGGGCACTCCCAGTCCTCCCAGGCGGTTTTCGAGAACCTCTTCCATGCTGAAATCACCCGGCAAGATGTCGTTTTCCATCCAGCTGAACCGACCACATGCCACCCCGGCCAACTTGTCCAACAGCCCGGCGCTTCTCCATTGGGTCAACATCCGGTCCACTCGATAAGGGGCTTCCCCAACGTCCTCAAACACCACAATGGCGCCATCGAGAGAGGGCATCCAGGGGGTGCCGATTAGATGGGTTCCCACGGTGAGGTTGGTCACCACGAGAGGGCCTTCTCCAATGCCTTGAACCAGCCCTCGTCCATCAAGGGGCGCGACGGGCAGTCCTTTGAGCAGGGCAACGGTTCGCTGCCATTGCTCTGCTGGCCCACTTGTGGAGCCATGAATGGCCCCAGGCAGCCCGGCGGACCACTGGGCAAGCAGAAGGGAAGAGCTGTCTGAAAAGCCAAGGCTCCATTTGGGCCGACGGGGGAACTGAAAACCAGCCTCCAAGACACGAGCGCTGCCCCATCCCCCACCGAGAGAGATCACGGCGTCAACGTTGGGATCCGCCCAAGCCGTTGATAGCTCGAATGCCCGTTCATGGTCGCGGCCCGAAAAATATCGCCATTGTTCAGTCACTGAGGTCGGAATCTCCAAGGTCCAACCCTCGGCGGCGCAGCGGTCGATCAGGGCATCAAATGTTGTGTCTGGCTCGATCCAAGTGCCCGGATTAACGGCGCGTAAGCGGGATCCCTTTCGGAGGGGTGGAAGGTTGGGGGTGGATGCTCTGGCTCGAGCGTTGGCCCGTCCGCCGATGAGCGCACCCAGTGCAGTGGCCGCCCCTGAGATCAGCAGCGAACGGCGCTGGATCATCAGTTCAGCAGGGCTTGCAGCATGCTGCGGCCGTCGGTGCCACCGGTGGCTGGATCACAGGCGCGCTCTGGATGGGGCATGAGTCCCAGAACATTGCCAGAAGCATTGGTGATTCCAGCAATGTCTTCAACTGAACCATTGGGGTTTGATCCGTATCGAAGCGCAATGGAGTCGTCATCCTGAAGTTGTTTCAAGGTGTCGTTGCTGCACTGATAACGACCTTCGCCATGGGCGATGGGCAGTACAAGGGAGCCCGCGTTGCCATAGGCCTTCAGCCAGCCTGTGCGGACGCTTGAAACGTGCAGGGGTGCGTCTTCGCAAATGAAGTGAAGATTTTGATTGCGTGTCAGTGCTCCAGGGAGCAATCCCAATTCCGTCAGCACCTGGAAGCCATTGCAGATCCCCAGAACCTTTCCGCCTTTCGACGCGAAGTCCATCAGGGACTGGAGCACCGGTGCAAATCGGGCGATGGCTCCACAACGCAAGTAATCGCCGTAACTAAAGCCTCCTGGAAGCACAACAGCATCCAACCCGCTGAGATCGGTTTCTTCGTGCCACAACCGACGTGTGGGCAGGTTGAGGCATCCCTCGGTTGCCCATTGCACATCCCGGTCGCAGTTGGAACCCGGAAAAACAACAACCCCGATCGTCATGAATCCTGGAGCTCCAGGGACCAGTCCTCGATCACCGGGTTGGCGAGAAGTCGATCGCTCAGAAGTTCAAGCCGTCGACGGGCCTCTTCTTCATTCGGGGCGTCAATGTCCAACTCAACAGCTTTCCCGATGCGCAGTTTGCTGATCCCATCCACGCCCAGACGGATTGCGGCACCTTTTGCCGCTTCTCCAGCAGGATCCAGCACAGAGGGGCGCAGGTGGACCAGAACGCGGGCTTGATAACGCGGCACGATCACCAGCAGGGCTAGTGGAATCCTGCCAGACACCCAACCTTTTGGTTGTGTTGTGTCACCCCTGGATGGGTAGAGGGTGGTAAACCGGTTTCGGCGTTCCTGGCCAAGACCGTGTTCACCCTCAATTGCAGAAGTTGTGGGACTCCCGTTGAGATCATTGGGCGTTTTGGCTTCAAGTTGAAAGGCGCTGGCATTAACAGCACGCTGTGCGACCGATGCCGTCAAATTCAATTTCGTGAAGCGAGAGCCAATGACCTCGCTTCAGTTGAGGACCAACATCGAGATGGCCCCTTTCGGCTATCGACCTCAAGACGCTTGTTGCCGACTGCCGCTGTAGGTCTTGCGCTGTTGTTGTTGATCGGCAGTGTCTGGCTGGGACGTCGCTCAAGCGATCAAAAGCAGCGTCCTCAAGAGGACGCTGCACCAGTGGTTAGACCATTGCCCTCGAGATAGAGCGTCTGTCTTGGGAACGCAAATTCAATCCCCTGCTGTTCGAACTGACGCATGATGCTCAGGTTGATCGATTGTTGAATGTCCAGGGCGTTGGTGTAATTAGGGTTGTCGATGTAATAAACAATCTCAAAATTTAGGCTGTAATCACCAAAGCCTGTGAAATGGCAGCGGTTAAATATGGCGTGAGTCGTGTTTTCAACAATGGTTTCGATTGTGGTCGGTATCGATTTAATCTGATCGGCTGTCGTTTGATATGTAACGCCGATTGTATAAATCATTCGGCGTTGTTGCATGGTGGCGAAATTCTCGATATTGGAACTGGTTAGTTTTGAATTATTGATGACGACAATTTCACCTCTTAGGCTACGGAGATGAGTGGAGCGCACCCCAATTCTTTCTACGGTTGCCGATACGGAATCGACCGCAATGAATTGACCGATGCTAAATGGCTTGTCGATGAGAATCATCAGGTAAGCGAATAATTCTTGGGCTGGTTCTTTTAAGGCAAGGCCTAATCCAATGCCACCAGCACTCAGCAATCCCCAAACAACGGCAAGCTTGACTCCTTGGCTTTGGAGAATAATCAGGCTCACTAAAACCCAAGTGAGTGCTTTTAAGAGAGGGAAAAGAGTTTTGATCAGTTGCTCAATGTCTTCTCTGCCGCTGCGACGTGCAACGCTTTGCAACAGCCGTATACCGATTCGGTTAATGAGACGAATGACAACAACAGCCGCTGCGATTGTCAGAATGATTTCGTAGGGCCTATTCAATCCTCCTGGGAGTTGAAGCTTGTCTTCGGCCAGAAGCAGAACAGCAAGACTTCCAAGTGGGAAAATTAAATTGGCAACTTCTCTAAAGATAAAATCATCGAAATCTGAACGTGTTCTTTTCGCTAATCGCGGTAAAATTTTTTTGAATATAAAAGAAATTAAAAACGATAGTGCGACTCCTCCGACGATCTGAATGAGAGCTTCCTGCACGTGCTTTTGATTTGACTACTGTAATTGTGCAGCTTGTTTGTGTTGCTGGCAAGATTATTCATGAATCAAGATCAGCATCTGATTATTGGCTGGCATGGTTTTGCATTCCATCAGCTGCAGGGGCAGTGTTGTGATTAATGATTCGATCCACTCGATATCACGTACTCCCCAATCGATATTGCGCTCTCGCAGGCTTGCATCAAAACTTGCATTGCTCAGGCTTGTATGTGCTCCGTATCGTTTAAACGGTCCATAGATCATCAGTGGAGCCTTTTTAGGGAGGCATTCGGCGGCTTGCTGGAGAAGTGCGGTGGTGCAATTTTTGCTGCTGATATGAAGCAAGTTGATACAAACGATGGCGGACAGACATGCTTGGACATCCGTTGGAAGTGGCCAGGGTTGTTGTGTAACTTCGATGTCCAGTGCCCTGGCCATTGTGTTTGTTTGGTCGGTATGACGAATCCATGCATTGATGCTGTCGCGGTGCTGAGGGTCTGGATCACTCGCTTGCCATCTCAGATGGGGAAACCTTTGTTGAAACTCCACTGCATGTTCACCGCTTCCGCTGGCGATTTCCAATATGGTTCCCCAATTCGGAAGCCACTGTTGAAGCACGTCTGCGATGGGTTCGCGATTTCTTGCTGTGGCTGGGAAATGCAACCGTTGATCCGGATTTGTCGCTGTCATTGTCGCTGTGATGGGAGATGGTATTGGGACGATCTCTGAGGTAAATTTGCAGGAGAATTTGCATGACTTAGTTTTCCTTGTATTGTGTCGTATGATTGGCGATTAGCGATAATTTAGCATGATTAAGCTGGCTATTTTAGATTCAGGATTCGATGAATGTCTTTCCCAAAATCGCATTTGATTTGTAATTCGTATTATTCAATTTCTAGATTTAAGCTGTGGTCGTGCTTGTTGTTGCAAGTCTTGAGATCGGAGTATGCACAAAGAGATTCAAACTCTTGCGCTGAGATGTTGCTGTTTGGCTTGTTTCGACTCAGACTTTGATCTCTAACTGAACAACGTGATGAAATATGTCCTGGTTGCTTTGATGGCCACAATCCTTGGCCCGATGGCAGGACATACCCAGCAAAGGCCAGTGAAGGTTCTATCCATCACGAATGGTCAGCAGCTCCTTGTCGAGGTGGAAGGCCATGGTCGCGCGGTTCGTTTGGCCTGTCTTCAGGCGCCTCGTTTTCGTCAGGAACCCTGGGCAGAGTTTGCTCAATCGGTTTTGGAAAGCCATGTTAATCGTGGCGATCAGGCCATATTTGAGCTTCGATCAAGGGATGTGTACGGGCGTTTGGTGGGACGCCTGTTTGTGAATGGCAAAGATCTTGGCGCTCAGCTTGTGCGTCAGGGGAGCGTGATGGCTTGGGATGGGTTTGTGGGTCGTTGTGATGATCTCGATTATTCAGTACTCGAGGAGATGGCGCAGGACGCGGGTCTTGGTCTTTGGTCGGCATCTCCACCATTGGAGCGTCCTTGGGATGTGATGGAGGCCGCAGGTGGCGGAGAGCCCTAAGTTTGTTGGTGTTGGAAGCGTCTTTGGACTTTGGTATGGATCAAGACAATTAAATCGGAGTATTTTTGGCTAAATAGGGAAACAATGAAATGTACCGATGCCTGATGAAGCTGGAAGCCTTGATTGTCGTGTGGTAATTGATGCTAAGCGTTCGCTCGAGGATGTCTTGCGGTTGCTCTCAGATCTTCCCCATACTGATCACATTCGACGACAGGTTCTGGCGGTTTATAACCAGCTTGAGGGTATGCACGATCTAAAGCGCTCAGCAGGGGCAAAAGTCTCCTTCCGGTCGTCGAATTGGAGTTCTGCAATTCGTTAATGGACAATCGGGCTGCCTATGAGCATTGTGGGCTAAGCAGTTTTAAGCATATTGATCTGGTTTGTTGCCACTGTTTGTGTGTTGATAATCGCTTCATGCCACTGGTATGCGGTTGTTTTAGCGTCCCAATCTGATTCATAGCAGCAACATTGGGTTTCTCTTGGTGGAGGTGCAGGTTTAGCTTATGCGCCTACACATTTGGTAAAAGCTCTATTGTTTTTTGTCGCTCTTCTAGGAGTTTTAATGGTCTTTAGCATTGATGTTTTGGCCCAACGCCAAACGTCCTTGTCTTCGGTCTCGTCATGACTCCATCTAAGTAGTTTTGCTGCAATTAATTATCTTTATGCTTATCTACTGCCTTCCTTGATTTGTACGGGGATTCTGTATGGAGTTTTATTTACAGTTGCGGTAGCAAGTCATATTTTGCTTGCAGATCGTTTCTCGGCGATTCACCATCCCAGGCGATTCCGTCAGCGTAATCGTTGGATCGGTAGTGCTGCTTTAGTTTTAGGGCTCTTAAATGCATTTTTATTGCACCCAATTTCAGACCTAACACTGGCTTTTGCAACTGCATTTCTCGGAGGGGGCTTGCTGATGACTGTGTTTCGTGAGGAATTACCTGCTGTAAATAGCACTCGTCTTCTATGGTTTCTGTCTGGAAGCGGCGGGATGGCCATACTCTTGGTTATCCCGATGTTTAGGCATGCATAAGGCCGATATAGTGATGTAGCTGCTTCCGAACATGTTTGAAAATGATCAACGTCCTGCCTGGTTGAACTGGGTTTTTTTAGCGATTTTTCTTTGGTCGTCGTGGCAGCTCCTCGGTTTTTGGCTCCCCCAGATTCAGGGTTGAGCCAATCTCTAAGACTTACGCCACACCAACAAGTCGCACTGTCCCCCAGAGGTCAAACACGCAGAAAATGAGTCCAATGATGATAAGGTCCCAGGCTCGATGGCGAATGGCCCACGGGGCGAGAAAAAGTTCTGCTATTCCATGCAGAGCTGTTCCGATCGCAATGTGCTCGAGCACGAGCAAACCATGGGCCACTAAAAAGAGGGCGCTCGCCACGCATCGCATCAGCACCTGCCAGGACCCGAGCAACAGTGATGACCGATTAATGAATCATCACTTTAAGCGTGATTGGCCTGTGAACTCAAGATCGACTTGCTTAGACGTTGGGTCGTCGCCGTTCTTCGCTCCTGGAGGTCAGTGCTTTTCAGCATGACCACAATCATTATTTTGGGATTAATCGATGTCCATTGAACTTGGAATTGTCTGTATTGGTGCATCGATTGCGATCAGCATCTCGTTTGCATTTGCTGCTTGGTTTGAGCGATCGAAGACGAAAAGGGATTGAGACGAGAACCGATTAAAGATTGTCTTGTTGGTTCTCCCTAAGCCTTGTAAGAATCAAATCGATTTGGGGTTGTAGGGATACCGTTTTTAGGAATATTCATGTTGCTTTTGTCTTTTGCTGGTGATTGTGTCCCTTCGTATTTTCCATTAATTTTGATCGAAGAGTAACGGCCTGAGGAAACTTTCTGAGGACTGAATGACTGGCCGTTTAAGAATGGACCGCTTTACAGCAACGACTTCGGTTATTGAGAAATTGCCAAAAAAAAGCCAGCATTCCTGCTGGCCGAGTGATGGGGATATCCACAGCTTAATCGGAGGGACCTGTTCCTGCAAGGCTTCTCGTCAAAAGTCGACCAACCAAAGCGGCTCACGTTTTCCACCGACCTGTGGATAATTGCGGCGACCAGGGCTTTCGCCTGTTGAGAAGTGAGTGGTGCTAGTGGGTTTTAGGGTCGTGTGAGGGGATGGTTAGCTCGATGCATCTCGTGAGATGGATCAGGATTTTGATTAAAGGAGTTGCTTCAGAGTTGAGTTGATGCCGGACAAAACGAGTCGTGTTGCTTCATCTCCCTTGACCGAGCGCAGTTGACCCGTTTCACAGTCGCTTGCTTGGAAGGTGTTGTTTGATCCAACCGCGACAGCTACCGATCCCTCTTGCTGCATAATCCAGCCAATCCACCATTCCGTTGAAGACTCTTCAGCACTTGGGCCACTGGGCTCGACCAGCACAAGATCACCTGGTTTCAAAGCTGGAACAACTAACGCACCTAACATTTCAACCCCCATCGGTTGGTTGTGCAGGTTTCCTGCTGGTGAATCGCCGAGCGATTTACTCTCGACTCCCATGGTCTAGCTTCGCCTGAGGGCATAGCACAGAGCACAAACGCCTAAAAGCCCGATGAAATGATGGATCGTCGACAAACGTTCGGCAACTCAGCAGGGTCTGAAATCTGCAGTGACGGGAGGTCCTCCACTTGGAGGTGTTGAGCAGCCTTGTCCGCCCTGTTGTTGTTCTGGTTCACCTCCGTTGGAGTCGATCTCTTTGGGTTTTGTCGTTTGCTCCGTTGATGCTGGCTTTGACTTCAGCTTGGGGTCAACGTTGTCATTTGGCTTGGGTGTCCATTGATTGGGGTGGTTTACCTTCGGCCTGGGACGGACCTTTTGCTTTTGCTCCAGGTCATACAGATCTATTTTTTTTTGCTTGAGGAATCCCAGGGTGGATGTGTAGGCCACAACGACTAAGAGGGCGACGGCCATGACTTGTGCACCTCTCACAAGCACCAGGTTCGTTTTCGCTCCCATGGTCTGTCGCTCGAATCAGCCCATTATCGGAGCAAGAGATCCTTTTTGTTTCGAACGCATCGACTGATTACCATTGCTATTTCCACTGCTATTGCCTCTGCCAACCATCGCAGTGCGCTTTTTCGTATTCACGTTTTGCATTTCTGTAGAGCTTGGTCTCAGTCGAGAGGGCTCGACTGGCTTCATCGACGATGGTTGGATCGCCCCCCTGCGCGATGATTAATCGATGTCTGCTCATGCTTCTACCGAGGTTTGACAAAACCTTGTTGATGAGCTGGCAATCCTCAATGGCTTCGCTTGATGTTGGATTTAACCCTGTGAAACAAAGATAAAAAAAGATTATTAAAAGCGGTTTTGGTTTCATATAAGCTTGATATTTTAATGTGATTGAAGAGAGCTCAGACTTTGCGTCAATGATTGGATAGCCGTAGACCTCATCCGACGTCAGTCAATCATTGCTTGAGATTTTGAGCAGCTCTCTCAAGGTCTTCCCAGCTTAATTCTGCGTCGGGAAGACCTTCGTTGATTTCGGCCTTGACCAACTCAGCCTGATCCAGCAAATCCTGCTGAACCAAGTCGAGGTACTTCCTGTATTGGACAAGCCAAACAAGGAGGGTGGGCGTGCTGTTTGTCATGCCTTAATTATGGCGCATCGGATATCGAAATTAGGTGTCGCAAGCACCAGTTCTCTTCTTTGGAATTGTCTCTGATGCAGGCGATCGTAAATCGTTATTTCCACATTGATTTTTATTCACTTTCATATGGGTAGTGATTTGGAACGAAGAACTGTTCGTTGATCGGTGATCGCTTGTACGTCCCTTGGTTTGGACGCTTGGGCAGCTTGATGGGAGGCGGAGTCATGTCTTGGTAGGGCACTTTGCTCAGCACATGGTGGAGGCAATTCAAGCGAGCGCGACGTTTATCATCTGCCTCGATGGTGAACCAGGGTGCTTCGGAGCTATGGGTGTGCGCCATCATCATGTCTTTTGCTTTGGAATAATCAACCCAACGGTTTCTGGATTCGATATCCATGGGGCTAAGTTTCCATCGTCGTTGTTCATTCTCAATTCGTTCTTGAAAGCGTTTTTCTTGCTCTTCATCATTAATGGAGAACCAATATTTCAGTAGCAAGATCCCATCTTCGGTGAGCATTTGTTCAAATTGTGGGCAAGCTACATAAAATTGTTCTACCTGTTTTTCGGTTGCAAAGCCCATAACCTTTTCCACACCAGCCCGGTTGTACCAGCTTCGATCGAAAATAACAATCTCTCCTGCCGAGGGTAAATGTTCGACGTAGCGTTGAAAGTACCACTGGGTTTTTTGTTGGTCTGATGGTGTTCCAAGTGCTACGACTCGGCACCCTCTGGGATTCATTGGCTCTGTTAATCGTTTTATGGCACCTCCCTTGCCTGCGGCGTCGCGGCCTTCAAAGAGGATGATAATCCGGTATCCAGTCGCTTTTACCCAATACTGCATTTTTACTAGCTCCGCTTGAACTTTGCTGAGTTCTTCTTCATAGAATTTTTTCTTTAATGGTTGTGAATTTTTGTGGGTAGCAATATCACTTCCGATATTTTTATCATTCTTTGAATGATCGTAATCATTCTGGCGATTCCTTTTTGACATGATTTAACTGATCGTTTGTTGAGGTGATAATTGATTCCAGGCTGTCTTGCTGAGCTTGTTCATAAATTGTTTCAGCCTGAGTGATGGTTATGCGATCTTTGTCTTTGATTTGTGTTTTTGTTGATGGGTTGGAATGCTGATTGTTACCGCAAATTGACCAGGCATTGTATTTCTATTAGGGGGATGATTCTTCTCGGAGTTGCCTTTTATGAACTGAATATTGCCCCCGTGTTGTTCAATAACATGGCTCACGATGGCAAGCCCGAGGCCGCAATGACCTTGGGCGCCCCGGGCTTCATCTAGGCGTTGAAAGGGTTGTAAGGCTCGTTCCCATCGCGCTGAGGGAATCCCGCCGCCTTGGTCCCAAACCTCAATAGACACTGAATCTTCATGGCGTTTGAGCCGAACCACCACGGGGGCTTTGCCGTAGTTGAAGGCGTTGTCGATCAAATTGCCGACGGCACGCCCCATGGCGACAGGTCGAATGTCCGCATCGATCGAAACTAGATCCAGCTTCAAGTCTTTGGCCGAATAGCCCGCAGCCACTTCCGCCAACCAATGGTCCAAGGGGCATGTCACCATGGCCTCGCGTTCTCCACCGCCGGCGTAAAGAAGGAACTGACCCGTGATGCGTTCCAGGGATTCGAGGTCCCCTGTGCAGCGGTCTCGTTCGTCTTGGCTGAGGGCAGCCATCGAGAGGCGGAATCGCAGGCGTGTAATTGGTGCTCTGAGATCGTGGGCGATGCCGGCCAGCATGGTGGCTCGCTCCCTTCGATTGGCCGCCAGTCGCTCCACCATCGCATTGAAATGCGTGGTGATCCTTTGCACTTCTGGGGCACCACGATGAGGAAGTCTTGCTGGATCTGATCCCTCACCTACGCGGGATAGCGCCGTTTCTAAACCTTTTAAGGGACGCTCAACTTCGAACAGCAGATACAACACACCGGTCACGATGACTGCGCTGATCAACGCTGCTAACAGCAGCATCGGTTCGGGGGGCCAGCCTCGGGTGGCCGGTAGTTGGCTGCCAAGCCACACTGGTTCTAGTGGAGAGATCAACTCAATCCAGACATCCGGTTCCCCTTGGATTTCACCCGCTGGGTAGACAGTTGGGCAGTGGCTGAGACGATTGCAGAGCACCGCTTGTAATTCGTTAATTCGACGCTTCTGGGCGGCTGGTGTTTGATCGGATTGGGTGGGTTTGTCCCGCACGATGAGATCGAGCCCGGTTAGATCGCTAATCAGGGCAGGTGGATAGCGTTCAAGGTTGAGTTCTGTAAGCCTCACATTTAGCGCTAAGTTTCGACCTAGTTGTTGAATTTGTAGGCGCTCCATTTGACGCCCGAAAAGGGCTTGGAGAAGTAAGAGCGATATGAGCAAACTGCCTAAAAGTGTTCCACTCCAAAGGCTGATTTTCAGTATCAATCGCTTCACTGCGATGCTCATTTCCATCTAACGGGTTGCGTTACGACAGGCCTGGACTGGGTTCGATCGACAGTGAATGGTCATCATATTGTCAAGCCATTGCGGTCATTCTGCCTTGTTAGGTGGCAGTCAGACGAGGTGTGTTGAGTGGAAGTGATCCAATCAAACCCATGCATCAGGTTGGTAAGGAGGGGTGATCAGAACAATCTAATGACGATACTCAAGAGATCAGGATGCCGATCGGCAGCAGCTGATACAAGAAGTCTGTATTTAAGTATTGATTATCTGATAAGTGAGACATCAATGAATGATTTTCACTACAATTTGGTCGATGGGTTAAAAACATGGCTCGCTACCTCTTACGAAATGGGTCTTTGATTAGTATTGAGGTCGAACCTGGCCTTCTTGACGTACTTATCTACAGAGACTTTAGTGGTGAATTTGTTTATGCCACTCTTTCGGAACAGGCTGAATTTGCGTTGTTGAAGTCTTGGCAAGTGTCCTGATGATTATTTACTCAAATCGCCATTTTAATGAGGTTCGGTAAAACGAACACGCAAGAATTAATCCGTGCTTTGTTGATTACTTAATCGCTTTAATATTGCGACTCGTTTTCTGCTACGAAGTGGGAAGTATGTTGACGTTGATAGTCATCCGAATCATTTAGACGTGGTGAGCTTTAGGAATCGAAGAGGGGACTTTGTATATGCCTTGCTCTCAGACGAGGCTGAACAAGATCTGTTGAATTCGTAATAAGGAAAAGAGGTTAGTTTATAAACCTATCCAATTGGTCCATCGCTTCGGACGCTTTACTAAAACGGCCGGAGTTTTTTCCCACCAAGGCGAGGTCTTCTTCGACCACCTCTTTAAAGGGCTTGATTTCACTGACGCTAGCCATTGTGCAGCGGAAGTCTCTTTCGTTGTATTCACACCACCAGTCGTGAACATCCAGAACCTCGAGCTTAAATCAGCTCATTTGTGCTTTCAATCATAGCTGTATCAAGCGGAATGACGTATGGAGAGCGAAGAGATGTTTCAATCCTTCGTGGTGCTTAGCATCGTTTTCCCCACCAATGTCATCAGCTTGTCTACAGCTGTAGATCCCTTCGCAGCTTTTGATTGGTTTCAGTTGAAGGATGAGTCAATGAGCTTTGGCTGATGCCAACTCCATGGATAACCTTTGTTATGTCGAATCTTTTTGTTGAGAGGTAGATGAAATTAAACTATATCTATTTGTCTTCATCTATTGGTTTTTCTGCCTATTTGTTGAAAAACTTACTAAAGCCAATTGTCAGGCTCTATCTGCCCATGCATGCATCGTATTTTATGGCTTTGCTGCATAAATAATGATATGGAGATGTATAGGTTGTCCATGTCGTGGTGTGATGTCTTGCTTGTTGGCTTGGTTCCATCTACATCCTCTTACGGTAGCAATTGAGCATCCACTCTTTTCGCTTTTGATAAAAATAGGTTATGGAGATACCAACCTGGCTACTTTCGGTCGAAAATATTTACATTGTGTTGGTTGCAATGAGCTTTATCCAGCTTGATGGTGTGATGAATCGGCGATTGAAGTTTGGAAGATTGAAACGTCGCCGAAATTGACCAGTTTATTTGTCGTAAATCTGTTCAGACTGATGTTTGATGTTTGTACTAGCCAATTCCTATCATTGGGGCCATCCATTCCGCGTGCATTGCTGTAAGCAAAGACATGTCGAACTGATGAACAGCAGGGTTGGTTTTATCGGCTAGCCATAAAACTCCAAATGGAGCGTTGATGGCAAGTTGTAGCCTCCAACGCCAAGTCACGATTTTCCATATCTTGATCAGAAGTGGTTTTGGCGTTAAGTCGAGATCGCCCATGGTTTCAATTCGTTGGTGTTGATTATGGCAAACTTTCAGCTCCTATGATGATTCGATCAAGTAGTAGCGTTTTCCCTGAAGTCTTTGTACTCACAACATGTATAACGAGCGAAAAAATGCTAAGAGCTGCTCGAAGTCTGATAGCTAATCAACATGAACGAAGCAATAGCGTTGGATTAATGCTGTTGGCCATCAGCATCGTTCCAGCAATGTAGGTAATATTTTTTTGCAGGCAAACTGAAAGTAATATGTCTATTCCCGCAAACATGATTTCCTCTGATTACGTATTTCTTAGCACTGCTGACGCGAAGGACTAAACTTTAGGCGATAATCTCCTCGATAAGTCTTGAGTCGAAATTTGGTAATCCTATTTAGTTGGTTTTAAGTATCGCACTGATTAGGTGTGGTCTTTGGCTCAGCCCTGAATTGAACTCCATTGCTATGTGCTGGGCTTCCATGGCATTGAAAGCATACACACTATCCTCATGACTTTTCCCATCAAGATCCCTGTAACGGATCAAGTATTGGTGAACGGAATGCTGAGTATTCATGGGTTAATAATATTATGGCCTCACGTAAGTGAGGCTAAATTTTTTGTGATTAGCCTGCTACAGCAGAGATGCTGTACGGCGCTTCTGGAAAGCTAGTGGGCATGGGATCGAGTTTCCCTTCTGCTAATGCTTTGGCGCGGATGTACATCTGGCTGGACGTTGCACCAGCTGCTTCCATTGCTTTAGCGACGACATCCCAATTGCGGACTTCGGTAGACATTTGCGATTGGATTAAGACCTCCAAATCTTCGCTAGCCCTTCTGGCGAGTGGTGGCGGTGAAACCCGGCCCTAGGCCGAACACGCAGAACGAAAAAGCGTTTGGTATGCATCATGATCGAGCCTGCTTTTGTCCTGGTCCACACTGGCAAAACTGCCTGATATCAGTTGTTGCTTGCGACGAGTTTCTAGAGGCGCTAGCTCTTTTTGCTCAGAGCATCGCAAAAGCCAAAGATGGCTTACTCCATTCAACGCATCCATGCGTCGGATGTCATCAGCTTTGAATCGTCATTAAAGATCCAAGTCGCTTGTTCTACCGAGGAATCAGACCAGTGTTCAACGGTCTTCCGTCGGTGGTTTCCCTGCTTTTGCTGCCTAGCTTTCGAGATTCAAGGCCATTTAGGTTGGGCACTTGTAGATCTTGAGCAGCTTCTCCTGTTCCGTTCTAAACCCACCAGTCTGAATGCAATCTGCCTCTGCTGGCGGAGTCCTTGAGCCGATGTGCGTTGTGTAGCTAGCACTGCTCGTAACGCTCGTGGTCAGAACAAAAGCAAAAGCTGCCAGAGAGAAGAGGGCTGCAAGGACAACGCTCATTACATCAGGCCGAGGATCTTAATTCTGGGGTCGCCCCTCTTCAGCTGTGGGATACGACTAAAAGCTTTGCCTTTTGACTGCGATGCTTCATTTCAATCGGTAGAAGACTAGCGATAATCACTGATCACCAAATCTTGAAACTTGCTTCTCCTATAGGCCATCGACTCAACTCTTGGCTTAATGCAATGCCGACCATGCAAGGGACGATGAGGCTGCCAATGAGTACATACACAACAAGTTTTTTCGCTTCCTCGATGTCTGATGAACAAAATTCTATGACTCCGTTTGTCATGGCCAGCAATCAATTGCTATTTATTTCAGCTCTGCTGGTGCTATGCATCCTTGGGATTTGATGAGAGATTGGCCGGTGAATTCTGAGTCATCGGTTATGAAGTAAAGGCTCACTCATTGAGGATCCCACCAGTGGCTCTAGCTACTTTCCTGCCAAGCTCGTCAATGCCGAGAGACGGTCATCTTTTGAAGTCCTCTGCATCATTAGCTCGAAGTGCAAACAGCAGCTCTTGCAGTAGTGCAAGCATCCTCTTTGTGTTGAGAGTAATTGTAGATTTGCGACGCAGGAAGTATTCCCCGCTTCAGCAAAAATAACCGGTTTGCGATGGGGTTAGTGATTATCTTGTTTTGACATTGATAGCGATAATTAATGTCTCTTGTCTAACCTTTTTATGATGCAGTAGTTGCTTTAATTGCTCTAAATATAGGGTCAAAGTCTGTAGCCAGGAAGTGGGCTAGGGTAAGTATTCTTCGCTAGATATGCAGTGCCAGTGCTTATCTAGGTGGCTTTTTCTTCAGGGCACGCCTCAAGATCAATAGCAGCAATGCCAGTAGGGAAAAGAGCAAAAGTGAGAACTTTTAACGGTTCAGAAAATTTTGTCTCCCTAAGCGTGGCAATTGCTTGTGTGAGTGTCACCAAGACCTGTTCTTTTCGTCCCATCGCCCCACGCTTGCCTTGTCCTTGACGCAGTCTCAACTCGGTCTTCTTTCCTCCATGGCTGGGTGATTGGGTCCTCCGATTCAGGACAGTATTTTCAGGATCTGCTTAAGCGAGGCTCGCCGTCAGGCACAAACACATAGCCATAGCCCCATACGGTTTGCACATAGCGGGGGCGTGTTGGATCGGGCTCCACGAGCTTTCGCACCCTTGAAACTTGAACATCCATGCTGCGGCTATCGGTGTCGCAACTCGGACCACGGGCTAACTCAATCAAACGTTCGCGGGACAGAGGCCGGTGGGGATGCTGAACGAATGCAGCCAACAGACTGAATTCCCCAGTGGTGATCACCGTGGGGGTGTTGTCACGCCAAAGGGTTCGGGCTGATAAATCGAGCACATTGTCGCCAAAGCTGATGCGTCCACCATCAGCGAGGGGCGTGCCTGCGGGAATTTTGCTTCGGCGACGCAAGACCGCCTCAATCCTGGCTGAGAGTTCCCGCGGCAGAAACGGTTTGGCGAGGTAGTCATCAGCTCCCTGCTCCAGTCCAATGATTCGATCAACGCCGTCTGCCCGAGCCGTCAACATCACAACCGGTAGGTCATCGCCTGCATCCCGTAGGCGTCGGAGTGCGGTGAGACCGTCATCTCCTGGCAGCATCAAATCGAGAACAACGAGATCGGGGCGTTGACATTCAAGACGTGCCTCCAGTTGCTTGACATCGCAGAGGCTTCTGACGTCATAGCCCTGATCGAGCAGGTATGTGCTCACCATCTTTCGAAGTTCCGGATCATCATCAACAATCCAAATCATCGAGGTGAGTGCACCATTCATCGATCGATCCATTGTTCCGTTAGTTCTACTTCCGTCACCCGTTGGTTCATGCGTCTGATCTGTTGGCTGGGTGTGACGAAGTACGTATGAGATTTGCTCGCTCTACCTGACATCGCCCTCGATTGGAGGGTGGTGGGTCGGTCCCACAGGGTTGAATCTTGTCATCTCTGCTGATCAATGGGTCATATTTCAGACATCGTCGACGGGAGATTTTCTCCATAGTCTGTTGTGATGATTGTGTTCACTGCATCCCGAGCCCTTTTGCCCGCTCTGGTTGTTGTGTTGGTGGCCATGCCTGCCACGGGAGCCCCACAATCGCCACCCATGCGTGCGTACAGCATGCGGATGGAAAGCCTGTTTCATCGCCTCGATGGGAACCAAAACGGCCGACTGGAGTTGCATGAACTTCAAGGACAACGGGCGCTGGAGCGCCGGTTGAAACGTCAGAACAATCGCTCTTATCTCCTCTTAGACGATTTGCGCAGTAGGGGTGCATCGCCCAGCGGTCCACGCCTGCAACGTCATTTTCAACAGGCCGACCGCAATCGTGATCAACGGTTGAATCGGCAGGAAGCCCAGGCGATTCCCTGGATTGCTCGTCATTTCAAACGTTTGGATGAGAATCGGGATGGCACGGTCACGCTGGCAGAGCTTTGGCGGATGCAGCGATCGTTAGCGCCCCCTCAACGTCGTCCTTGAGGGTTCCGCTTCAGCAGCATGCGCACAAGTCGTATGAGCCGCCAAACACCGCCAAAGCTGAGAACGCACGCGAGAATCACCAATGAGGCGATCACCACGATGGCGGCAAGACCCAGCATGGCCTCCAGCAATTGCTGAATCCCACGAATCAAGTCGGCGATGGCTTCGCTCACCAGCAGCACAACGTCAACTTGTTGAGGCAATTGCTGGAGCAACACGGCAATGCCCAGACCAGCCGCCAACATCAGAAGTCCCGCGACGAGTTGCCGGAACACAACCATGTACGGAAAAGGCCGTTTTGGGCGGAAGACCCGCCGCTCGGATCCTTGGGACTTTCGAGCTCGTCTGTTCATGACTCGAGGGTGTGGCCTGCCCCACGCATCCAGCGTGAAAATTCAATCACCACCAGTTCGTTTGGACAGTTGATCAGGGTGAGACATCCCACCGTGCAATCGCCGTACCCACTGTGATGAAGGGTGAGGTGATAGTCCAATCCACTGAGCCCACAAACCTCTGGATCGCTGCGGACCACCACGTCGAGCGACGCTCCAATTCGGGCAACACGTCGTCTCAAGTCCGACCAGCTGTCACCCATGCTCTGGAACTGTTGTTCGAATTCAGTCGATTCTGAAGGCTGAATGACCGTCGTCAACGTTCGGCATCGGGTTGGGCTGTTTCAAGTCCCGGGGTCAAGGGTTTTGCTGACTCCTCTCCGATCGGGGGTAACGGTTGGAGCAGAGCCACGGCCACCGTTGCAGCGAGAGCAAATCCGCCAAGAACCGGAGCCGCTAGTCGGCGCTGCAGGGGAATGCGATCGACTAACTCATGGCGTTTCAGCGCTTGATCGGTAGGGATCGTCCAGGTCAGCTTCACGCGTTCGTCCAAGCGGAGGCGATCCAGGCAGCGCACCAGGTCAGCCAGGTCGGCATCGTCGAGCTTGATCTGAAGCGGCTCGACCCCTTCACGACTGCTGCGAAGTTCCAGCTGATGCCCACTGCCCGAGTCCATGGGGCCAATGGAGACGAAGCCACCGTCGGCACCAAAGCGAAGGCCGACTCCTGATAGCTGGTGCCGCGCATAGGGCATCACAGCACTCATTAATGACTCGAGATGATCTCGGGTCCCTTCGAGTTCTGGCGTTCCGATGAGCTGCAGACGCCAAGCGGACAAAATCCCAATGGCTTCGTTGCCGTGGCCGGCCGATAAATCTGGGTACCCCTCCACGAGCAGAAGAGCGGCCGTTTGTTCGTAGCGGTACGTGTTTTTTTGCATGGCGGAGTTCAGGGTGTGGGGTCGAGCAACGTGGCGCGGAGTCTGTCGATCCCACCGGGGCCAGCACAGAGGGCCAGGGTGTTGATCAGTTGGCGGTGAAGGGGACCCTCACTGTCGTGATCCAGAAGATTCATCACAGCGCCCCTCCGAAGATTCATCCGTTCCTCGATCAGGTCTCCCAGGCGCTCTTTGAGCAACATCCATCGCTCTTGGGTGAGTTGCTCCGGTTCACGGCTGGAGAGCAATTGATGGAGCATCGGGTACAGCCTCTCCGCCATTGCACACACCAAGCAAATCAGGGATTCGGCATCGACTGGATTGAGTTGCTCCCTGCGCGTGGTGCGGCGAAGGGGGTTGTGGCACCGCCGCTTCCAGAGTTCAACACGATTGGGAAATTGGGCCTGAAGCCCCATCTGGTGGCTTGTCCACAGCATTGCTTCTCCACCGTTGAGGTCGAGGGCCTCAATCGTGAGGAGTAGGAGGTCGAGACGCTCCACACCTCGACGGCTGAGGCGGGCACCAGACTGCACAGAGACTTCTGTCATGGCTGCGATGATGCCAGGGGTTATGCCTTCTCGTCACCTGGCTTTGGATCTTCAATCGCATATCCGGACGATTCCAGATTTTCCCAAGCCTGGGATTCTGTTTCGAGACATCAATCCCATGCTGCGTTCCCCCGAAGCTGTCGCGGAGGTCATCCACCAGCTTTCCCTGGTGTGCGAGAGCACGCGTCCGGATTTGGTTGTGGGGATCGAATCCCGGGGTTTCATCGTTGGAGCTCCCCTCGCTCATCAGTGTGGTCTTGGTTTTGTGCCGGTCCGTAAGCCCGGCAAGTTGCCTGGTGATGTCGTTGGGATTGATTATTCGCTTGAGTACGGCAGCGACCGTTTGGAGATTCAGGCCGATGCGTTGGCTGGCCAACCAAGGATTTTGGTGGTGGACGATCTACTCGCCACGGGCGGTACCGCGGCTGCCACCGCTCAGTTGGTGAGCCTGGCCGGTGGGCAATTGGTGGGATTTGCGTTCGTGATCGAGCTCAAGAGTCTTGGCGGCAGAGCAGTTTTGCCCCAGGACCAACCCGTTGCATCTTTGCTGGCCTACGACTGAGAATCCTGCCAATCGAGCACCGTTTGGAGTTGCTCAAGGTTGAGCAGACCGAAGCTCCACAGAACAATGGGTAGAGGGGCTTGCTCTAGCTCCGCCTGTCGCAAGCCCAGCTGCAAAGCGTTAAGGCTTAATCCAATACGGCGCAATAAAAATTGCTCTAACTCCGCCGGGGCAGACGGCTGCGGATGACTGCAGATCACCATGGCAACCACGCGTCGGATTTCAGTCTGGCAATGCTCGCGCGATCCGCATTGGGCCGTCGGTCATCGCCCTGAGGCTGAGTTGCCGCAAATGATGGCTGCTCTTGAGCAGCTGCAAGGCGATCTGCCTTAAACCGACGAGCAAGCTGTTTTTGTTTGAGAAAAACCGCACCAGTAAGTCCGTGGCAGCACCAACCAAGATCAGGTCGATCCAACGTTGACGTCCGTAACGGGCTGCGATCCGCTTGGCGGAGCCGCCCTTCTGAACCGATGTCACCAACACATCCACATCTCGCCAACAGAGGTTTAAGCCCTGTCCACCCACCGGATGGCAGCGGTGCCCAGCTTCTCCAACCAAAACACCGCGGCCTCGGCTGAGACGACGCGCCAACATCCATTGCTGCGGGAAAGCTCTGGGCTGATCTAGAAGCAGATCTGGATCGATGCCTTGGGGCAAAATCCCAGCGAGCTGGTCCAGAAATTCACTTGGGGGCAACGCGCTGCGGTCTTGGCAGCGCTGCATCGGTGCGCTCCAAACCACTTGGAATTGGTCGTTGCCAAGCGGTAAGACGGCAAGAGGGCCTTCAGGCCGAAATAATTCGCAGGCCTGATTGGCTTGGACACCACGAAGAATCACCTTGGCTGTCAGACATCCCTGGCGATAGCGGTGCTGCCAACAATGGATGCCCCAGCTTTCTCGGGTCGGCGACGACGGTCCATCGGCAGCGATCACCAGGCTGTCTGGGCTCGGTATGGGAGCGGCACTGCCACCGAGATGCAAGTGCACATGGGGCGAATCTTGAAGTCTGCGGAGAAGAACAGTCATCAAAGGCCGGTGATCAAGGATCCATCCGATCCCGCTGTGACCGCGATTTTTCAAGGCCAAATCATCAGCCAGGAACAACACCTGACGACCCGCCGCAAGATCGCGAAGGTCGAGTTGTTCGAAGGCCACCAAATCATTCAGGAGCTCATCCCAAAGGCCCAAGCGCTGCATGAGCCTGCGGCTGGAATGGGTAATGGCGTAGGCACGGCTACGAGCCGTCAACGCGTCTGAAGCTTGAGGGTCAAACACAACCACGCGCTGGTTGAGTTGCGCCAAGGCCAGAGCCGTCATGCATCCGGTCGGACCGGCTCCCATGACATGGGTTTCCAATAAAAAACTCGCCATCACAGCAGTGTGGCGAGTCATGCAGGGTCACTGTGACAATCAGCCGAGGCCGAGCAAGCCGTGGGTGAAGGCTTCGCCTCCCATGGCGATCTCAGTTGCGAGCAATGCGATGAAGCCGAGCATGGCCATGCGTCCGTTCAGCTTTTCGGCGCGGTCGTGGAAGCCCCATCCCTGTGTTGCTTCCACAACTTCCATGCGGGGTTCTGCTGCAAAGGCGTTGAGACGTCCACCATCTTCAGTTGTGACGGTGGCACCACGGATCACGGGTGATGAAGGAGTGGATTGAGTCATGGACATCCGAAGGCGTCTTTGCGAAGAAGTGTAAACCAACTTTGCGGAATCGTTACAAACTGCTCAATTTCTGCCGCCACGAGATAAGCGCAGGCGACAAAGCTCTTCAAGTGCGGGCCTTAAGAGGTATGGATAGTCCCCTACCCACATCCGTAATTCCGGAAGCCATGCATCACTGAGTGCTCCGATCCGCGAAAAATCTTTCCGTTCGCTGAAAACCAGGCAGCGAATCAGGGTGCCCTCACGAATCACCTTGTGATTCTTTTCCATCGGAAAAGCCACCCGGCCGAGGTAGCCCTCGGCGTCTTCGAGTTCCAACAACATCCAGGTGCGTCGGTTTTCGATCAGCTCCAGTTTTCCGCGACTGTTGGCCTGCTCATGCTGGTTTTCGACGCGCTCACGCGTTCTTACGTTCGCTACCACCCCTTCAAACAAGGCAGCAGAGGGGTAGCGGCGCAGCGTGGCATTCCGTTGCCCTGCCTGAACAATTGGTCCCCAGAGGATGTACAGGAAAAAAACGACGCTGGTGACGAGCCAGAAGGGGCCCCAACGGCTTCCCATTTGGGCTTGGTTGTACACCAAGAAGGTGATCACCCCACCAATCGTGGCAACCATCACCCGCTGCAGAATCACTTGGGGTGAGCCAAGGCAAAAACGAAATTGACCTGCTGTGGCGACTGCTGGAATCAGCCGCTGCAGTTCACCGGGACGGAGCGGAATCAGCATCAGTGTTGTCTCAAATCAGCCTTTCCAGGCCGTAGACCAATTGTTGGAGAGAGCCAACTTTTCGCACGGTGAGCAAAACTCCGGGCATGTATGCCGAGCGATCAATGGTGTCGTGGCGAAGGGTGTAGGTCTCGCCTGGGGCGCCAAACATCACCTCCTGGTGGGCGACCAAACCCGGCAAGCGCAGGGAGTGCAGACGTAGTCCGCTGTCCCGTAGTCCTCCCCGTGAGCCTTGCAGCGATTCATGCTCATCCACTTCGGATGGATTGAAGTTTTGTTTGAGCTCTTCCATCAATTCGGCCGTTTTGATGCAAGTGCCACTGGGGGCATCAGCCTTGCGGTTGTGGTGAAGCTCGGTGAGTTCGGCGTGGTCGTAAAAACGGGCAGCAGCAGCGGCGGCCTGTTGCAAGAGCACCATCCCGACGGAGAAATTTGGAATCACCGCCCCTCCGATCGAAGCTTTTGCCGAGAACTCAGTGAGGTCGTTGAGTTGTACAGGGCTGAGACCGGTCGTGCCGATGACGGGATGAACGCCGTAGGCAATCGCAGCTCTTGTGTGCTCAAAGACCACCGATGGATGGGTGAAATCCACCAGCACTGCATTGAGATCGGAATTGCGCACCGATTGGCTCACGGCACAAAGACAGCCTTCGAAATCCGCTGTGACGGCCACCTCTAGTTCTTTGAGCCCCAGCTCTAGCCCCACATCAGCCCCCTCTTTCCCAGGGGTGTTGTCGATCGCACCAACCAAATGGCAGTCCTCAGCGTTCACGACGGCATTGATGACTTCTGCGCCCATTCGGCCGAGGGCTCCCGCAACAACAACTGGAATTTGAGGGGACATCGAAGCGGCGCGAACACTTCAAAGCCTATGGGCCCGCATGGAAGACGCCCAATCGAAACCAATTGATTGTTTTCATGCCCGAGAGGCGAGTCACCACTAGGTTCTTTACATAGCCAAGAGTGCGCAGATGTTCACACAGGTCCGCTCCGCTAATCGCCGCGTTGCCCCTGTTGATGGCCAGAACCACAAGTCTGTGATGAAGGTCGTGTATGTGGTGCTGGAACCCCAGTACCAGAACGCGCTGACCCAAGCCGCTAATGCATTGAATGCATCGGGCTC
>ERZ802822.388-NODE-388-length-31454-cov-24.152915_pt1 | contig 31454 bp, 37 predicted proteins | sample MGYA00345649_ERZ802822 | MGnify/ENA primary metagenome ERZ802822 (study PRJEB30503, sample SAMEA104212359) | marine metagenome | biome: Westerlies Biome; feature: [SRF] surface water layer (ENVO:00010504) within the epipelagic zone...; material: water...
AATTGGCCAATGTAAATATGTCTTAATTACTAATAATGATGGTGGTATTTTAAATGATCCAGTTTTATTAAGACTTGCTGAAAATCATTTTTGGTTATCACTTGCTGATAGTGATGTTTTGCTATGGGCTCAAGGTGTTGCTGTTAACTCAGGTTTAAATGTTCAAATCAAAGAACCTGATGTTTCTCCGTTACAATTACAAGGTCCTACCTCAGGTGATATCATGGTTAAATTATTTGGAGAAGATATAAAAGATTTGAAATATTATTGGTTAAAAGAATATAATTTGGATGGCATTCCTTTAATTATATCTAGAACTGGTTGGTCTAGTGAACTGGGATATGAAATATATCTTAGAGATGGTTCTAAAGGAAATGAACTATATGAAAAAATTATGGAAGCAGGAAAAGAACATGGGCTTAAACCAGGTCATACTTCATCAATTAGAAGAATTGAAGGAGGAATGTTATCATATCATGCAGATGCTGATATTGACACTAATCCATTTGAACTTGGATTGGATCGTCTTGTAAGTTTAGATTCTGATATAGATTTTGTAGGTAAAAAAGCATTAAAGAAAATCAAGCAGGACGGTATAAAAAGAAAACAAGTTGGTTTAGAAATTGATTGTAAACCGTTAACTGGACCTAATACAACTTTTTGGCCAGTTGAAAAAAATAATAAAAAAATTGGAAAAATTACATCAGCTGTATATTCACCAAGACTGAAAAAAAATATTGCTTTAGCAATGATTGAAATCGAGCAATCAGAAACAGGAACTAAGCTTGAAGTAATTACCAATGAAGGTAAATACAATTCTGTAGTTGTTGAAAAACCTTTTTACGATCCCAAAAAAAAAATAGCTAGTAGTAGTTAGGATTTAATATTGTAGCCTTTTTTAAGAAGAACAGAAACTACAGAAACACAAACAATCAAAAAGAAAACCATTGAACTGATACTAATCCATATATTAAAGTCAGATACACCATAAAATGCAAATCTAAGTCCGTTAATTAAATAAACTACAGGATTAAAGTATGTGATTGTTTGCCAAAATGATGGCAACATATCCAATGAATAAAGACTTCCACCCAAAAATACCATCGGGGTGATTACTAGTGTTGGTATAATTGACATTTGTTCAAAGTTAGAGCTTATCAAACCGATTAAAAATCCAAATAAAGCAAAAGTAAAAGCAACTAACAAAAGTAAAAAAATCATTAACAATGGATATTTAACCTCAACTTCAACAAAAAAAGTAGCAGTTATAAAAATTACAACTCCAACTATTAAAGTTTTAGATGCACCTGCACCAACAAATGCAAGGACAATTTCAAATGTAGATATTGGGGCTGCCAGGATTTCATATATAGTTCCATTAAATTTAGGAAAAAATATTCCAAATGAAGTATTACTAATTGATTGAGTTAATAGTGTTAACATCAATAATCCTGGAACAATATATGAACCATAACTAATACCATCAATGTTTTCTACATAACCACCAATAACAGAACCAAAGACTATAAAATATAAAGAGGTAGATAAAACCGGGGATAACAAAGACTGCAATAAAGTTCGTCTAAATCTATCCATTTCATGAAGATAAATTGCTTTACACGCAAGATAATTAAATTTCATTATTTTCCTTTACCAATCTAACAAATATTTTTTCTAATGAATTTTGTTCTGTTTTTAAATCTCTTAATTTTAAACCTGCATCTTTCAAATCTTGAAGTAAATTTGTAATTCCAGTTTGTTCAGCTTGAATATTATAGATATAATCGATTGATATATTATCTTTTCTAATTTTAAGATTATATTTTTCTAAACTACTTGGAATTTCCATTATTTTTTCTTGAAGAGAGACAGTTAATTTTTTATATCCCATTTTTTTTAGTAATTCTCTAGTATCTTCAACTACAATTATTTCTCCTTGATTAATAACACCCACTCTATCAGCAATAGCTTCTGCTTCTTCAATGTAATGGGTAGTCAAAATAATTGTAACTCCTGTTCTTTTTAACTCCTCTACTATTTTCCACATATCTTTTCTAAGCTCAACATCAACACCCGCCGTAGGTTCATCTAAAAATAAAATTGATGGTTCGTGAGAGAGAGCTTTAGCAATTAAAACTCTTCTCTTCATTCCTCCAGATAATTGTCTTAGTCTTTGATCTTTTTTATCCCAAAGACTTAAATCTTTAAGAGTTTTTTCAATATGCTCGGGACTAGGTTTTTTTCCATATAAACCTCTTGAATATGAAACATTGTTAAAAACTGTTTCAAATAGTTCTAATGTAAGCTCTTGTGGAACTAAACCAATTCTAGATCTTGTTTCTCTATAATCGTCTATAATATCAAACCCATCAATAGTCACAGATCCTGAAGAAGGTTTTACTATTCCACAGATAATATTAATCAAAGTAGTTTTACCAGCACCATTAGGTCCAAGCATTGCTAAAATCTCACCTTTTTTAATATTAAGACTGACTGTCTTTAAAGCATCAAATCCATTGCTATAGACTTTAGATAAATTATTAATGATTATTTGATTTTCTGACATTAGATTTGAGGATATATAAGGTTTAATCAGTATAATACAATAAGGTTTTAAAATTTAAAATCACTGCATTGCCTTAATTTAAGCTAATTAATTGATTTTAATATTTCTAATGGTAATGGGGCTTCAGGATATTTTTTTTGGCATAGCTCTTCATAGCTTTTACAAAAACTTATAATTGTTTGAAAAACTTCATTTTTATTTTTTGTAATATTTAATTTTTCAATTAATTCACTACGATTAATTTCTAATTCTTTAATTTGATTACTGGAAAAAAATTCACCAGTTTCAATTTCCCAATAGGTATTGTCTAACTCTTCATCACTTAACTCTTTTAATTTATTTTGTAATTCTAAAATAGTTTCATCAGTTGTTTGTTTGTTTTTCATTGGTGAATTTTTTAGCATACCAAGGCATTTATCTCTAAGACCATCTATAAAATGATCAAATGGTTTTCCATTTGAGAAATCTTTAAAATGATTGCTTTTAAGATATTTATTTATTGCAGAGTCTGTAGAAACTTTTTCTTTGCCTTTAATAATTGCTATTTGAACATACAACTCTTGACTTATGTATTCTTCTAAATGTTCTTTAAATCTTTGAGGGATCATATTTAACTAAAAATTATGGATAAAAATTAATGTTCTTCTCTATACTTACTGTGACAAGCCTTGCAGTTACCCCACATCAATTCTCTAATTGGAATGTTGACATCTTCGACAGTTTCAATAATTGAAGTTAATTTAATCATATCATCAGATGATTTCTGCATAAGAGTATTAAAATTCTCTTTGTCATCCCAAATAATCGGCAAAGACCCAGTTTTAAAACCTTCTTTTGAATTTTCAGGAAATAGTTCTAATAAATCTTTATAATTTTCACTCATTACAATCATTAATTCTTTTGCTTTATCAAATCCACCTTTACCTGACAAAGCTTGAACTCTTTTGGCAATTTTATAATTCTTACTAAATAACGCTTTTCTCTCCTTAATAATATCTTCAGCGGATTGGTCAGAATAAGCATTTGAGCTAATTAGTATTGAAAAAATTAAAATTAAACTAATACCAAAATTACTCACAATATGTTTAATTATAAAATGCATGATAAAAATACTTTACCTGAGTATAGTTTAATTTCAAAACTATTGCATTGGGCAAGTGCAATTTTACTTTTTGTTCAAATTCCTCTAGGATTTTATTTAGTCGATTTAGATTTTGGACCAGAAAGAATAAATATTGAAAATATACATGTGTTAGTTGGTTTATCTATGTTTTATCTGGTTATTTTAAGACTAATAAATAAAATTATTAATCCACCACCAAAGTTAGAGCCAAGTATTTTTAAAGGACAGAAATTTTTAGCAAAAACCAATCATCTCTTATTATATGTGACAATTTTGTTAATTACTATTTCGGGAATTTTAAAAAAATTATTTAATGGAGAAACTTTAGTCATTTTATTTAGAGAGATTAAAATACTTGAAAATTTTGAAATAGCTGATTTTTTTTATGATATCCATATTTTTTCAAATTATTTGTTGATTGTTTTAATCATTGTCCACATTTTAGCAGTAATTGTTCACAAATTATTTTTTGGTGACAATTTACTAAAAAAAATTCTTTAATTATTTTTTATAATCAAACAAATTAATTGATCTTTAAAATTTAATTTCTTTTTATATTTTTTATCAATTTCATTTAAACCATTTTGTATTTGTTTTTTTGTAAAATTAAGCAAAGTCGAAATATATCGATTTTTTATCATTTGAAGATATTTGTTTTTTGAAATTTTTACGTTAAATATAAATTTTTTAACAGTTAGATTGGTGTTAAATTTTTTAATTAATTGAAATAAACTTTTGTCTCTTTTTAATGATTGTTTTAATTTCTTTTTCATTAAATCAAATGCTGGTATTTCATTTTTGTGTGGATCTAAACTTAAAATAATTATCTTACCATTTGTATTAAGTTTATTTTTACAAATTAATAAAAGTTTATTAATTTGATTTTTTTTTACAAGATGTATTGTTTGTTTTATTAAGATTAGATCAAAATTTATTTTAGTTTTTGACACAAATGATAATGCATCTGTTTTTTTAAAAATTATTTTTTCACTTTTATCTTTATGTTTTTCAATATCAATTCCAATAGGTTTGTTGTGTAACTTTAATTTATTAGATAAATTGCTTATAATTTTTCCTCTTCCACAACCAATGTCTAAAACACGAGAATTTCTATCTAGTTTTATTTGTTTTAATATGAATCTATTAAAAGAAAGAATATATCTTTGAGATGAAAGCCAAGTTTTATTATCCCAATTTTTTAATGGTGCCATTTATAATATGTAAATCATTAGAAAATTTTTTTAAATAAAGTATTAAAGTTAAAATAATGCAAAAATCCTCTATCAAATATATCTTAAAACTCTCTATACCCATATTTTTTGCCAATCTTGCAGTACCGCTAGTTGGAATTATTGACACATCATTAATGGGAAATCTTGAAGAACTTTCTTATTTATCAGCAACGTCAATTGCAGCTAATTTATTTTCAATGATTTTTTGGAGTTTTGGCTTTTTAAGAATGGGAACTGTTGGAATGGTATCTAATGCTTTTGGTCAAAATAATTTTCAAGAGATAACAAATATTCTTTTAAGAAATTTATTATTTGTACTCTTTTTATCTTTATCGCTAATAATTCTTCAAAACTTTATACTATTATTAAGTTTAAAAATATTTAGTCTTTCAAATGATACTAGTGAATTATTTAAACAATATTTCAAAATAAGAATTTACTCTGCTCCAGGTGAATTGACTATTTATATTATAACTGGACTTTTTGTCGGGCTTCAAAAAACTAAAATTTCAAGTTTAGCTGTTGGATTTTTTTCAATTCTTAACATAATTTTAAGTATAATTTTTGTTACTAAATACGATTTAAATATTAAAGGTGTTGCATACGGTACACTAATTTCTGCAGCCGTCACTTCCTTAATATTCTTAGTTTATACATTTTGGTATTTAAATAAAATTTCAATAATCAATATAGATATTAAAAAACTCCTAAATATAAAAAGAGTTAAAGAAATATTTAATATCAATTTTAATATTTTTGTTAGAACAATTTTGCTAACTTTTTCTTTTTTATGGTTTACCTATTTAGGCTCTCAAATAGGAGAAAAGTTTGTTGCTGCTAATGCAATATTAATTAATCTTGTTTTTTTATCTGCTTTTATCCTGGATGCATACGCCTTTTCAACAGAAGGTATCGTAGGTTATTCTTTAGGAAAAAAAGATTTCAAGTTATTTAAATCAATTATAAAAAATTCTTTTATCTTGAGCTCGATTACAGGATTAATAATTTCTATTTTATATCTTATTATTCATGAAAAAATAATTTTTTTGATGACTGATATTTATACAATTAGAATTTTAAGTTTAGATTATTCTATTTGGTTAATAATAATTCCTTTTATTTCATCTTTTTGTTTTCAATTTGATGGAATATTCATAGGGGCATCTCAAACAAAAGAACTTAAAAATGCTATGATTTTTTCTGTGTTTCTTTATTTAATTATTTCTTTAATCTTAGTAAATTATTTTTCTAATACAGGAATTTGGATATCTCTTTGTATTTTTATGATCTTGAGAGCTTTGTCGCTATTTTATTATTTAGACAGAATTTACTTAAGATTTAAAAAATAGTTTATTGATTAATTACGTTCAATTAATACTAATGACAATTTATTCCAAACTTTTTAAGTCTCCAATAATTGTAGGGCCATGGTGTTAAAAAACCAACAATCAACATTATTGGAACTACCCACCACGTTAAAATTGCACCTCCTGTTAAAATATAATCGGTTAAGTTCATCATTATTTCCATGCTTAACATTGAAATTAAACTCATTCCTGATGCAGTTTTCAATGCATTTATAAAAGTAAAATTTTGCCTAATTAATATAAATGTTTCAAGAATTATACTGGTTATTAACCCATTAATAATTGCAAGTATCATTATTCCCAATATTGGAAAAGGTATTTGGGTTAATTGAAAAAATAAAATAGTTCCAAAATCACCAATTGCACAACCAAGCACACACCACATTGTATTTTTTGCACTTTTTTTCCAGGTGGCTTTACAAGACCAATTAAATTTTTGATCTTCCATGATTATTTGCTCATGTTTATTTGATGATCATATTTATCTTTTGGCCAATAAGACTTAATATAAGCTAAAACACTATCAATATCTTTATCTGATAACTTGTCTTCAAACCCCATCATTTTTCCTTCGTAGTTTTTTACTAATTTTGCTAAACCATTTTTAATTATAGCATGTAAAGTTTTGTCATCATGATGCCAAGTATGGCCCGTTCCATTTAGAGGAGGTGCTTTTCTATGACCATCTTCATCAACACCTTTCCAATTCTTTGCACCAGCTAAATTAATCATATGACAAGAAACACAATTATTTTCATATGCAATTTTACCTTTTGCAATCATTATTTTTGAGTCAATTGTTATAGGAAAATGATTGTGAGAATAAGCAAAATTAATCAAACTAAAATATATAACAGTTAGTAAAATGAGTTTTAATTTTAAAATTTTTATATTTTTAATCATTAAATGTTAATTGTAATAGAAAATTAAACATATTCTGATATTAATCTACGTATGATTTTTAAACAAGAATTTGATACTAAATCTTCTACTTACACTTACATAATCGCATCGGCAAAAGGTCGCGAAGCAGTCATTATAGATCCTGTAATAGAAAATACAGATGATTATATAAAAATTCTTAGAGAATTAGATCTTCAACTTGTTAAAGTAATAGACACTCATATTCATGCTGACCATGTAACTGGTGCATCTAAATTAAAAGAAGTAACAGATTGTGCAACTTTGATGGGCGAACATACTCCAGCTGATACTGTTGAAATAAAAGTAAAAGATGGTGAGGTTATAGAAATTGATAGTTTAAAGATTAAATCACTTTATACACCTGGACATACTTCGGACAGTTATAGTTTTTTATTAGATAATCATCTTTTCACTGGTGACACACTTTTAATAAATGGAACTGGAAGAACAGATTTTCAAAATGGAAGTTCTAAAGATGCCTATAACTCTTTATTTAATAATCTTTTAAAATTACCTGAAGAAACTTTAGTTTACCCAGGTCATGATTATAACGGTAAGTTTTCAAGTACTATTGGAAATGAAAAAAAATTTAATCCAAGACTACAAGTTAAAAGTGTCAATGAATATGTTGATATAATGTCTAAACTGAACCTAGCTAGGCCTAAAATGATTGAAAGTAACGTTAGTAGAAATATTCAATTAGGTGCTAATTAAAAATAATAAAAATTAAAAACCAATAAGAAATTAATCCAGAAAAAATTGTTGCTATTACATTTTTTGTGATCAAGCCTACTAAAATCGCTATAATTGCTGCAAATATTTTTGGATTAGCTTCTAATAATAGATCTCCTGTATTATCTAAAAATATTGCTGGAAAGATTATTGCAGGAAAAATTGCTGATGGAACAAAAGATAAAACTTCCCTAATTCTATCTGTGAACATTTCTTTTTTAAGTATTGCAATCATAAGGTATCTTGAAAAGAAAGTAATTATTCCACAGTAAATTATTAATGACCACTCAACCATTATTTGATCCTTTAAATTTTGTTATAATCATAGCTAATAATAAACCACTAACTGCAGCTACAATTACATATGCTTTAAAAGGTATAACTTCATAGCCAATTGTTGCGATCAATCCAGAAGCAATAATTACAATTACATTTATCAATTTTCGAAAATCATCGACTAAAAGAGCTAAAAACGTTAAAGGAACTGCAAAACTTAAACCCAATTTTTCAGGTATTATTGAACCTAGAAATATTCCAATTAATGTGGTCGTTTGCCAAACTGTCCAACAGGTGGCCCCTGCTCCAAATGAATGAAATACCTTATCTTTATCATTACTTTTCTTTAAATAAGGATTTGTAACTGCAAAAGCTTGATCAACTAAAAAATATGAAATTATTATTTTCCATGTCATATTAAAATCCGACATATGCTCTGATAAAACTGCTCCATATAGTAAATGTCTTGAATTTACAGCCCCTACCGAACTTAGTATTACTAGTGAGGAGGCACCTGCTGAAAAGAGTTGTAAAAAAACTATTTGTGATGCGCCACCAAAGATAATGATCGACATTGCCATTGTGGTAAGTGGTGATAATCCAAGATCAATAGCAAGTACACCAAAAATTATTCCAAAAGGTACAACTGGTATCATTAAAGGGCTTACATCAGTTACTCCTTTAAAAAATATCTTAAATCTATTGCTCATATATGGAAATAGTATTTATTAGAAACAAACTATATGATCAATATTAATTGGTCTTTTAATACCAAACTTTTCATCTACTTCATGCTGATGAATGTGATGAGAGTGAACAAATACAGGGATAAGAAGGTTACTTAAAGTTTTAAGGGTATAAATAAAGTTTGTTCCTCTAAATTTTCTATCAACAACCTCTAATTTCAAATTACTTTTATCATCATGTTCTAAATCCTCTGGCTGAAGTAGTAACTGAACATCAGAACCTTTGGGGTAATGTTTAATAAAATTTCCCTTAATTGTTCCTAAATCTTCATTCTCCAAGCTATTTTCGCCTGTGACTTTTGCTGGTATTAAAATTCCTCTATTTAAAAAATTAACAACTTCTATTGAATTTGGAAAGTGATAAACGTTATAAGGATCATCATACTGCTTTAATTGACTATCTAAAATTATCCCACATTTACTTCCTAGATAAAATGCCTCATAAGAGTCATGAGTTACAATAATTGTTGTAATCTTTAAATCGGTTAAAATTTGTTTTAACTTAACTTGTATTTCTTCTTTAAAACTTTGATCAACATTAGATAATGGTTCGTCTAACAATAATAAATCAGGTTTCGAAAGTAATGCTCTTGCTAACGCAGCTCTTTGAGCTTCACCAGAACTTATTTGATGTGGAAATTTATCTTTAATATGATCTAAATGTAGAAACTCAACAACCTCATCAATTGTTAAGGTTTTTTTCTTTTTTTTATTTCTTTCTGCTCCAAACTGTATGTTTTGAATTACGTTATAATGTGGAAAAAGAGAATTATCCTGAAAAGCTAAAGATATATTTCGATTTTCTGGTTCAATATGTACATTTTTAGATGAAATAATCTTATTTTTTAATGAAATTGTTCCTGATTGAATTTTTTCAAGTCCAGCTATAGTTCTTAAAATTGTAGTTTTACCAATTCCAGATGGTCCTAAAAGACAGATAATATCTCCTTCATTTTCAATTGTTAAAGAGACATTGTTAACCTTGCTTTTTTCGCTTGCTGCAAAAGTAACATTGTCAATTTCTAAAAAATTTTTAGCCATAATTGTTAGTCTTTAAGAATATATCTAGATGTAATTAAAATAAAGAAACTTGCAATAAGAATAAGGAATAATGAAGGTGCAGCAGCCGCCTCTAATAAATCTTGTGAGGCGTAGATATATGCTTGTGTTGCAAAAGTTTCAAAATTAAAAGGCCTCATTATTAATGTAATTGGTAATTCTTTAATGATCTCAATAGCTATTAATATTCCAATCAATAAAATAGAGTTTTTCAAATAAGGGATATGTATATCTTTAAAAGTTTTGAATTTAGAATAACCAAGTAAATACGCACTTTCATCAATTGAATAACTTATTTTTAGATAACCAGATTTAATTCCATTACTAGCTAAAGAATAAAATCTTATAAAATAAACAACAACAAGACCGATGATTGAACCAATAAAAATAGATTTAATTGTTTCTAATTTAAAGTAAGCAACAATGTTATTATCAAACCAAGAAATAAATGTAATAAATGCAACGGCTAAAATTATGCCTGGCATTGCATAACCTGAAATTGAAAATGTAGTTAAAATTTCTAAAAATTTACTTTTTGAAAGTCTATTTCCATAATTAGAAATAAAAGCAAAACTAATCAAAACAATACTAGATAAAAAAACTAAAATAGTTGTGTTAAAAAATAATTCAATTAAATTTAAATCTGCTAAATGCTTTGGAAAAATAATAGTCCAGTATAACATTTGTAATACAGGAAATAAAAAACTTATAAAAAATATCAATGCACAAAAAGAAAACGCTAATACAGCTTTATATCCTTTTAAAATACTTTTTGATTTTTTTTTAAAACCACCCTTAGCTGGAGAGTGATATTGCGCTTTCTTTCTAGATAAATTTTCTAAAACAAATAAACCTAAAATAAATATTAATAGATAAAATGATAATTGATTTGCTAAAGCAAGATCATCAAAAGAAATCCAGGCATTATAAATTCCCGTAGTAAGAGTAGATATTCCAAAAAAAGATACTGAGCCAAAGTCTGACAATGTTTCCATTGCAACAAGAGATAATCCTGCAACTATTGCTGGTCTTGCTGAGGGAAGAATTATTTTAAAAAATGATTTTTGTTTACTAAAACCTAAATTTTTACCAAGTTCGATTAAATTTTGAGACTGATAGTGGAACGATGCTCGCGTGAGAACATATACATAGCCAAATAAAGAAAATGAAATTGCAATTATTGCCCCCATCATTCCATCAAACTTTGGTATTTGAGAATTGTAATTACCTTCGCCAAATATGTTTTTTAATATCGTAAATGCAGTTCCATAATTTTCAAAAAAAGCAGTTAAAGAATAGGCATAAATATAAGCTGGAACTGCAAATGATAAAATCAATGCCCATTTAAAGAAATTGGCTCCTGGGAACTGATAAAATGAAACTAGATAAGAACACCCTACTCCAATAACAAAGGTTAAAATTAAAACCCCTAATAAAAGTGAGAAAGAATTAAAAATGTATTCATAGAGAAATGTATTTTGAATAATTGAAGAGTAATCACTTGTACTTTCAAAAAAGCTAGAAAATACAGTAACAATTGGTATAGCCACTGCTACAGAAATTAAAAATGAGCTTAAATACCAAATGTTTATTTTTCTTAAATACATATTTACCCTTTAATATTAAGTGAACATAATTAATAGAAGGGTAAGAACTATTAAATTATGTTCACTTTTTTTTGAAAATTACTTTGTTTTATCAAAAACGTTTAAGAATTGATCAATCTCCTCGTTTTTAATATCTGATAATTTTCTCCCATTTATTTTCATACTCATTTTTTCGCACTCAAGTGCACATGGCTCACATGTTATCTGACCGACTAGTGAACCATTAGACTGATCCACACTTGTAGAGAGTAAATGATTATTTAATAAATTCTTTTTCACAATTAACTATTTCCAATTTGCAGCTAACATACACTCTAATGCTGTAGCTTGGTTTTTTCCGTAGTTAACTACTTTAGTATTTAAATCTTGTTTGTATCCAAGACCCATTTGCTTAACTAATTCATGTGGCTCAACACCATCAATCATAGGGTATTCAAATGTATTATTAACTATGTGGCTCTGCGCTTCTTTAGTTAATAAAAACTCAAGTAGTTTTTTTGCATTAGCAGGGTTTGGGGCATTTTTAAGTACACCACCTCCACTAATATTCATGTGAGTTCCTCTATCTCCTTGGTTAGGAAAAAATGGTAAAACTTTTTTAGCTGCTGCTTGTTGTTCAGCACCTTTTTTTCCAGATAACATCAAAGCATAGTAATATGTATTAGCGACCGCTAAATCTGCTTCACCTGCTGCAACAGCTAAAATTTGAGCTCTATCATTTCCTTTAGAGTCTCTAGCCATGTTAGCAACTACACCTTTTGCCCAAGAACATGTTTCTTTTTTTCCAACATTTTTAACTAATGATGCTACAAGAGATTGATTGTAGATATTATTAGATTTTCTTATAACAACTCTACCCTTCCATTTAGAGTCTGCGAGACCTTCATATGTCATGCCATTAAGTTCATTGGCATTAACTCTTTCTGGAGAGTAATACATAATTCTAGCTCTCTTAGCTATACCAGTCCAATTTGTAGATCTAAAGTTTTTAGGTACGGCTGATTTAATTACGGGTGTCATAGAGTTTTGAAACATTCCTTTTGCATCAAATGCACCTAATCTTCCAGCATCTGCAGTAATATAAATATCCGCTTTAGAATCGGCTCCTTCTTCAACAATTCTTTTTTGAAGAGCCTTATCTTTTCCAGAAATGACGTTTACTTTAATTCCTGTTTTAGCAGTAAATTTTTCATAAAGTTGAATATCTGAATCGTAATGTCTTGCACTGAATACGTTAACTTCAGCTGCATTACCAAAATTTGTAAAGAAGGCTAAAATTAATGCTATTAATGTTATTTTTTTCATTATTTTCCTTTTCTTTACCCTTATTATTTTGCGAATGATAACTATTCTCAATGCGAATGATTATCAATTGAATATTATGTCGCAGTAACTATGAATTTTTTCTAAATTGATTAATTCTATAATCAATTTGAAGACTGAGTTGTAAGTCTAACGGGTATGATGGAGGAAGTTCAATATCAATTAAATGTAAATAGCTTAAGTCTCCAATTTTTTTGGCGTATCTTAACCAATTAAGAATAGTTAAAGAATCTTGAAGATTTAAAACTTTTTTAGAAGAATAAAAAATTCCCTTCTCTAATTTATATTTTACTGTTTGGTTGGAGTCGAAATTATTTTCGTATTTTTTCCAACCATTGTCATATGACATCAATTTTTCAACATTTAGTGTTTTGTATTCTTTAAATTTGTTGCCAAATTCAGAACAACCTCTTTTTTTATTTATTATAATATTTTTATCTATTGTTTTTTTTAAGATTGGTGTAAGACGATTAATTACTTTATCAACCTCATCTAAGTCAGAGCAATAAATCAATCCTTTATATGTACCTGTAATCATTTTTCTAGTTTCAATAAAACATTTTCTAAAATTATTATTTTCTAATTCTAGATTGTTAAATACAAAATATAGTTTAATTAAATCTATAACATTTTTTGTATCTATTTGAATCTTAAAACAAGAAAAACAATATTCTGGGATAATATGATTTTTATTAAATATAGCATGATGTCTTCCACAATTTAGATCTATTTTATTTTTTTTTAATGTTTGAGAACTAATCGATTGGTGTTTTATTAATTTCGATGAAAGAATTGATAAAATATCTTTATATATAATCTTAATTTGATCGTCATGAATTTTATTATGTAGATCTATTTTATGATTAATTTTTTCAATAGCATAATTTACATTAATGATATCATCATCAATTTTAATGTCATTTTTATAAAATGTTAAAAGATCTAAAACTTTAACAAAAGCATCATTATTATCAGGTTGAATATCAAGTACATTTAAATAACTTTTTATTGCTAACTCAATTTTATCTTGTAGATAATAATTATCTCCTAAAACATAAATAGCTCGAACATAATTTCGTTTATATTTTATTGCATTAATTAAAAAATTTTCCGCTTCATTTAACTTACCCAAGTTATGTGATAAATTTCCTAAATTGAAATAAGCTTCTGCATATTCGCCATCCAAATCAATGGCTTTTTTAAATTTATTAATTGCTTCATTAAATCTTTTAAGTCTTATATCTAAAATACCCGAAAGATTAAAAACTAAAGGATTAGAAGTGTTTGATTTTAATAAAGTATCTAACATTATTGAGGAATCATTTAATTTGCCTCTTTCAATCTGAAGTTTAATTTGATTTAAAAAATCCATAAAATAACCTCTAATCATTAAGTGTAAAATTTTTTTTAAATTAATATTAAAGTTATATTTAGTGAAAATTTCATTGATCATGAAATTAGCAAACGTATTGATCACATATCAGTTATGTGAAATTTGTTATTTTTTATTTCCAGTCACCTATTTTACTAAACAAGAAATTTCTAAAAGCTTGAACTCTAGCGGTATTCTTTAATGATTGAGGGTAAACAAAATGTGCTTCAGTAATAGGTCCCTCTGATTTTGGAAGAACTTTAATAATATTGTTTGAGTTCGATACTAGATATTCTGGTAAAGCTGCTAAACCAACTCCAGATTCTACAGCTAAAAGTAATCCCATCACACTATTTACTTTCATTACAGTTTTTCTTTTTTTTCCATCGTGCATTCCAAGTTTTAATGCCCAATCAGGATTATAAACTGGTGATGGTGCACCTTTTCCAAAAGATATTAAATTATGTTTATTTAAATCAGTAATTGTTTTTGGCATTCCAAATTTTTCTAAATATTTATTAGATCCATAAATAAAATATTTGATATCAACTAATTTTTTTTGGATATAATTTAATTGTTTTGGTCTTCTCATAAAAATACCAATATCAGCTTGTCGAGTGCTTAAATCTAATTCCTTATCATCAAATACTAATTCAATTTCAATTTCAGGATTTAGTCTCATAAATTCTTGAATTCTTGGCGTAAGCCAGTGGGTACCGAAACTTCTAACTGTGGTAATGGTTAATTTTCCAGTTGGCTTATTTTTTTGATCTCCCAAAGATGTTTCTACTTCTTTTAATTTAGCAATAACTTCATGAGCTGTTTTAAATACATATTCTCCATTCTCTGTAAGAGTTAAACCTCTTGCATGTCTTTCAAATAATTGAACTTTTAAATCTTGTTCTAAAGATTGTATTTGTCTACTGATTGCTGATTGACTTAAGTTTAGATTAATTGTTGCGTTAGTAAAACTTCCAGCCTCTGCTACTGCATGAAAAATTTTTAATTTATCCCAATCCATTATTTATTCAAATCAACTAAAACTCTTCCAGAAATTTCACCTTTTAAAATTTTTGGATAAGTTTCAAGTAATTCTTCTAAACTTACTGTTAGTATTGATTTCTCAAGTAAATCAAAATCAATTAATTTTGAAGCTTCTGCCCATATAAATTCTCTTCTTTTAATACTACAGTTTGCAGAGTCCATTCCCCAAAGTTTAATACCTCTAAGCATAAATGGAATGACGCTTGTATTAAGTTCATTATTATTTGCATTTCCACAAACAGCTATAATTCCATTGGGTTTTGTTTGCACAATTGCATTAGCTAAAATTTTTCCTCCAACTGTATCAACAACTCCGTCCCACAAACCTTTGTCAATTAGTCTTGGATCCTTGTCAAATTCAGCTCTATTTACAACGTTTTTGGCACCTAAAGATTTTAGATAATCAGTTTTTGAATCTTTTCCTGTAACTGCAGTTACATTGTAACCTAATTTTGTTAAAGCCATGACAGCTACACTGCCAACTCCACCTGTAGCACCTGTTACCAAAACATCATTAACTTTATCACCTAATAAAATACTTTCTCTTGCTTGAATTGCAAAAGCACTCATCAAAGAAGTAAAGCCTGCTGTTCCTAATATCATTGCCTGCTTACTAGTTAAGTTATCAGGTTTTTTAACTAAGAAATCTGCATTAACTTTTGCTATTTGAGAATAACCTCCAAAAAAAACTTCGCCTACTCTAAAGCCAGTTAAAATTACTTCATCACCTTCTTTAAATTTTGAATTTTCACTTTCTAAAACTGTACCTGAAAAATCTATCCCTGGAATATGAGGGAATTCTTTAACTAGTCTCCCTCCATTTTTTAAAATCATTCCATCTTTAAAATTAAGATCTGAGTAATCTACTTTAATAGTTACATCACCATGTTTTAAAAAATTTTTATCAATTGATTTAACTTCTCTAGTAAAATTTTCACCTTCTTGATTGATGATTAGAGCTTTAAATTGATCTGACACTTTAATCTTTTGCTATACTAATAAATCTCAAATATCTATTTTGATAGCTAAGATCTTCTTTAAATTGTCCTAAATAATAATTCGTAACTGTAGATGCTTGCTCTTTTTTAATACCTCTCATTGTCATACATTGATGAGTTGAATCAATTGTTACAGCTACACCTTTTGCATCCAGTGACTCCATTAAAGTTTTTGCAACTTGCATAGTTAATCGTTCTTGAGTTTGTAATCTTTTTGAAAAAACTTCTACAACTCTTGCAAGTTTACTTAAACCGACAACTCTTTCTTTTGGTATATAAGCAACATGAGCTTTACCAATTATAGGTGCCATGTGATGTTCACAGTGACTTTGAATAGAAATATTTTTTTGAATTACCATATCATCATATCCGTCTACATCTCCAAAAGTTTTATCTAAAATTTTAGTGGGATCTATTTTATAACCTGCAAAATACTCTTTATAAGCTTTCATTACTCTTTTAGGAGTTTCTAATAATCCCTCCCTTGTAGGATCTTCACCTAACCATGATAATATAGTCTTAAAAGCTTCTTCAGCTTCTTGATCTGAAATTTTATTATTTTCCAATATTTTATTGTCTGTTTCTTTAACTAGTTTCATAGCGCCTTTTTATACAGTAAATACTTAATTTTAAAATATTTAATATACCGAGATATATGCTAAATAGTCACTGCATATGTTCAAAAAAAGAGAAAATGTCCTAGAAATCGAAGAAGGCAATTTGTTATCACCAAAATTTGATAATGATGGCTTAATACCAGTAATTACAATGTGTTCTAAAACAAAAGACGTTTTAATGCATGGTTATATGAATGTTGAGGCCTTAAAGAAAACAATCGAGACGAAAGAAGCTCATTATTTTAGCAGATCTAGAAAAGCGATTTGGCATAAAGGTGCAACAAGTGGTTTTACACAAAAAGTGACTGAAATTAGAATAGATGATGATCAAGACTCAGTTTGGATGACTGTTGATATTGGAGATGGATCAAGTTGCCATGTTGGATACAGATCATGTTTCTATAGATCTATTCCAATGGGACCAATAGAAAATGGCAGAGAAATTAAAATGAAGTTTGAAGAAAAAGAAAAATCTTTTGATCCAGAAGAAGTTTACAAGGGTCAACCAAATCCAACCAAAATTTAGATGAGTGATAAACAAAAAAATGTTCTAGGTGAAGACTTAGAAGAATGCTCAAACAATCCTTTAACTGGATGGTATCGCGATGGTTGTTGTAATACTGACGAAAACGATCATGGTGTTCATACAGTTTGTGCAAAGGTTACAACCGAATTTTTAGAATGGTTAAAAGAAGCAGGTAATGATTTAATAACTCCTCATCCTGAATTTGGATTTCCAGGTTTAAAAGATGGAGATGGTTGGTGCGTATGTGCTATGTGGTATGCAAGAGCAGTTGAAGCTGGAAAAGGTTGTCCAGTATTTTTAAAGAGAACTCACAAAAATACTCTTAAACATTTGCCAATTGAAAAATTAAAAAAGTTTGCAATAGATCTATCTTAATCTACATATTTCCGTATTTAGGACCACCGCTTCCCTCTGGAGTTACCCATGTAATGTTTTGTGAGGGTTCTTTAATATCGCATGTTTTACAGTGGATACAATTTTGAGAATTAATTACAAATTTATTTACATCATTTTCTTTTTGAACTTCATATACACCTGCTGGACAGTATCTTTGTGCGGGTTCATCAAATTTATCTAAAGTATAACTAATTGGCAAATTAGGATCCTTAAGTTTTAAATGCACTGGTTGATTATCTGCGTGATTAGTTCCAGTTAAATATACTGAACTTGTTTTATCAAAAGTAATAATATTATCATACTTTGGGTAATCTATTTTGGGCATTTCATTTGCTGGTTTTAATGTTTCATGATCAGCATGCTTGTGTTTTAAGGTGAAAGGTAGTTTGCCTTTAAATAAAATTTGATCTATTCCAGTAAATATTATTCCAAGAATTAATCCCCAACTAAAACTAGGTTTAACATTACGTGCTCTATGAAGCTCCTCATAAACCCAACTTTTTTTAAATTTTTCTTCATAAATTGATAGATTTTTTTTTTCTTTAATGTTTTCTATTATTGTTTCTGCTGCAATCATTCCACTTTTCATTGCAGTATGTGAACCTTTAATTTTTGGCATATTTAAAGTTCCCGCATCACAGCCAACTAATAGTGCTCCTGGCATATACATTTTAGGTAAACTCTGAAGACCTCCTTCAATTAAAGCACGGGCCCCATAAGAAATTCTTTTTCCACCTTCAATTATTTTTTTAATTGCTGGGTGAGTTTTAAACCTTTGAAACTCATCAAATGGTGATAAATGAGGATTTTTATAATCAAGACCAATTACATAACCTAAAAAAACTTGTTTATTTTCCGCATGGTACATGAAGCTTCCACCATAAGTATTGTTATCTAATGGCCATCCAGCTGTATGCATAACCATTCCCTCTTCATGATTTTTATCTTCAATTTCCCATATTTCTTTAAAACCTATTCCATATTGCTGAGGGTCTTTACCTTCTGATAGATTGAATTTTTCAATTAATTGTTTTCCAAGATGTCCTCTACATCCTTCAGCAAAAACAGTTACTTTGCCTAACAATTCAATACCTGGTTCAAAACTATCTTTTTGATTTCCCTCTTTATCTATACCCATATCCTGAGTTGCAACTCCTTTAACTGAGCCATCTTCATTGTATAAAATTTCACTCGCAGGAAAACCTGGAAAAATTTCAACACCTAAAGACTCTGCTTGTTCTGCAAGCCATCTACATAAATTTGCTAAACTAATAATATAATTGTTATGATTTTGCTGAACCTTAGGAAGTAACCATGTGGGCCAACTTAATGATTTATTTTTTCCTAAGAATAAAAATTTTTCTTTTGAAACTTTAGTTTTAATTGGTGAGCTTAATTCTTTCCAATTTGGCAATAACTCATCTAAAGCTCTAGTTTCAAAAACATTGCCGCTAAGAATATGAGCACCTATTTCAGATGCTTTTTCTAATAAACAAATATTTAATTGTGGATCTAATTGCTTAAGCCTTATAGCAGTTGATAAACCAGAGGGACCACCTCCAATTATTACAACATCATATTCCATAGCTTCTCTAGGCATATCTTTGATTTTTACAGTATTGATTATTTTTGTATACTGTTTAATTTATTCAATTCCTCTAGGAATTGAGGTAATGCTTCAAATAAATCTGCTTCTAAACCGTAATCTGCAACACTAAATATTGGTGCCTCACCATCTTTATTTATAGCAACAATAATTTTGCTTTCTTTCATTCCTGCAAGATGTTGAATAGCACCTGAAATTCCAACTGCAATATATAGATCAGGAACAACCACTTTACCTGTTTGTCCAACTTGATGTTCGTTACTTATATAGCCAGCATCAACTGCTGCTCTTGACGCACCAATTGCTGCATTTAATTTATCCGCAATATCAGTTATCAATTTGAAATTTTCTCCATTCTGCATTCCTCTACCACCAGAAACTACAACTCTAGCAGTTCCAAGTTCAGGTCTATCTGATTTAACTTCTTCTCTTTTAATAAACTTTGATAATGTAAATTCTTCAGTTGGTTCAATTTTTTCAATTTCAGCAGATCCTCCTGAAGTTTCACAAGGATCAAAAGATGTTGGTCTAATTGTTATACATTTTTTTGCATCATCACTTTTTACTGTCGCAAATGCATTTCCTGCATAAATAGGTCTTAGAAATGTATCAGGTGATATAACTTTGATAATATCACTTACTTGAGATGTATCTAAATGTGCTGCTATTCTTGGCATCAAATTTTTACCAAACGTATTTGCTGAACTAACAATGTGAGTATAATTTTCAGAAATTTTTACTACTAATGGCGCAAAGTTTTCCGCTAAATAATTTTCATAATAATCGGCTTCAGCATGTAATACTTTTTTAACTGCCGACATTTCAGATAAAGATTTAGCAACATTTCCACAATCTTTTCCGATTAATAAAACATGTACATCTGTATCAATTTGTGAAGCTGCAGTAATTGCATTTAACGTAAAAGATCTGACTTCTTTATTGTTATGTTCTGCTATTAATAAAACTGACATTAAATTACTTTTGCCTCATTCTTAAGTTTACTTACTAACTCAGCTACATTTGCTACTTTAATTCCTGCTTTTCTTTTTGGGGGTTCTTCAACTTTAATTTGCTGAACTCTAGGTTTTATATCAATTCCCAGCTCGTCTGCTGTTAAAATTTCTAAAGGTTTTTTTTTAGCTTTCATTATATTGGGTAACGAAGCATATCTTGGCTCATTTAATCTTAAGTCACAGGTAACTATAGCTGGAACATTAACTTCAATTGTTTCTAAGCCTTCATCAATTTCTCTTGTTACTTCTAAAGTTTTTTCTTTTACCTCAATTTTTGACGCAAAAGTTGCTTGAGGCCAATTCAATAATGCACTTAACATTTGACCTGTTTGGTTACAATCATCATCGATTGCTTGTTTTCCCATAAAAACTAAATCAGGTTTTTCTTTTTCAACAATTTTTTGTAATGCTTTTGCTACAGCTAATGGCTCAACAGTTCCTTCAGTTTTAATTAAAATACCTCTATCAGCACCAACTGCCAAAGCTTTTCTAACCGTGTCTTGTGATTTTTCTTCACCAACTGTAATTGCAATAATTTCTGTCGCCTTACCAGCTTCTTTAATTTTTACAGCTTCTTCAATAGCATTATCATCAGGTGGATTGCTAGACATTTTGACATTGTCAGTAACAATACCAGATCCATCTTCTTTAACTCTTACCTGAACGTTATAATCAATTACTCTTTTAACGGCGACTAAAATTTTCATTATGCTCTCAATAAATTATTTTCTGGATCATATGGACTCTCATCCAATATTGTAGCATCGTACATTTTTCCTAAAATATCAATTTTCAATTTTTGACCTGTTGTCGCAACATTGGGATTTACCATACCTAATGCAATTGATTTATCTAATCTGAATCCAAAATCTCCTCCTGTAGCACGTCCTACAACTTTATCATTTTCATAAATTGGATTATTTCCAAGAACATCAGCATCTTCTACGTTATGAATTTCCATAGTTACTAATTTATTTTCAAAACCTTTTTCTCTCCATTTATTTAATGCTTCTAGCCCAATGAAGTTACCTTTGTTTGGGTGAATAAATCTATCTAATCCAGATTCATAAGGTGAATATTCGATTGATAATTCAGTTCCAACTAATTTATAAGATTTTTCAAGTCTTAAACTGTTCATTGCTCTAATTCCATATGGTTTAAGACCCAAATCTTTTCCTGCTTCTATTAATTTGTCAAATATATGATTTTGATATTCAATTGGATGATGAAGCTCCCAGCCAAGTTCCCCTACAAAGTTTACTCTCATAGCATTAACTGGAGCATTTCCAACATTAACATTTTTTGCACTCAACCATTTAAAATTTTCAGCTGTAAAATCATCATTTGATACTCTTGTCATTAACTCTCTAGCTTTTGGACCAGATACAACAAGCACACCCATTGAGTTAGTTAAATTTTCAAACTGAACTGTACCATCGGTTGGCATCCACTTTTGGATCCAATCATGATCTAATCTTTGATTGGCTCCAGCTGATACTAAATAAAAACTATCAGGTGCTTCTCTCATTATTGTAAATTCTGAATGAACTCCCCCCTTAGTATTAAGAGCGTGACACAATCCAATTCTTCCAATTTTTTTTGGAAGTTTGTTTGCTACTAAATAATCTAAAAACTCTTCTGCACCAGGACCTTTAATTCTACATTTTGCAAATGCTGTCATATCTAAAAGACCCACATTTTCTTTAACATTTTTACATTCTTTTTTTATTGCCTCAAACCATTTGGATCTTCTAAAAGACCAGTCGTCTTTTTGCTCCATTCCATCAGTTGCAAAAAAGTTTGGTCTCTCCCAACCAAATTTTTGGCCAAATACAGCTCCTAAATCCTTCATTCTATCATAGCAAGGTGATGTTCTTAATTCTCTAGCAGCTCCTCTTTCTTCATCTGGGTAATGAACTTTAAATACATGATTGTAAGCTTCTTCATTTTTTTCTTTTAAATATGATTTTGTTGCATAGTCACCAAATCTTCTTGGTTCAACTCCAAGCATATCAATTGTAGGTTCTCCATCTACAATCCATTCTGCAAGTTGCCACCCTGCTCCACCTGCAGCAGTAATTCCAAAACTATGTCCTTCATTAATCCAAAAATTTTTAAGTCCCCAAGCTGGACCAACAATAGGGTTTCCATCTGGTGTATAACAAATTGCACCATTATAAACTTTTTTTACCCCAACTTCTCCAAAAGCTGGCACACGATGAATTGCACCTTCTATATGTGGAGCAAGTCTATCAAGATCTTCTTGAAATAATTCATACTCAGAATCTTTTGATGGTCCATCCACATAACATGCTGGCGCACCATCTTCATATGGCCCTAATATTAAACCGCCTGCTTCTTCTCTCATATACCATCTACTATCACTATCTCTTAAAACTCCCATTTCAGGTAGGCCTTCTTTTTTTCTTTTTAAAATATCTGGGTGCGCTTCAGTTACTATGTACTGATGTTCAACCGGTATAACAGGGATATCTAAACCAACCATTTTTCCAGTTTGTCTTGCAAAATTTCCCGAACAAGAAATCACATGCTCACATTCAATTGCACCTTGATCAGTTTCAACAATCCACCCATCTTTAGTTTGTTTAATTCCAATTACAGCAGTATTTCTATAAATCTCTGCCCCCATATTTCTTGCACCAGTTGCCATAGCTTGCGTTAAATCAGCTGGCTGAATATATCCATCTTCTGGGTGTTGAATTGCTCCGAGTAAATCTGAAGTATTACACAAAGGCCAAATTTCTTTTACTTGATCAGGGGTTAAAAATTTTACATCAACACCAATTGTTTGTGCAACACCCGCATATTGATGATACTCATCCATTCTATCTTTTGTACTTGCTAATCTAATATTAGATACAACACTAAAGCCAACATTTTGACCCGTTTCCTCTTCTAATTTTTTATAAAGATCAACCGCATATTTATGAAGTTGCCCAACAGAATAACTCATATTGAATAAAGGAAGTAGTCCTGCAGCATGCCAAGTAGATCCTGATGTTAATTCTTTTCTTTCAACAAGAACAACGTCGGTTAAACCTTTTTTTGCTAAATGATAAAGTGCACTAACACCTACTACACCACCACCTACTACTACAACTTTAGTTTTTGTTTTCATGAGCGATTCCTACTAAATTTTTTGAAATAACGAAACAAAATTGTATCTGTGGATAATTAAATTGAGCTTCCAAGTGGGATTGGATTAGAGACCATAGTAGTCAGCCAACAATCTTTTAAATCACCTTCTAGGGTATACTTTTCAACTTGCCAATTGAACTTATGATAAATTTTATCTTTATCCAAGATAACCACTTCAAATTGAGCCCATTTATCACTGCTTCCTAGCTGAGTGATTGTGTGGCTTAAATGATTAATCATCATCTGATAAGAGTCACCTTTGATCATTCTCTTAAAATTATCTAATGGACCAGTAACTTTCTTATTGTTTGGGTGAGCAAAATTCCAAGTTTGTTCAATACCGCTATCATTAAAATTAGCATCATTTTGTTGGAGACCTGTTAGCTGAATTTTAACAACATCTGAAGGGTTAATTGCACTATTAGGTTTTAATAGTTCTGCTTTAGAGATTGAAATTGAAATTAATAAAAAAAATAAAATTTTAAATATTATTAGCTGTCTTTTTAACATCTTCTAAAAATTCTTGTCTTTTTGCATCTGATACAAATGGTACTGCAAAATATCTTCTATAGACAATGTTATATATGCCACACATATGAAACACTCCTCTTTTTAACCTTCTAATAGGTAGGTTTAAAAAAAATGTAGTAATTGCTAATCTTGGTGAGCCATAAGTACAAAAAATAATTGCTTTTTTTTGTCTTAAATTTCCAATTGGATAACCGTAGTTTCCCCATAATTGTTTAAATCTAAATGCCCAAGGTGGAGCTAATACTTTATCAATCCAACCTTCTACAATTGCTGGCATTCTAAAATTCCAAATTGGTGCAATTAAAACAATCGTATCACATTCCTCAATTCTTTTACGATGATTTAAAACATCTTCACCTGGCTCTTCACCAGCATAAACTGGATCAAATTTTTCTTTGTACAAATCTATAGCATCAACTTTGTTGCCTTTGTTTTCAGCTTCTTTGATAAAGGTATCTCTTATTGCTGCATTAAATGAATTATCATTATAGTGACCATAAACTAGAAAAATTTTTTTCACTAAGTTTATATTTTAAGATCAAGTCTTGGCTTCCAAAAAGGACGGAAGAGTTCAATTTTTGGACATCTATTCATAACTACTTTTAGACCCGCATCCTCTGCTAATTTTGCTGCATCATTATTTATAACACCAATTTGACCCCATAAAACTTTGGCATGTATTGCAATTGCTTCTTCTGCAATTTCATAAAGATCTTCTGGTTTTCTAAAAACTTCTACCATGTCAACAGGTCGATCAATTTCTTTTAAACTTGGATAAACTTTTAACCCTCTTATCTCAGTTAAACCTGGACGTGGATTAATAGGTATCATGTCATAACCTGTTTCATTTAGCACTCTAAGCACACCATAACTAAATTTTGTTTTATCAGGGCTTGCTCCAACCATTGCAATTGTTTTAACAGAACTTAGAATATCTCTTAAATACTCATCACTATAAGGTTCGTTATGATTCATATATGTTATTTTTTTTTATTTTTTTGAGTAGCAATATCAGCTTTTAACTCATGGGGTGCAAGTGGGTCAAGAAAAGGATTGCGATAAAGTTTATCATGACTTTCAACCCCTATCTCAATGGTGCAATCTGTTTTTGGTTTTGCGACACATAAAATTATATATCCATTATTAATTTGTCTGTTATTAAGTGCTACTTGTGATTTTTGGTCTACTTCACCTTTAATCAATTTTGCTGCACAAGTAATACATCCTCCGTATTGGCAACCGTAAGGTAAATCTACACCCTGCTCTCTTAATTCTTGAAGTAAAGACGTTCGTCCAGAAACTTTGTAAACACTATTCTCACGATTTGCGATTGTGATCTGCATTAAAGCCAAATATCACTTGTACAATCTCCACCTGGATATCTACTTTCATGACATCTACTTGGACCATTAGGTTCTTTACCAAAATCAACTATAAAATCCTTATTAATTTTCATACCACCATTTTCATTGTCACAATCGATCATGATCATGGCTCCTCCTTGTGTACGAATTTCAGGATAGAACTGATTATCCCAAGTTGAAAATAAGGAGGTTGTTACATACATCCGTTTACCATCTAATGACAATTGGTACATTTGAGGACCACCAGCAATTTTAACACCGTTTACAACAGGAGCTTTTCCTAAAAGACCTCCCATCCATACCTGTCCTGTTAGCTTTGGATTATGAGGATCTGAAATATCATATTGCCTCATATCTCCGTGAAGCCAATTATTAAGATAAAGATATTTATCATCCATAGATACTAATATAGCTGACATAACACCTGGAACTGGAATAGGCCAATCAGGATGTGGTTCGTTTTCAACATCTATAACTTTTTCCCATTCCCATTTTCCTTCTTTAGATTTCCAAAAATGAATAACATTCGCGCTTAAAGCTGCACCACAAAAACCATGACTGCTATCAGGGTTGTGCATAAATTTTACCTCTAAAGGTATCAAACCATCTTCACCAAGATACATTGTCTCAACAGGTTCTTTCTTTTTAAAATCCCAAATATGTAATCTACGTCCATATTTTAAATGTCCTACTTCCTCAAGATCAAAACCTGGCATAAAAGTATTAGGTGCTGCCCACTCAGAACTTACCATTACATTATGACGTGGCTGATACCAAAAATCATAACTAAAAGGAATATCACCCATTGAGTTTTCCCATCTACCAACAATTTCAAAATCTTTATTTAAATGCAAATATCCTCCAGGAGCTTCTCCTCTAGCGTTACCAAGAAAAGAAATAATTATTTCTGAACCTAAACAATGAACAGTATGAGGGCCAGATAAATTAGTTTTTGATTTTATTTCTGAACCTTCAATAACCTTATGAATTTTTGGAGCAAATGGATCCGTTGCTGTATCAATTACATGAATATTATTAGATCTTACACCTGGAACTAAGAGGTATTTTCTACTCATACCTTCGTCACCATGACATGAAGAACAAGCATTCCATCCCATATGATGTAATTCATCTCCTATACCAGGCATTTCAAGACGATGAATAACTTGTGAATAAGTAGGGCTATCAGGATCAACATCAATAGTTGCAAGGTAATCTGGTTTTTGAATTCCAGTACCAGTATAAATAGCTATTGTGTATAAAAGCTTTTCATTTGGTGCTTTAATTGCATCAGAAGGACTAGCATAACCAGGACCACAACATGCCTTATCTTTAATTGTAACATCACTCATTGTTAATTATCCTTTCTAATTTGTTCTTCACAAAACTTTTTTGCTTCATTTAAATCTGTAATTTTGGACTTCGATAACTTTTGACTAGCTGCAAGGCAAGCATCTACTGCTCTTTTAAAATTATGATCATTAAAACTTAACACAAAATACATCCCTAAAACCATAAATACACCAATTAAAATATTCTTTTTATGCTTCACTATTTATTTTTCCAATTTGGTTTACGTTTTTCTAGAAAAGCTGATATGCCTTCTCTTGCATCCATTGCCATCATATTAATTGTCATCATTTTACTTGTATACGCATAAGCTTTTTTCAAAGGCATTTCTAATTGTTTATAAAATGCTTGTTTACCAATTTTAATTGTTAGATTTGATTTAGATGCAATAGTTTCTGCAACTTTTAAAACCTCTAAATCTAATTTAGATGAGGAATAGCAATCATTTATTAAACCTATGTCTTTCGCATAACTCGCATTAATAGGTTCGCCAGTTAACAACATTTTCATCATAGGTTTTCGATTAATTTTTCTACTTACAGCAACCATTGGTGTGCTACAAAATAAGCCTATGTTTACACCCGGTGTAGCAAATATAGCCTCTTTAGTACTATAGGCTAAATCACAACTAGCAACTAACTGACACCCAGCAGCAAAGGCTGCACCATGAACCTTAGCAATAACTGGTTTTCTTCCTTCAACAATTTGAAGCATTACTTTTGAGCAAAGATTAAATAATTTTTGATATTTTTCTCTTTTTTTTAATCCTCTTACTTCTTTTAAGTTATGACCTGCGCTAAAACCTTTACCCGAACCTTCTAAAATTATAACTTTAACTTTCTTGTCTGCATCTAATTTTTTTAAGGCTTTTAATAAATCAGAAAGATTTTTAAACGATAACGAATTATAAGTTTTTGGTTCATTAATAATAATTGATGAAATTTCTTTATTAATTTTTTTAATTTTAATATTACTTGTCATTTAATCAGTTAATCCATCAGATCTTGTTTGATTTCTTTCTATATGAATTGGTAAAATTTTACCATAGATAGCTTTTGAATGTTCTGGGGTGTTTACTCTCCAAGGGTCTAAAACATATGCAGGTATGCACATATATCTTGAATTTTGACCTTCTACTTTTGTTACTCTATGTAGCGTAAATCTTCCCTTAAATATTTGTAAATCACCTGGTTCTAACTTTAGCTGTCTAACTCTTGTTCTGTCACCATCTAAGACTTTTCTAACTTCATCAAAATTTTCATTACCTGGTTCTCTTATATTTGGGCAATATTCAAAAATACCTCCATTTTCAGGTTTTTGTATCATTAAGCTCAAAGTAAATTCGCAACTATCAAAATGCCATGGAAGAACTCCCTCTGGCTTCATTACATTATATGCGTGACACGCTAAAGGGTCCGCCCATCTATATATTGGGGAAACACCCAAACAGGCAGAAACAAATTTTAAAAGTTCTTCAGTTTCATAAAGATATTTCATTTCTGAATTTTTTTGAAAACAGTTAGAATTTAGATATCCATTATATCTATTCATAAAATTTCTTTTGGGATGATCTTTTGGTAAAGAAGTGTCATCTTTTGCATATAAATAAGCATTTATACTTTCTTTAGACATGTAAACTTCATCAAGTTGTTTTTCTAATTCTGAACGCATCACCTCTAATGATTGAGGTAAAATAAAATTTGGGATTGTGGAGCAGCTATTCTCTTCTAACTCTTCTTTACATCTTTCAATTAATTTTTTTATGATAGGAGAATTTAAATTATGAATTGGATATTTTTCTAGATCAACAATAGTTTTAAGTCTATCATTCATCAGTTTTATTCTAATTTACCTTCTTCTCTCATCTTAGCTCTAATTTTTGTGGCTGAGATTTTTTGAGTTTCTTCATCTAAAACAATTTCTTCAATTTTATACCCAACTCCTCTGCCATAACAAATATTTGTTATATTGGGGACCATCATTATTTTAAATTGACCTTCAAATTCAGGATTTAGTTTTTCTTCTATGTTTTTTTTTACTGTTTCAAAATCAAAAGGATTATCATCTACTCCTTGAACATCTCTAATTTGTATACAAACTTGACCAGTTTTTTTTATTATCTCTTTAAATAATGTATAATGACCATCATGAAATGGTTGCCATCTTCCTAACATTTGTGCAGTTGGTTTTTTATTATCCCATACGTAAGCCATTATTTTATCTCCTTATATATTTTAGGTGCCCAATTTTTAGCATCTTGAGTAGTGACTTGAAAGTCATACTTGTCTGGTTTAATAAACATTTTATTAGTATCTTCAAATCTTCCTTCTTTAATTGTATTAACCCATACAATAAAATCTGCAGAAAATAGCTTTCTAGCCTCTGGTGTGGGGCAAATAAAATCAGCTACAACATAGTTCCCAGCTTCTTTTAACTTTAAAGCAAAATCAGCCATTCTTTTGGATTGTCTTTTTCTTCCTTCTTCAGAAAAATCCCAGTCATTAGCTTCTTTTCTAACTTCATCAGCATTTAATCTTTTAGCATTTAATAGTGGTGCCAACTCATTTGCTAAAGTTGTTTTTCCTGAGCCTGGTAAACCCATTATTAAAATTATTTTCATTTTAGCTTAAATTATCTGCAACCCATTTATGAAATTGATGAGTTGGGTTATCCATTACAGGAGAGAAATTTCCCCCGTTATATACAGGTGAATTTCTTCCTTCTTGCATTCCTTCAACAGCACTAATATCTTCTGACATAACATTTTTCCACATTCTTACATTTTCTTTTCTCATTTTTTCAAATTCTTTACCATTAGCACTATTGTCTCCTACATAATACATGGCTAAGTGCTCTTTAGTTTCATTAATTGAAATAGGCTCTAACCAAAATGCATAAAAATGATCAATATGCAAACCAATCATAACATTTGGAAATAAGGCAATATATTCTGAATTTTTACTTAATTCTTTGTTCCAATTTTTAAAATTATTAAATGTTTTATTTTCTTCGATTAATTGATTATATTTTTTACTACCTTGGCCCGCAAATCTATTTGGTAGACCTTGAATATGATAGTGATCACTTATATTTGATATTTTGTTTAATTCTGGGTGGATTGTTGGCAAATGATAACTTTCACAGTAATTTTCTATTGCAAATTTCCAGTTACTTTTCACATCCAAATTAAAATATCCATAGTCTCTGGAGTGAACTAATAAATGCTGATCTTCTTTAACAATAAATTTTGACCATCTATCTTCTAGTGGCTTAATATATTCATTAAATTCTAATTCATTATCATGAATATTAACAAATATTATATCCATCCAAACTGTTGTTCTAACTTCTTTTAAATTACTATTAGATTTATCAAACATTTCTGTCTCATGAATATTTAAGCCTCCAATATGTGGTGTTGCTATTAAGTTACCTTTAAAATCATATGACCATGAGTGGTAAGGACATCTAATGACATTTTTTAAAGTGCAAGGTTTATCTAAAAGCTTAAAGCCCCTATGGCTACACACATTATGAAAAACCCGAATCTTCATATCTTTATCTCTAACTATCATTAGAGGAATCCCGAGTAGATTGTATGGTTTTGCGTCTCCAGGATTTGGTATTAAGCTTCCAACCCCAATCACTGTCCAGTTGTCACAAAAAACCTTGTCCCTCTCATAAGCCAAATAATCCTCACTTATATAACACTCATTTGGAAGGCCATTTGCTGTCTCTATTGGCTTACCTACTTGTTCTATTTTTTTAACATCTAGAATTTCTGAAAGGGCTTTTTTTTTATGATTCTGACGCATAAAAAAAATTATCACGGGCATTATTTTTGGCAACAAATTTCATTTTAACTGTGGTTGAATTTCTTTGACAGCTTTTTCAAATAAGATAATGATCGAGAAAAATATGAATTTTTCACTAGAAATTGGTCCTAAGACTGACCTAGAAACTTTACCTCCAGTAAAAGATGTTTACGTAACAATGTTGCCTGGAGGAGACTATAAAGAGACTTCAAACAAATCTATTGAACTTGTAAAAAAAGGTTTTAATCCTGTGCCTCATTTTCCAGCAAGATCAATACAAAGCGATCCTGAGCTTAAAGACTATGTTTCAAGATGTAAAGATGGTGGAGTAAAACAAGCATTAATTATTGGTGGTGGTAGAGAACCATTAGGAAAATTTGATAGTTCGTTTCAACTTTTAGAAACAGGTTATTTTGAAAATATGAAAATAGGAATTGCTGGACATCCTGAGGGAAGTCCTGACATATCTGAAACAGATTTAGACAAAGCTATGATAGATAAAAAGCCTTATGCTGATTATATAGTAACTCAATGGTTATTAGATCCTCAGCCTATCATAGATTTTATTTCTAAACAAAGCGTACCAGTGCATGTTGGAATTACTGGACCTCTAAAAATAACAAGCTTAATTAAGTTTGCTAATATTGTTGGAGCAAAAAATTCCTTAAATTTTCTTAAATCTAATTTTAGTAAGGCGTTAGATTTATT
>ERZ802822.390-NODE-390-length-31412-cov-15.758353_pt1 | contig 31412 bp, 28 predicted proteins | sample MGYA00345649_ERZ802822 | MGnify/ENA primary metagenome ERZ802822 (study PRJEB30503, sample SAMEA104212359) | marine metagenome | biome: Westerlies Biome; feature: [SRF] surface water layer (ENVO:00010504) within the epipelagic zone...; material: water...
AATCAGCATCTAAAGTAGAAAATGCTATATCTTCAATAACTGGAAAGAAAACTATTGATCAGGAAACAATTGATGATATTGAAGATCAACTGATTTTAGCTGATCTAGGTATTGAGGTTGCAGCTAGAATAACAAAAAAAATTAAAGATCAAAAATTTGAATTAAATAAAAATAAAGAAATAGAAAAATTAGATATTGCAAAAACATTAGCTTCTGAAATTGAACAAATTTTACAACCATGTGAGAAAAATCTTTTTGAAAATGTATCTTCTAAACCACATGTGCTATTCTTAGCAGGTGTAAATGGCTCTGGGAAAACAACTACTGCTGGAAAGATAGCTGAACAATTTAGACTTCAAAATAAAACAGTAATCTTGGCAGCATCAGATACATTTAGAGCTGCAGCTGTTGAACAATTAAAAACATGGGGCAAAAGAGTTGGTGCAAAAGTTGTTTCTGGAATAGATGGTGGGGATTCGGCTGCTGTTGCCTTTAAAGCCCTCCAATTAGCAAAAAATGAAGATATAGATGTTGTTATAATAGATACTGCTGGAAGACTACAAAACAAAAAAGATCTAATGGAAGAACTAACTAAAACATGCAGAGTTCTTAGTAAATTAGATAAAGATGCCCCTCATCAAAAAGTTGTTGTTTTAGACGGGACTGTTGGGCAGAACGCACATTCTCAACTAAAAAGCTTTGATGAAGCGATTGGTTTAACGGGAATGATAATAACTAAATTAGATGGTAGTGCAAAAGGTGGGGTAGTTGTTTCATTGGCTGAAAATTATAAAATTCCAATTCATGCTGTTGGAGTTGGAGAAGGATTAGATGATCTTCAAACTTTTAAAGCTAGTTCTTTTTCTATGGCATTAGCTGGTTTAGATGAAACATAGAGATTACTTTAACTTGACTTAGATATTAAATTTCTGTAAATGATCCATATATCTAATTATTAAAAATTTTTAACGTACGTCCTTGAGTTTCAAGCACGGGCGCAATTGTGGTTTAAGGCTAAGTTTCGGTATTAAAATGTTTGAAAATTTAACAGATAAACTTGGAAATGTTTTTAAAGGGCTTACCAAAAGGGGGGCTCTCTCAGAAGGTGATGTTGACAAAGCCCTAAAAGAAGTTCGTTCAGCTTTATTAGAGGCTGACGTAGCTTTATCAGTCGTCAGAGAATTTATTGATAAGGTCCGAATTAGAGCAGTTGGTGAAGAAGTTTTAAGATCTGTCACTCCTGGCCAGCAAGTAATAAAGATAGTAAATGATGTGTTAATTGAAGTTCTTGGATCAAATGAATCAGAGCTTTTAATAGAGCATGCTCCTCCTGCGGTTATTTTATTGGTTGGTCTCCAAGGTTCAGGTAAAACAACAACGGCAGGTAAATTAGCATTACATTTAAAATCTAAAAAAAGAAAGAAAGTAATGCTTGCTTCTCTTGATATCTATAGACCAGCAGCAAGAGAACAACTTAGAATTCTAGGTGAACAAGCTGAGGTTTCAGTTCTACCTGAAATAGATGGAGAGAGCCCAGAAAAGATAGCTAAGAGGGCAATGGCAGCTTCAAAAATTCAAGCAATAGATGTGTTGATACTTGATACTGCTGGAAGAACGACCTTGGATACAGCAATGATGTCAGAGGCTCAAGAAGTTTTTAAACTATCAAATCCATCTGAAACTTTATTGGTTGCTGATGCAATGACTGGACAGGATGCTGTTCAAACTGCAAAAGCATTCTCAGAATTGATTAAAATATCTGGTGTAGTGTTAACTCGTTCTGACGGTGATGCTAGAGGTGGTGCCGCCTTGTCTATGAGGTCTGTTACGGGTTGCCCTATAAAATTTGTTGGTATTTCTGAAAAATTAGACGGATTAGAGCCATTTTATCCAGATAGAGCAGCTGGTAGAATTTTAGACATGGGTGATGTTGTTTCTCTAGTTGAGAAAGCAGCAGAAACAATAGCTGAAGAAGACGCTGCTCATATGATGAAAAGAATGTCTCAAGGCAGTTTTGACATGAATGATATGTTAAAACAAATTGGACAACTTAAAAAAATGGGTGGTCTAGGCGGTGTTATGTCAATGCTACCTGGTATAGGTAAATTGCAGAAACAAATGGCAGCAAATAATTTTAATGATAAAGCTATTTCAAAACAAGAAGCTATAATTTACTCAATGACTAAGAAGGAAAGAGTTAATGTTGCTCTATTAAATGCTTCACGTAGAAAGAGAATTGCATTTGGTTCAGGAACGGCTGTTTCTGAGGTAAATAGACTGGTAAAACAGCAACAAGATATGGCACGTATGATGAAAAAAATGGGTAAAATGGGCGGCCTAGGCGGATTAAAGAATATGATGTCTTCATTAGGAGGTGGAAGCTCGAATTCTGAACAAGTATCAGAAAGTCAAGCTCCAATGATGGATGCAAACAAGATGGCTGAATTGCAAAAAATGATGGGTGGAAATATGCCTAATTTAGGAAATATGGCGAATAGATTTGGAGGCGCTGGGTTACCTGGATTAGGAGGAAAACCATCAAAGAAAAGACGATAAACTTAATAAATTTAATATAAGGAAAAAAAATGGCGTTAAAAATAAGATTGTCTAGAGGTGGAACTAAAAAGAGACCTTTTTATAAGATAGTAGTTGCAGAGGCTTTATCTCCAAGAGATGGCAAGTTTGTAGAAAGACTAGGTTCTTATAACCCAATGGTGGCTAAAGATCATGCTGAGAGATTAGTCTTAAATGTTGAAAGAGCAAAATATTGGATATCAAAAGGAGCTCAGCCAACTTTAAGGGTTGCTAAAATGTTATCTTCAGATGGTTTGGTAAAAGCACCTGTAATTAGGGATCAGCCTATTAAAAGTGCTCCAGGAAAGAAAAGAAAAGAAAGAGAAGCAGAGGCGGCTGAAAAATTAGCTTCAGCAGCAGAAGCCCCAGCAGAAGAAGTAGCGGTAGCAGATGCGCCCGTTGAAGAGGCACCTGCAGCAGAAGCCCCAGCAGAAGAAGTAGCGGTAGCAGATGCGCCCGTTGAAGAAGCTTCAGCTGATGAAACACCAACTGAAGAGGATAAAAAAGAATAAACAAATTTTGTCTAATAAAAATCTTTTAGAAATAGGACTCTTGGTAGGAGTTCATGGTATTAAAGGAGAAGTGAAACTTAAAAGTTACACTGAAATCCCAGAAAATCTTTTTTCTTATAAAGACTTTTATACAGAGAATTCTAATAAACCTATAAATTTAAAATTTGTTAGAAAAGTTAAACAAAATCTTATTTGTAAAATTGAAAATATTTCGACAAGGACTGATGCAGAAAAATTAAGAGGTTTGAAGTTATTTATAAATAGAGATAATTTGTCAAAACTTGCAGATGATGAATTCTATCAGGTAGATTTAATAGGTTTTCAGGTCTATAACCTAAATCGAGAAAGTTTTGGTTCAGTAATTTCCTTCAATGACTTTGGAGGAGGTTTGTTAGTTGAAGTTAAAAATAATAATAAAATGTTTTATTTGCCTATGGGCTCAAATTTTTTAAAGAACATTAATTACGTGGAAAAAGAGGTTATTTTAAATTTAGACTTGAATTTTGTCAAAGATTAACAAGAGGAGTTTTTTGTGTGGAATGCAACAGTTTTGTCACTGTTTCCAGAAATGTTTCCAGGAACGTTAGGTTCTTCTTTGGCAGGCAAGGCCCTAAAAAATGGTTTGTGGAACCTCAATAAGATTAATATTAGGGACTTTGCAAATAATAAAAATGGGAAAGTTGATGATGTTCCATTTGGCGGTGGACATGGAATGGTCATTAATCCTGAAGTTCTTGATAAAGCTTTGAAGTCAGTTTCTGCATATGAAGGACCGAGAATTTATCTGTCACCAAGAGGAAAAAAATTTGATCAGGCAATTGCCAGGAATTTATCTAAAGAAAAAGGGGCTGTTTTTATATGTGGAAGGTATGAAGGGGTAGATGAAAGGTTTTTAATACATAATGATGTTACTGAAGTAAGTGTTGGTGACTTTATTCTGTCTGGTGGTGAAATAGGTGCTCAATTGATTATTGACGCTACAGTTAGACTTCTACCAAATGTGATTGGAAATTCATTAGGATTGGTTGAGGAAAGTTTTGAAAATAATTTGTTAGAATACCCACTATACACCTACCCAAGAGTTTGGAACAACATAGAGGTACCCGAGGTACTCCTCTCTGGAGACCATCAAAAAATAAAAATGTGGAAAATTAAAATGTCAGAAAATCTAACTAAATCTAAGAGACCAGACTTATGGACCAAATATATAAAATCTTAACTAGAAAAAAAATTATTAATTTGCTAAGAGTATGTTTCACGAAAGGGTAATAAAATGAACGTTATTGATAAAATTGAAAAAGATCAGATGGATAAAATTTCCTCAGAAAGATCTATCCCAGAATTTGGTGCAGGTGACACTATAAAAGTTGACGTTAAAATTGTAGAAGGTGATAAAGAGAGAATACAGGCCTTTGAAGGTTTATGCATTGCCCGAAGCGGTGGCGGATTGAACGAAAGCTTTACAGTTAGAAAAATCTCATATGGAGAGGGCGTTGAAAGAATATTCCCTATTTTCTCACCTAAAATTTCAGGAATTACAGTTCTTAAAAGAGGAAAAGTTAGAAGGGCCAAACTTTATTACTTAAGAGATAGAAGAGGTAAATCAGCACGTATCGTTGAGAAAATTCAAGTCGCTAAAAAAGATAATAATTCAAAGGTTGTAAAGTCAGAAGTTAAAGAAACTTCAGATGAAAAAACTTCATAAATTATTAATTATTAGCTTTTTATAAACTGATTTATAATTTTTAAATTGATTTCCAAGTTGATGGAGACAAAAAATGAAACCTAAAACACTTTTTGACAAGATTTGGGATCACCATCTCATAGATACTCAAGAAGATGGTGCCTCTCTGATATATATAGATCGACATTTGGTTCATGAAGTAACAAGCCCTCAAGCTTTTGAGGGTTTAAGAATATCTGGAAGAGCTGTTAATTCCCCAAAAAGAACACTGGCAGTCGCTGATCACAATGTTCCTACTACTGACAGAGCCGGTGGAATAGATGAAGAAGAATCAAGAATCCAAGTTGAAGCTCTAGACAAAAATGTTAAAGATTTTGGAATACCTTATTTTAATATGATGGATGAAAGACAAGGTATTGTTCATGTTATAGGACCTGAACAAGGTTTCACTCAGCCAGGAATGACAATAGTTTGTGGAGACAGCCATACTGCTACACATGGAGCTTTTGGCGCTCTTGCTTTTGGAATTGGGACATCAGAAGTAGAACACGTTTTAGCAACACAAACTCTAATACAAAAGCCTGCTAAGAATATGCTTATCAAGTTAGAAGGAGAACTTCAATCTGGTGTTTCTGCAAAAGACCTTGTCCTCGCCATAATTGGTGAAATTGGTACAGCCGGTGGAACAGGTCATGTTATAGAATATTCAGGAGAGGCAATAAAAAAACTATCTATGGAAGGTAGAATGACAGTATGCAATATGTCTATAGAAGCAGGTGCTAGAGCAGGAATGGTAGCGCCAGATCAAGTTACTTTTGATTACTTAAAAGATAAACCGATGTCTCCTAAAGGGAGTGATTGGGACCTTGCAGTTGAATGGTGGGAGTCATTGCCTTCAGATGAAGGTGCTTTTTATGATAAAAAAATAACTATTGATGCTACTAAAATAAAACCTACTGTAACCTGGGGAACAAGCCCAGAAGATGTTGTGTCTATTGATGGTTTTATCCCAGACCCAAATAAAATCAAAGATGACGACGCCAGAGTAAAAGTTGAAAGATCACTTGAATATATGGGCTTAAAAGGTGGTCAAAAAATCTCTGACGTTGAAATCAATACAGTTTTCATCGGTTCTTGCACTAATTCTAGAATAGAAGATTTAAGATCAGCTGCCAGGATTATTGAAGGAAGAAAAGTTAAACAGGGCATAAGAGCAATGGTTGTACCTGGTTCAGGATTAGTTAAAGCTCAGGCTGAAAAAGAAGGGCTTAACTTAATGTTTACAGAAGCAGGTTTTGAATGGAGAGAGCCTGGTTGTTCAATGTGTTTGGCGATGAATGAAGATAAACTTCAGCCTGGAGAAAGATGTGCTAGTACTTCAAACAGAAATTTTGAGGGTAGACAAGGGAAAGGTGGAAGAACTCATCTGGTAAGTCCTGAAATAGCAGCAGCTTCTGCAATAACCGGAAGATTAACGGATTGTAATTCAATAAGCTAATTGTTTTAAAGGATGGGTTATGGATAAATTTATAAATCTTAAGGGTATAGCCGCTCCATTTAATTTTATAAATGTAGATACTGACAAAATAATACCAAAACAATTCTTAAAGACAATTAAGAGAACAGGTTTAGGTAAACACCTGTTTGATGAGATGAGGTTTAATGACGACGGCACTGAAAAAAAAGGTTTTGTATTAAACGAAGAACCTTACAGATCTAGTAATATTATTGTAGCAGGTGACAATTTTGGATGTGGTTCAAGTAGAGAGCATGCCCCTTGGGCTTTGTCTGATTTTGGTATAAAGTGTATTATATCAACTTCATTTGCAGATATTTTTTATAATAATTCCTTTAAGAACGGCCTTCTCCCAATCAAAGTAACAGCTGATCAAAGAGAAGCATTAATGGCTGATGCTAAGGATAAAGATAATCCTGAATTAGAAATAGATCTTCCATCACAGGAGATTAGGAGACCAAATGGTGCTGTTATAAAGTTTGAAATAGATCCATTTAGAAAAAAATGCCTTATTGAGGGTTTAGACGATATTGGCTTAACAATGCAAAAATCTAATGAAATTGAAAAATTTGAAAAAAAAATGTCCTCTGATAGACCATGGTTATAATAAAAAATAAAAGCTAGGAAAAGTAATGTCATCAAATAGAACATTAATGGTTTTACCTGGGGATGGAGTTGGTCCTGAGGTGGTAAATGAAACATTAAGAGTAGTTGATTGGTTAGCAAAAAATAAAAATATAAGCTTTAATATTAAAGAAGGACTTGTTGGTGGAGCTTCTTATGATAAATATGGAACACCTCTTACAGATGAAACTTTAGCAGATACTATGGATGCAGATGCTGTTTTATTTGGAGCTGTTGGTGGCCCAAATTATGACGGTGTAGAATTTGATAAAAGACCAGAAAATGGCCTTTTAAGATTAAGAAAAGAAATGGATTTGTTTGCAAATCTCAGACCTGCAATAGTTTTTCCAGCTTTAGTCGATGCTTCTTCACTTAAGCCAGAAATAATCTCTGGATTAGACATACTAATATTGAGAGAATTAACAGGTGGGATTTATTTTGCTGAGCCACGTGGAATTGATGAAATTAAAGTAGGGCTAAAAAAAGGATATGATACTAACTTATACACTACCCCTGAAATTGAAAGAATTGGGAGAGTTGCTTTTGATATGGCTAAGGCAAGAAATGGAAAGGTAACTTCTGTTGAAAAAGCAAATGTTATGATGTCTGGAGTTTTGTGGCGAGAGGTTATGACAAACCTTCATAAAAAAGAAGGTAATGGTGTAGATATGCATCACATGTATGCTGACAACTGTGCAATGCAATTAGTAAAAGACCCCAAGCAATTTGACGTAATAGTTACTGATAATTTATTTGGAGATATTTTGTCCGATTGTGCAGCTATGTTAACTGGTTCTCTTGGTATGCTTCCATCCGCAAGTTTAGGTTCAGTTGATAAGAATACTGGAAAGAGATATGCCATGTATGAACCAGTCCATGGGTCTGCTCCCGATATAGCAGGTAAAGGTTTGGCTAATCCATTAGCTGAATTATTAAGTTTATCAATGTTGTTGCGATATTCTTTTAATATGGAAGATGAGGCTGATTTGGTTGACGAAGCTGTTTCGAGAGCATTAGACGCTGGACCAAGAACACCAGATATTATGGCTGATGGAAGAGAAAAAGTTGGGACTAAGGGAATGATGGACTTGGTAATAAATAAGTTAGAGGAATTAACAAAATAAATGGCTTATAATGTCGCTGTAGTTGGTGCAACTGGTGCCGTGGGAAGAGAAATGCTTCAAACTTTGTTTGAAAGAAAGTTTCCAATAAAAAATATTTATGCACTAGCTTCTAAATCGTCCATTGGAAAAGAAGTCTCTTATGGAGACGACAAAATTTTAAAAATTAAATCTGTTGATGATTTTAATTTTGAAGATGTAGATATTGCACTCTTTTCAGCGGGCTCTAATATTGCTAAAAAATTTGGACTAATAGCAGGAAAAAAGGGTTGTATAGTTATTGATAATTCCTCTTGCTTTAGAATGGATGATCAGGTGCCTCTAATAGTTCCCGAGGTTAATCCCGAAGCTATTAATAATTTTAATAAAAAAAACATAATAGCTAACCCTAACTGTTCTACTATTCAGTTAGTTGTTGCATTAAAGCCAATTCATGAAAAATTTGAAATTTCAAGAGTAGTAGTTTCGACTTATCAAGCGGTTTCTGGCGCTGGGAAACCTGCGATGGATGAATTATTTAATCAGACAAAAGGTGTATTTGTGCATGATCAAGCAAAACCGGAACAATTTACAAAAAAAATAGCTTTCAACGTAATACCGCATATTGATATTTTTATGGATGACGGGTTTACAAAAGAAGAATGGAAAATGAAAGTTGAGACTAAAAAAATATTAGATCCTAATATAAATTTAGTTGCACATTGTGTTAGAGTACCTGTCTTTATAGGTCATAGTGAAGCTGTATTCGTTGAATGTAAAAAAGACATTGATGAAAAACAAGTAAGAAACTTATTACGAGAGGCTAACGGTATTACAGTTATTGACCATAGAGCTGATGAAGGTTATGTAACTCCTGTAGAAGTTGCTGGTGAAGACGATGTTTACATAAGTCGAATCAGAAAAGATCCATCTGTGAAGAATGGAATAGCATTTTGGTGTGTTGGAGATAATCTAAGAAAAGGTGCTGCACTAAATACTGTTCAGATTGCTGAGTTGCTGGCTAGTAAAAATCTTAAAGGAATTTCACTTTAATGCTTTATTTTATTAATTTTCTTCCTGAATAAATGGAATTCGTATGGATCGTAGCAGCAATTTTTGCTGCAGGTTGTCAAACTGCTCGATCAGCTTTCCAAAAAAACATGATACCTAAATTAGGTGATTATGGTGCTGCTTATATAAGATTTTGTTATGCGCTACCATTTACATCACTTATATGGTTTGTGTGGATTAATATTCCTGGTAATTCAATTCCTATATTGTCAAACTATTCAATTATACTTTGTTTTTTAGGATCTATTTTTCAGGTTCTTTTTACTTATGTTCTTATGAAAGTTTTCTCTCATAAAAGTTTTGCAGCGGGAATTGCATTTTCTAAAACCGAAGTAGTATTGATAGCATTTTTGGAGACGTTAATTTTAAGTATAACTTTTTCCTTGCCGATAATATTTGGAATACTTTTGGGAGTTACATCGGTATTACTATTATCATACGCAAAAAAAGCAGAAACTTTCCTAGATACAATAAAACTATTATTTAAATCTGTAACATCGCTTGGAACATTAATTGGGCTTTCATCGGGTTTACTTCTAGCGGCATCAGTTGTGACTTTTAGAATGTCCATAATTTCTGTAGACGGGCCACTTTTAGATAAATCATTATTCATTTCTTTTATCGCAATAATTTTTCAAACAATTATTGTAGGATTTTATATGCTTTTATTTAAAAAAGACCAACTTAAGGCGGTCTTTAAATTTTGGAAACCTAGTTTACCAGCTGGATTATGTGGAACAGGTGCAACATTTGGATGGTTTGTAGCTTTTGGCTTAGCTACAGCAGCTGAAGTAAGAGCAGTAGGACAAATTGAATTAATTTTCTCAATTTTAATATCAATGATTATTTTTAGAGAAAAAATTAAAAATACTGAATTTATTGGTATTGTGCTTCTTGGTGGATCAATTTTAATAATTATTAACCAATAAGTTAGATTTTTTTGTATTTATAATTGAAATTTTTACATAATTAGTTCATTTATTGAATATATTAATATTACGGGTATAATAAATGAGTAGACAAAGACCACTATCACCTCATCTCCAAATTTATAAACCACAACTTACTTCAATTCTTTCAATTCTTCATAGAGGTACAGGTGTTGTCTTATCAATGGGTAGCATCATTTTGGTAGTTTGGATAATAGCTCTAACACTTGGTAAAGACACATATCTTTTATATTCAACGGTTATCAATCATTGGTTTAGTCATTTAGTTCTTCTTGGTTTTACTTTTGGTCTGTTCTATCATCTCTCTAACGGTATAAGACATTTATTTTGGGATGCTGGTTATGGTTATGATTTGAAGCATGCTTATATTTCTGGTGGGGTAGTAGTTTTTTGTTCTTTATTTTTAACTGTATTAACTTGGTTAATAATTTATCTCAAAGTGATTTAGGTGTATGAATAATAGTATTAATGATAATTTAATTAAGGTTGAAGATTTGAAAACTCTAAAAACACATGGAGTCGGTCACTGGAAATTGCAGAGGATTTCTGCTATTGCTATGGTACCTTTAGTTGTATGGTTTACTTCTTCACTTATGTTAATTTTAATGGGTGGCTATGAGCAGTCAATTGAATGGTTGCAGAGTCCTTTCAATGCAACAGGATTGATACTACTTTTTGGAACTCTCTATTTTCATGCGGCTTTAGGATTGCAAGTAGTAATTGAGGATTATGTGCATCATGAGGGGTTGAAAATTGTATCTTTAATACTTATAAAATTAATAGCATTTGTTTTAGGTGTGTTGTCAATCCTATGTGTATTAAAAATTTATTTATAATCAAGAAAGTATTTTAATGTCTGAATATGAAATTATAGACCATGAACATGATGTTGTTGTTGTAGGTGCTGGTGGTGCTGGTTTAAGAGCAACCTTGGGTATGGTCTCTGGTGGTTTAAAAACTGCTTGTATTACAAAAGTTTTCCCAACTAGAAGTCATACAGTTGCAGCACAAGGCGGAATTGGTGCTGCTCTGAATAACATGGGTGAAAATGATAGCTGGCAATTTCATATGTATGATACTGTTAAAGGTTCCGATTGGTTAGGTGATCAAGATGCAATCGAATATATGTGTAAAGAGGCTATTCCTTCTGTCACCGAATTAGAAAACTTTGGAGTTCCTTTTTCTCGTACAGAAGAAGGAGAAGTATATCAGCGTCCTTTTGGCGGACATACTCTAGATTATGGAAAAAAAATGGCTAGAAGAGCTTGTGCTGCCGCTGATAGAACGGGGCATGCAATTTTGCATACTCTTTATCAACAATGTTTAAAACATCAAGCTGAGTTTTTTGTAGAGTATATCGCAATAGATCTATTGATGGATGACAATGGCAAGTGCGTAGGTGTATTAGCTCTATGCATGGATGATGGCAAAATACATAGGTTTAGAGGTCATCAAACAGTTTTGGCTACAGGTGGATATGGTAGAGTTTACTTTTCTTGCACATCAGCTCATACATGTACTGGAGATGGTAATGCTATGGTCTTGAGGGCAGGATTACCACTGCAAGATATGGAATTTGTCCAATTTCATCCAACAGGTGTTTATGGCGCTGGTGTATTAATTACAGAGGGTTCAAGAGGTGAAGGTGGATATTTAACAAATTCTGAGGGCGAAAGATTTATGGAAAGATATGCCCCCACCGCAAAAGATTTAGCAAGTAGAGATGTTGTTTCACGGTCAATGACTATTGAAATCAACGAAGGGAGAGGTGTTGGTCCTAATAAAGATCATATTTTTATGCATCTTGAGCATATTGATCCTGCAACTTTACATATGAGATTGCCGGGAATTAGCGAAACTGCAAAAATATTTTGCGGGGTTGATGTAACTAAGGAGCCTATTCCTGTTTTGCCAACTGTGCATTATAACATGGGTGGTATACCAACTAATTATCATGGAGAAGTTGTAACTAGAAAAGGAAGTGACCAAAATGCGGTTGTTTCTGGCTTAATGGCTATTGGAGAGGCGGCATGTGTTTCTGTCCACGGAGCTAATAGGTTAGGCACTAATTCATTGTTAGATATAGTAGTTTTTGGTAGAGCAGCTGCTCAAAGAGCGTTAAAAACAGTTGAAAAAGGCGCCTCACACGCTCCCTTACCTAAACATGTAACAGATAAAATTTTGGCAAGATTAGACAAAATGAGATATGCTAAAGGTGATGTTTCTGTCGGTGAAATAAGAAATTCAATGCAAAATGCAATGCAAAAACACGCAGCAGTTTTTAGGTCTAATTCTTCAATGAATGAGGGTGTAAAAAAAGTTGATACTATTGCAAATAGTTTAGATGGAATTGGCATAAAAGATAGATCAATGATTTTTAACACTGATTTAGTCGAAGCATTAGAGCTGGAAAACCTTATGCAACAGGCAATAGTTACAATTAAATCTGCAGATCAAAGGAAAGAATCACGAGGCGCTCACTCGCATGAAGATTATCCAGAAAGAGATGACAAAGATTGGATGAAACACACAATCATGTGGTTAAATGATAAAAATAAGACTAAACTTGATTATCGAGATGTTCACCTTAATACACTAACTAACGAAGTTGCTACGGTTCCACCGGCTGCAAGAGTTTACTGATTTAATAGGAGATATTTGTGGCTGAGTTTGCCCTACCAAAACATTCTAAAATCGTCAAAGGTATTGATTACCCATTTAAAGGTGAAACAAAAAATTCTCGAAAAGTAAATGTTTATAGATGGTCCCCAGACGATGATCAAAATCCTAGAATTGATAGCTATACTATTGATCTAGATGAATGTGGACCTATGGTTTTGGATGCCTTAATTAAAATTAAACAAGAAATTGATTCAAGTTTAACATTTAGACGTTCTTGTAGAGAAGGTATATGTGGTTCATGTTCAATGAATATTGACGGCACAAATACTTTAGCTTGTTTAAAATCTATAGAGGATGTTAAAGGTGATATAAATATATATCCCCTTCCGCACATGGATGTTGTAAAAGATCTAGTACCCGATTTAACAAAAGCCTACGCTCAGTTGACATCTGTTAAACCTTGGTTGCAAACTGATACTAAGCCTGAACAGGGTAAATCAAGAAAGCAATCTCCAAAAGAAAGAGAAAAAATAGATGGTCTATGGGAATGTGTTTTGTGTTTTTCTTGTACCACATCTTGCCCCTCATATTGGTGGAATGGTGATAAATATTTAGGTCCAGCTGTTTTATTACAAGCATATAGGTGGATTGCAGATAGTCGAGACGAAAACACGAACGAAAGATTAGATGATTTGGAAGATACTTTTAAACTGTATAGGTGTCATACAATTATGAATTGTACAAAAACTTGTCCTAAAGGTTTAAATCCTGCAAAGGCTATTGGAGAAATTAAAAAACTTCAGCTTGAAAGAAAATAATTTTAAACAGTTTCCTTAAAGTGGCTGAATGGTTTGAAAAAAGTAATAGAAAAAAACCTCCAAAATATAGCTTTAAATAATTCCATTAACCTAGATAAAGGTCAACTGATTGTAGCCTCCTTTTTTGACAAACTTAATCAAAAATTTGTTGAATTAAATACCAAACAGAATTTTTTGTATAAAATATTTTCAAATAAAAACTCAGATCATATAAGAGGTATTTATTTGTATGGAGGTGTTGGAAGAGGTAAATCTATGATTATGGATCTATTTTTTCAAAATGTCCCTATCAAAGAAAAAAGAAGATTACATTTTCATGATTTTATGAAAGAAGTTCATCAGCGTATTTTAGAAAAAAGTAAAATAGAAAAAAATAAAGATTGTGTTCTCTTGGTTGGGCAAGATTTAGCAAGGTCAGCAAAGTTACTTTGCTTTGACGAAATGGAAGTTAGAGATATTGCTGACGCTATGATTTTATCACGTTTATTCAATGTAATGTTCTCTTACGGAACAACTTTAGTAACAACATCAAATCAACCGCCAACTGGTCTTTACAAAAATGGTTTACATAGAGATCGAATTTTACCCTTCATAGAGAATCTAAAGTTAAAAACAGAAATTATAGAAATTCAAAATGGTGATGATTGGAGGGAGAGATCTCTAAGCGGGAATAAGGTGTGGCTAAGTCCTATTAACAAAGAAAATAAAAAGAAAATAGACAATATATTTTTGAAACTCAGTTTAGGTTTTGTAAAACAATCAGAAACAATTGAGATTTCAGGCAGAACAATATTCATTCCTCAAGTGGCTGCAGGTATAGCGAAAATAGATTTTGATGATTTATGTAACAAGCCTTTAGCTGCGTCTGATTATATAGAAATAGGACAAAGATATAAGGGAATCATAATAGAAAACATTCCAGTTCTTGATGATAAATCTCGTAATGAAACAAGAAGGTTCATATGGTTAATAGATGCCTTATATGATAAAAATTGCTTTTTAATAGCTAATGCAGAGACTGATTTTAGAAAAATATATCAAGGAGAGGAATGGGAATTTGAATTTCAAAGAACTATCTCTAGGATAGTAGAAATGTCACAAGTTTGATAAAAACTTAATAATTAATCTTACCTTGATAGCATAGAAAAAAAAGTTTAAAAGATAACCATTAATTATAATAAATTAATCAATTTTTAATTATAATTAAACGCACTTTCTTTAATACTTAGAATAAAACAGGATTATAAAAATGAGAAATAAAATAGCTTTAATAGGATCTGGCAATATTGGTGGTACCCTGGCTCATTTAGCCGCTATTAAAGAGTTAGGAGACGTTACCTTATTTGACATTGCAGAAGGAGTTCCTCAAGGGAAGGCTCTCGACCTTGCTCAATCAGGACCTGTAGAAAGATTTGATTGTAATATTTCAGGTTCAAATGATTATACGGCCCTCTTAGGGAGTGATGTGGTCATAGTAACAGCAGGCGTTGCAAGAAAACCTGGCATGAGTAGAGATGATTTAGTAGAAATTAATACTAAAGTTATGAAGCAAGTAGGTAAAGGTATTAAGGAAAATTGTCCTAACGCATTTGTTATATGTATAACAAACCCACTGGACGCCATGGTTGGTGTTTTACAAAGAGCTTCTGGATTACCAACGAATATGGTTGTAGGAATGGCAGGAGTTTTGGACTCGGCTAGGTTTAGACATTTTTTAGCTGATGAATTTGATGTTTCTGTTAGTGATGTTACAGCTTTTGTTCTTGGAGGTCACGGAGATACAATGGTCCCGTTATCAAGGTATTCAGCTGTTGCAGGAATCCCAGTTCCAGACCTAATTAAAATGGGTTGGAGCAACCAAGAAAAGATTGACCAAATAGTTCAAAGAACTCGTGATGGAGGTGCAGAAATTGTTGGTCTATTAAAAACTGGCTCAGCATTTTACGCTCCAGCATCTTCAGCTATTGAAATGGCAGAATCGTTCTTAAAAGATAAGAAAAAATTACTTCCCTGTGCTGCTTATGTTGACGGATACTATAATCTTAATGGTTTGTACGTAGGAGTTCCTGTAATCATTGGTAAAAAAGGAGTAGAACGCATTGTAGAAATAAATTTTACGTCAGAAGAAAGAGAAATGTTTGATCATTCAGTTTCAGCTGTAAATCAATTGAACGATCTCGCTTTAAAATTTGAAGCCCAATAAATATCACAGAAAGGTATAAGTTTTGGATATTCATGAACATCAAGCAAAAGAGCTGTTAAGGGATTATAATATTCCAACTCCGAATGGTAAGGCTGTTTTTTCAGTTGAGGATGCATTACTTGCAGCAAAAGAATTACCTGGCCCGGTTTACGTTGTGAAGGCACAGATACACGCAGGTGGAAGAGGAAAAGCTGGTGGTGTCAAAGTTGTAAATGATTTAGAAGCAGTAAAAAATGCTGCTGAAACAATTCTTGGTCAAAAGTTAATAACGCCTCAAACTAGTAGTGAAGGAAAGCTTGTCCAGAGATTATATATTGAAGATGGATGTGATATAGATTCAGAATATTATTTTTCAATGGTCATTGACAGAGTTAGCAGTAGGGTTTCAGTAATAGCTTCAACAGAAGGTGGAATGGACATTGAAAAAGTTGCAGAAGAAAATCCAGAAAAAATATTATCTTTTAATATCGATCCTACAATAGGTTTTCAGCCTTTTCATTCTAGATTGATAGCAAACAATCTTAATTTAAGTGGAACAAGTTTTAAACAAGCCGGAAATTTTTTTAGTCAGTTGTATAAACTTTTTACTGAAAGTGATGCAAGTTTATTAGAAATAAACCCTTTAGTTTTAACTTCTGAAAATAGTTTGATAGCCTTAGATGCAAAAATGTCATTTGACAATAATGCACTTTATAGACATCCCAAAATAATGGCTTTAAGAGATGAAACTGAAGAGGATCCCGCCGAGATTTTAGCAAGTAAATATGATTTAGCTTATATCAAACTAGATGGGACTATAGGATGTTTGGTAAATGGAGCAGGTCTTGCAATGGCAACCATGGATATTATTAAATTAAAAGGATCATCACCAGCTAATTTTTTAGATGTCGGTGGCAGTGCCACAAAAGAAAAAGTTACAGAAGCATTTAAAATTATCTTATCTGATGAAGCAGTTAAAGGAATTCTTGTCAATATTTTTGGTGGAATAATGCGGTGTGATATTATTGCAGAAGGTGTTGTGGCTGCAGCAAAAGCTTTATCACTAACTAAACCACTAGTGGTAAGGCTAGCCGGAACAAATGTTGAAGAGGGTAAAAAAATATTGTCTGATTCTGGTCTTAAAATAACCCCGGCGGATGATTTAGACGATGCAGCTATGAAGATTGTAAGTGCTGTAAGGGAGATTAATTAAATGTCTGTTTTGATCAACAAAGATACTAGAGTAATTTGCCAAGGATTTACTGGAGGCCAGGGTACTTTTCATTCTGAGCAGGCTATTGCATACGGTACTAAAATGGTTGGGGGAGTTACCCCAGGAAAAGGTGGAACAATACATTTAAACCTCCCAGTTTTCAATACTGTTAGAGAGTGTGTTGAAGAAGTTAATCCAGATGCATCAGTAATTTATGTACCACCGCCATTTGCAGCTGATTCAATTTTAGAAGCTATATCCTCAAACATACCATTAATTATTTGTATTACTGAAGGAATTCCGGTTCAAGATATGATCAAAGTTAAGCAGTATCTTAATCAATCAAATTCCAGATTGATTGGACCAAATTGTCCTGGGGTAATTACGCCCGGGCAATGTAAAATTGGTATAATGCCCGGACACATTCACATTCCAGGTAAAATAGGTATAGTTTCTAGGTCAGGTACATTAACTTATGAAGCAGTTGCTCAAACAACAGCTGCAGGTTTAGGGCAGTCAACTTGTATCGGAATTGGTGGTGATCCTATAAATGGTACTAACTTCATTGATTGTCTTGAAATGTTTTTGAATGATGAACAAACAGAAGCAATATTAATGATTGGAGAAATTGGTGGAAATGCTGAAGAAGATGCAGCTGCTTTCATAAAAAATCATAAAATAAAAAAACCTATAGCTGGCTTTATAGCAGGTAAGACTGCTCCTCCTGGAAGAACTATGGGGCATGCGGGAGCAATTGTTAGTGGAGGGAGCGGCGACGCAGATTCAAAAGTTAAAGTTATGAGAGACTCTGGCTTTATAATGTCTGAATCTCCTTCTGGTTTGGGTAAAGCTGTCGTAAAAGCAATACAACAATGGAAATAACTTGATTTAATTGTTAAGTTTTTGTGTAGTATATCTTTATTAATCATTCGTTAAAAAGGACTTGTAGCTATGGACGATCAAAACTCTGATCAAAGTTTTCTTTCTGGTACAAATGCAACTTTCATTAATGATTTGTATAAAGAATGGAAGATTAATCCAAATGCTGTTCCAAAAGAATGGGATCTTTGGTTCAAGAGTAATGGAGATGAAGCTATACTTGATGACGGGCCAAGTTGGGCCAAGAAAAATAGTCAAGTTATTGGAGCAATAGATACTGTTGAGAGTGTAAGAGCAGTAGCAAGAGGAATTGTTGGTAAAGGTGATTTGTCAGCAACAGATTTAAGAGCAGCGACAACTGACTCAATCCGGGCTATAATGCTTATTAGAGCTTTCAGGATCAATGGACATCTTTTAGCTAAGTTAGATCCTCTCAATTTACAACAAGGCGATATACACCCAGAACTTAATCCTAAAACTTATGGCTTTGGTGACGATGATTGGGACAGACCAATTTTTATAGATAATGTTCTAGGAATGGAGTCAGCATCTTTAAGACAAATAATGGAAATAGTAAAAGAAACCTATTGTGGCTCAATAGGAATAGAATTCATGCATGTACAAGATCCAGCTCAAAAAGCATGGATACAAGAAAGAATAGAATCAATTAGAAATGCTACAGAATTTACCAAAAGAGGTAAAAAAGCTATTTATGAAAGATTAGTTGGAGCAGAGACATTTGAACAATTTCTTCATAAAAAATACGCTGGAACTAAAAGATTTGGATTAGATGGTTCAGAGTCTGTTGTTCCAGCTATCGAGCAAATATTAAAACGTGGTAGCCAGTTAGGCATGAAAGAAGTTGTCATTGCGATGGCTCACAGAGGAAGATTAAATCTTTTATACAACATATTAAATAAACCCTTTAGAGCAATTATTTCTGAGTTTTTGGGCAATCAAGCAAATCCAGAAGAAGCAGGAGGATCTGGAGATGTTAAGTATCACATGGGTGCTTCCGCTGATAGAGAGTTTGATGGAAACAACGTACATTTATCGTTACAAGCAAATCCGTCTCATTTAGAAGTCGTAGCTCCTGTTGTCATTGGTAGGGTTCGAGCAAAACAAAATCAACATAATGATACAAATGACAGATTATCAGTGTTAGGGATTGTGTTACATGGTGATGCCGCCTTTGCAGGTCAAGGAATAGTAGCTGAAACTTTTGATTTTTCTGGACTAAGGGGTTACAGAACAGGTGGTACTATTCATATAGTTGTAAATAATCAGATTGGATTTACAACTAGTCCAAATTATTCTCGTTCGAGCCCATATTGTACAGATGTAGCAAAAATGGTCATGGCTCCAATTATGCATATTAATGGTGATGACCCAGAAGCTGTAGTTCATGCATCAAGGATAGCAACAGAGTTTAGACAAAAATTTGCGTGTGACGTTGTTTTAGATATTATAAGTTACCGTCGTTATGGTCATAATGAAGGAGATGAGCCCGCTTTCACTCAACCAGTTATGTATAAAACAATTGGATCCCACGATAGTATTAGTAAAATTTATGCATCTCAGCTTATAAATGAAGGTGTTTTATCTGACCAAGAAGCTAAGGATGAAGTTGACAATCATATCAACTTCCTTGAAAAAGAATTTGAAGCTGGAACAAATTATAAGCCCAATAAAGCAGATTGGTTAGAAGGTCAATGGTCAAGTCTACGGGCTGCTCATGGAGATGACCGTAGAGGAGAGACATCTGTAACTAAAGATGACTTAGAATTAATCGGAAAAGCAATTACTACTATACCTGAAAACTTACAAGTAAATAAAAAACTCTCAAGGATAATAGAAGCTAGAAAAAAAACCATCATGTCTGGTGAAGGAATAGACTGGTCAACTGCAGAACATCTTGCGTTTGGATCGTTATTAATAGAAGGATATCCAGTAAGGTTATCAGGACAAGACAGTTGTAGAGGAACTTTTTCTCAGAGGCATTCTGTATTTATTGATCAAGTATCAGAAGAAAGATATACACCTTTAAATAACATTAAACCTAACCAACAAAGTTTTGAGGTTATTGATTCTCCTTTATCAGAGGCTTCAGTGTTAGGCTTTGAATATGGTTATTCTCTAACGGAACCTACCGCTTTAGTTATGTGGGAAGCTCAATTTGGGGATTTTGCTAACGGTGCTCAAGTAATTGTAGATCAATTTATTTCAAGTGGTGAGGCTAAATGGTTAAGAATGTCAGGATTGGTGATGTTACTTCCTCATGGTTATGAAGGTCAAGGACCAGAACATTCATCAGCAAGATTGGAGAGATATCTTCAATTATGTGGTGAAGATAATATGCAAGTTTTAAATTGTAGCACACCTGCAAATTATTTTCATGCCTTAAGGAGACAATTAAAAAGAGATTTCAGAAAACCATTAATTATAATGACACCCAAAAGTCTTTTAAGGCATAAAATGTGTGTTTCTAATTTGTCTGATATGGCAGAGAATACTGCCTTTCGAAGAGTAATAAGAGATCCAAATACAAATCTTAAGGATAAAGAAATAAAAAAAGTTGTTATTTGTTCTGGTAAAGTCTTCTACAATTTATTGGAAGAAAGAGAAAAAAGAAAATTAGATAATGTGAAAATTTTGAGATTAGAACAGATCTATCCGTTTCCTTCTTCAACATTAAAAGAAATATTGTCTGATACACCAAATGCTGAATTTGTTTGGTGCCAAGAAGAACCAAAAAATATGGGCGCATGGTTCTTTGTTGATAGAAAAATTGAAAATGTGCTTAGATCATTTAAGGCAAAGTTTTCAAGACCCTTTTATGCTGGTAGAGCAGAAGCAGCTTCTCCTGCAACAGGATCCTTATCTAGGCATAATAAAGAACAATCTGATTTAGTAAATGAAGCTTTAGAAACAACTACAAATAAAACAACCAGGCAAGCGGCAGAATAGTTTGACTTATGGAAAATAAAATTACTGGCAAAGTAGCCATGCCTTCAGCAGCAAAAATTATAAAGGAAAAAAATTTAGATATTTCCGATATTGAAGGTACGGGAGTTGATAATAGAGTAACAAAAGGCGATGTTCTTTTATATTTAAATCAAATCAAACACGAAGATGTTTCTAACTTAAATAACATAAATAAAGAAACAAAAATAAATGAACGAAAGGTTAGTGGGATGGATGTTCTGGTTCCAGTTTTGGGAGAGTCTGTTGTAGAGGCAACGGTTTCTAAGTGGATAAAAAAACAAGGAGAGTTTGTTGAAGTTGACGAGCCAATTGTAGAACTGGAAACAGATAAAGTTACATTAGAGGTTCCAGCAGCTGTGTCTGGCATTCTAGATAATCTTGCAGTTTTAGAGGGTGATACTGTTGAAGTGGGGGCGCTATTGGCAATTATAGTTGCCGGAGAAAAAACAGATGAAAATTCTAAACCTACTCCAAAACAAGAAAATAAAAAGGTTGAAGAACAAATAATTGAGCCGGAGAAAGTTGAAAACAGGCAAATTAATATTAAACCTGAGGTTGTTAGAGAAGCTGTTAACAATACTCTTGAAGAGCGTGTTCCAATGTCACGATTGCGGCAAGCTATTGCTCGTAGATTAAAAGAAGCACAAAATACTGCAGCTATGTTAACAACATACAATGAAGTTGATATGACAGCTTTAATGGAAATGAGAAAGAACTACCAAGATAGTTTTGAAAAGAAAAATGGAGTTAGGCTTGGATATATGAGTTTTTTTGTTAAAGCCTCAATTGATGCGTTAAGTCAATTTCCTGCAGTTAACGCAGAAATAGACGGTAATGATATTGTTTACAAAAATTATTATAACATTGGTGTTGCAGTCGGAACATCTCAAGGATTAGTAGTGCCTGTCCTAAAAAATGCTGATAAAATGTCTTTTGGAGAAACTGAGCTTAATATTGCTAATTTTGGTAAAAAAGCTAAAGAAGGTAGCTTAGGTATAACGGATATGGCTGGTGGAACTTTTACAATTTCTAATGGTGGAGTTTATGGTTCATTAATGTCTTCACCAATTTTAAATCCACCTCAATCAGGTATATTAGGAATGCACAAAATTCAAAAACGACCAGTTGCGATCAATGATGTTATTGAAATTCGACCAATGATGTATTTAGCCTTATCCTATGATCATCGTATTATAGATGGTAGAGAAGCTGTTTCTTTTCTAGTAAGAATTAAAGAGATTATAGAAGACCCTAGACGTCTTGTTGTCGGGGCTTAATTGTAAGTAAAGGTTGAATATGTCTGAAAAAAAATATGATCTTGTTGTTATAGGTTCTGGTCCAGGTGGATACGTAGCATCTATAGTTGCTGCACAAAAGGGTATGAAAGTTGCCAGTATAGAAAAACGAAAAACGTTAGGTGGTACTTGTTTAAATGTAGGTTGCATTCCATCTAAAGCAATGCTTCATGCATCTGAACAATATGAAAACTCAGTTAAATTAAATGGCAACGAAGAATGGGGTATAACTTGTAAAGATGTGAGTTTAGACTTAACAAAATTATTGAAAAAAAAATCTGGTATAGTCGAAGAACTTACTAAGGGTATCGACTTTCTTTATAAAAAAAATAAAGTGAGTAAGTATATTGGGACAGCAAAATTAATAACGTCAAACACCATTGAAATTACTAACGATAACACCAAAGATATTATACATGCTGAGAACATAATAATTGCTACAGGATCAGAGGCCGCTCATCTTCCAAATATTAATATTGATGAGAAGAAAATAGTCACGTCAACTGGTGCATTAGAACTGAAAGAAGTTCCAAAAAAAATGATTGTAATTGGAGCTGGTGTAATAGGCCTTGAAATGGGGACTGTTTGGAGAAGACTTGGATCCGAGGTAGAAGTAATAGAATATTTGCCAAGGATTTTGCCTGGAATGGACAACGAAGTTGCTGAAAAGTTCATGAAAATTCTCGAAAAACAGGGTTTAAATTTTAAATTAGGTCACGCTGTTGAATCAACAAAAATTGTTGAAGATAAAGTCATTTTATCAATTAGAGATGTTGCTAAGGAAAATATAGAAGAAATAGAAGCAGATGTTGTTTTAGTTGCAGTTGGAAGAAAGCCAAACACTAATGGATTGGGTCTTAAAGATTTAAAATTGGATATAGATGAACAAGGCTTTATTAAAACAAACAGTAATTTTCAAACTTCTATTAATAATATTTATGCAATTGGAGACGTTATAAAAGGCCCAATGTTAGCTCATAAAGCGGAGGAAGACGGAGTTGCGGCAGTCGAGATAATAAATGGAGAAGCTGGCCATGTGGATTATAATCTTGTTCCAGGTATAATTTATACCGCACCAGAAGTTGCCGTCATTGGCAAAACTGAAGAAGAACTTAAAGAAGAAGGAATAGTATTTAATAAAGGTGTTTTTCCACTTTCAGCAAATAGTAGAGCCAAAGCTATAAATCATACTGATGGAATGGTAAAAATACTCTCTGATAAATCTACTGATAAAATATTAGGTGCTCATATGATAGGTCATGAAGCAGGAACTGTAATACATGAATTATCGATTGCTATGGGTTTTGGAGCATCATCCGAAGATGTAGCAAGAATTTGTCATGGCCATCCTACCGTTAATGAAGCTATTAAAGAAGCTGCTTTGGCAACATACTCTAAAGCTATTCATTTTTAGTTCACATTCATTTTACTATAAAAAACTAAGATTATCACTCCAATTACAACTAAACTTAGACCTAAAAGTGCCCATAGGTCTGGAATTTCTTTGTATTTTAACGCACCTATAATTGTAATAGCGGAAATTCCTACAGCAGCCCATATTGAATATGTAATAGCTATAGGTATTGTTTTCATTGCCAGCATCATGAAGTAAAAAGCTGTTCCGTAGCCAATGACTACATAGATGCTGGGTATTAACTCTGAAAAATTATTAGTACTCTTAAGATAAGTGGTCCCAACAACCTCTCCAATAATAGCAATTAAAAGGTAAAAATATCCCATGTTAATCCTTAAAAAATATGTTATTTATTTATAATATTTGACTCTACTTAAGACAATATGAAAAATTATAATTTTAGGGTAATTTAAAATGAACCAGATTAAATCAGCCTCACCATATATATCTAACGATTCCTTTCAAGAAGAGAGAAAAGACTTAGCTGCCGCATTTAGGTGGGCTGAAAGAAGTAATTTACATGAAGCTGTTGCTAACCATTTTAGTTTGGCCGTTAATTCTGAAGGAACAGAATTTTTAATGAACCCAAATATGTGGCATTTTTCGAGAATTAAAGCCTCTGATTTATTATTATTAGATGTAAATGACAAATCTGTACTTTCAAAAGACAATCCACCTGATGCAACAGCATGGGGTTTACACGGAGCTATTCATAAATTATGTCCACACGCAAAATGCATAATGCATGTTCATTCTGTATATGCAACAACTTTAGCATCTCTTGAAGATTGTATTTTGCCTCCAATAAATCAGGTTGCTGCAATGTTTTTTGGAAGACAAGTTGTTGATAAAAATTACGGTGGTTTAGCTTTTGAAGATGAAGGTGAGAGGTGTGCAAATCTTTTATCAAATTCTAAAAGGCACACATTTATAATGGGTAATCACGGTGTACTAATTTTTGGTAAAAATGTAGCGGAAACTTTTAACCGATTATATTATTTTGAAAGAGCCGCTCAAACATATATTAATGCTCTTCAAACTGGGAAAAAAATAAGTATTTTAAATGATAAAATAGCCGAAAAAACCGCAGAAGAATTAGATAATGAAGAGCATCCACATCCTGCAGGAACTGCGTTTTTGAGAGAAATAAAATCAATATTAGATCAAGAAAACTCTGATTATGCTAATTAAAAGCTAATTCCTTAATTTTTTATTAATATAAACACTTAATAATGAGGCATCATGATCTGACCAACCGTCATTTACTGCTGCTTGAACATAAGATTTAGTACTTTTGATAACATGTAATTGATTATTAAATTTTTCTCCTTCTTCAATCATTAAATTAATATCTTTTAAAGATGAAGATACATTAAATGTTGAACCTAAATCATTCTCATTATTAATTGCCTGTAACATGATATTAGACTTGAGGTGTGCTACTTTTGCTGCTCCGGAGCTATCCATCATTATATCTAAAGCTTTATCAAATTTAATTCCTGAATTTGTTGCTATAGACATGGCTTCACCTAAAGCTTGCCAATAAACCATCAATGGAAGGTTAATGGCTAACTTCATAGCAGTTCCTTTACCAACTTCACCAAGATATTCATATCTTTTACAAATGAGCTTTAAGATATACTCAATTTTTTCAAAAGTTTTCTTATTCCCACCAACTAACCCTAACAAATTCCCATCTCGTGCTGGCTTTGTTGATCCACCTACGGGACATTCTATAAATTCACCGTTTAAGGAATGAATGGTCTGTTCTAAAGATTTCATTTTTTCTACGCTAGTCGTACTTAGCTCTATTATAATTTTATTTTTTAAATCTTGACTTTTAATTCCGTCAGAATTTTCGTAGATGTAATCAAGTGCTACATCATTTCCTACAATAATTAAGATTACATCATTATTTTTAACTAATTCTGAAATATTTGTAGCTCTTTTTGCTCCAAATTCAATGAGTGGTGCTACTTTACTTTGCGTTCTATTCCATGCTGTTACAATCTGATCACAATCCAACAATCTTTTAGCAATTTCCACACCCATTTTACCTGTGCCACAAAGACCAATTTTATTCATAAAAACTCCCCTTTTAAATTTTAAAAAATCATTATCTCTCTTGAAAATATTAATTTTAGTACCCAATTATCATATCATAATATTTAATTAATGGGGATTGTCGATGACCAACATGAATAATAAATTCGAAGCTGATACAGGTAAAATTCTAGATATAGTTATTAATTCTCTTTACTCTGAAAGAGAGATTTTTTTACGTGAGTTGGTCTCAAATGCTTCAGATGCTCTTGATAAAAGAAAATATCTTGGCTTGACTGATAAAAAAATTGCTATTTCTTCAGATGCGTCTGAAATAAAAATTGAGGTTAATAATAAAGAAAAGACTTTAACAATATCGGATAACGGTATTGGTATGAATGAAGAAGATTTAAAATCTTCTCTAGGTACTATTGCAAGATCAGGAACAAAAGCATTCCTAGAACAAATGGCAACGAATAGTAAAGATAAAAAATCAGACATGTCTATGATTGGACAATTTGGTGTAGGTTTCTATGCCTCTTTTATGGTGTCTGACAGTGTAGATGTGTTATCTAAAAAAGTAGGTGAAAACCAAGCATGGAAATGGTCTTCGGATGGAAAGACAGGTTTTAATTTAGAAAAAACTGACAAAGAAGATTTTGGAACATCTATTACACTTAAATTAAAGAAAGATGCGAAAGAGTTTTTAGAAGAAACTAGACTTCAATTCATTGTTAGAAAATATTCAGATCATATTTCTTATCCTGTTAAAATGCATGAAATTGACAAAAAAGACGCTGAAATAAAAACTTTAAATGAAGCCTCAGCTTTATGGACCAGACCAACAAAAGAAATTAAAGAAGAGCAATATCAAGAATTTTTTTCACACATTGGTGCAGGTTTTGGTAAACCACTTTTAACTATGCATAATAACACCGAAGGTACAATTAGTTACACTAATCTTATATGTGTTCCCTCAACAAGACCATTTGACTTATTCAATCCAGAAAGAAAATCCTCATTAAAATTATATATAAATAGAGTATTCATTACAGATAAATGTGATGCTTTAATTCCAAGTTACTTAAGATTCATCAAAGGTTTGGTTGATACTCAAGATATAGATCTGAATGTGAGCCGAGAAATGCTTCAAAATAATCCTGCCGTAGCAAAGATTAGTAAGTCCTTAGTTGGAAAGATTTTAAGAGAACTCAAGAAAGTGAGTGAAAAAAACTTAGATGGTTATAAAAGTTTTTGGAAAGAGTATGGAGCTGTTTTAAAAGAAGGCTTATATGAAGACGTAGAAAGAAAGGAAGCATTATTAGATTTATGTAGGTTCTCAACTAATGAAAATGATGACCCAATATCATTATCTGAATATTTAGAAAAAATGCCTGAAACTCAAAAGGATATATATTATATTTCTGCTGAAACAAATGCCCAAGCTTTGGCAAGTCCTCACTTGGAAGGCTTTAAATCTAAAAAAGTACCGGTCTTGATTATGACAGATGCAATTGACCAGTTTTGGTTACCTATGGTTGGCTCTTTTAAAGAAAAGAAGTTTACTTCAATTACACAGGGACAGATTAATTTAGATGAACTTGATGCAAAAAATAAAGATAAGAAAAAAGACGACAATAGTGAAAAAGAAAAACAAGATAAAGAATATGTTGACTTAGTTGCTCAATTAAAAGTTGTGTTAGGTGATCAGGTTAAAGACATAAGATTATCGTCTAAGTTAACTGATAGTCCCGTTTGCTTAGTTGCTGATGAGGGTGATATGGATATTGCTATGGAGCAATTGATGGCACAGAGAGATACAAACTACAAGGGAGCTCCAAGAATTTTAGAAATTAATGGAGACCACTCTCTTATTAAAAATATGAAGTCACTACTAAGTAAAAAAGAAGATAACGACTTAGTTAGTGATGCCGGAACTCTTTTATTTGAACAGGCTAGGTTGATGGAAGGTAAGATGCCAGCTGACCCAGCTCAATTTAGTAAAATCATGAACCAGTTTTTATTAAAAGCCATTCCAAATTAAAGAATTTATTTTGATCTTCTAAAGAAAAAATAAAAAATAGTTATTAGTAGGCAGAATAATCCCATAAACACATTTATTTGGATTGTTCTGTCAACTGGAATGAAAGTCATTATCCAAGATAAATTCATAAGACCAAGTGGCGCTGTCCCAATACAAGTTACTAATATGCCAAAATTATTTCCTTTTGACTTGGAAGATGCTTGATAAACAAGTGCGCCTTGCATTGTACTAAAACCTGATAAAAAAATACCTCCAAATGTTAAACTTATAAAAGCCAGTAACAGATTAGGTGAGTAAGAAAATAAAAACATACCCAAAAAAAATCCACTTACACCTGTTATAAAGATTACTGATAGATATTTTTGTGGAGAAAGATTGCCAATAATTAAAGCTCCTATAAGAGCTCCTAATCCCTCTGAGGACGCTAAAACTCCAATATTAAATTCAGATAATATTAACTTTTCTCTACCTAATACTGGTATTAACGAAACTAACGGAAAACCAAAAATATTAAAGATTAGAGTCGTTATTAATACCATTCTTAAACTTACAAGACTATATACACTTTTTCCTGTTTTTAATATCTCATCCAAAAGACCATGTGCCCAATGCTCTTTTATAGCTAATGGAATTTGGGGGGGGGAATTTAAAATAATATCCTTATTAGTATTGTTTTTAAATCTAATGATTAATCCTAAAGCTAAGAGATACATTAGAAATTGAAGACTAAAAATTCCAGTTAGCCCTACAAAAGTATAGAGTGTTCCGGCACATAGGGGACCTATTAACCTAGTAGCATTATTAGACAATGTTTCCATTGCGAGTGAAGAACTTAAAAGTTTTTTCTTAATATTATCAGCTAGCACGCGACGTCTTACGGCAAGATCTACTACCCACGTAATTCCATTTATAAAGGCAAGAGTAAATGCAAAAAACATATTAAAATTATCTGTAAAAACTAATATTACAGCCATGCCAGTAAAAATGTTAGAAAGTGAGTAGATGATTTTGATTACCAAAATCGGAGACACCCTTTCTGAAATTGTACCTATAACTATCCCCAAAAGGCTCATTGGCAACATTCTTGCTGCGAAGATTACTGTTACTAAATATGGAATACCCAGCTCTTGAAGGGCATACAGACTTAGGGCTAAAAACTCCATAGCACGTGCAATTCCAGTCATGCAACCTGCACCCCAAAGAACTCGAAAATCTGTATTTTTAAAACATTCCCTAATCATTCAATATATTATGAAATTTTTTGGTGAACTTCGACTATATTACCTTCTGGATCTTGAAAGAAAACTTGATGCCATTCCTTAGCAAAAGTGGTTCCGTAATCTGAATAGGGAATTTTTTCTTTCTTAAGTCTCTCAATAAAGGTTTTTATATCATCTGTCCTAAATGCTATATGTCCATTATCAACAGGATTAATTGACTGATTGTTTTTAAAAGCAACATTTAAATCACGTTCAGCGAGATGCATCTCTATTTTACCTTCAGTCACAAAATTGATTTTGCCACTATACCCACTATCTGCAGTTTCTTCTGTTCGGGGAAAGTTTTCTATTGGAATACTATCCATACTGAGGATTTTTTTATAAAAATTATTCATTTGATCTATATTTTTTGACACAAAATTTATATGGTGAAATTCTAGTTTCATTTGTAATCTCCAAATCATTTAATGATCATCGTATTTACGCTATATCAAATAATTAATACTAATTAAGATAAATAAGCTAGTATTATAAGATTAAATTATTATATTCATAACTATAACATAATACATTTATGAGGACTAAAATGCCTGATAGCACTATTCAAGTAGAAAATTCAGATACCCAAGATAGTATGATTACAGATGTAAGAGAGTCAGTAGCTAAACTATGTGGTGATTTTCAAGGTGAATATTGGAGAAAACTTGATAGAGAGCAAGGTTATCCTACAGAATTTGTTAAAGCATTGACGAATGCAGGTTTTTTGGGAGCACTTATACCTGAAGAATATGGTGGTGTCGGTTTAGGAATGGTAGCTGCATCTGTAATTTTAGAAGAGATACACAATCAAGGTTGTAATGCTGCAGCGTGTCACGCACAAATGTACACAATGGGTACTGTTCTCAGACATGGATCTGATGCACAAAAAAAAGAATACTTGCCAAAGATCGCTGATGGAACATTGAGGCTACAGGCATTTGGCGTTACCGAACCAACAAGTGGGACTGACACTACTAGCTTAAGAACTGTAGCTGTGCGTGATGGAGATGATTACATAATTAATGGACAAAAAATTTGGACGAGTAGAGCGGAACATTCTGATTTGATGTTGTTGTTGGCTAGAACAACACCTTTAAATCAAGTTAATAAAAAAACTGAAGGTCTTTCTGTTTTCCTTTTAGACATGAGAAAAGCAAAAGGAAATGGTCTGACTATCAGACCTATAAGAACTATGATGAACCATTCTACAACGGAAGTGTTTTTTGATAATTTAAGAATTCCAGCCTCCAATCTCATAGGTGAAGTAGATAAAGGTTTCAGATATATTTTGTCTGGCATGAACGCAGAAAGAATTTTAATTGCTGCAGAGTGTATAGGCGACGCAAAGTGGTTTACTAAAAAATCAACTGACTATGCCAATGATAGAAATATCTTTGGAAGATCAATTGGCCAAAATCAAGGTGTTCAGTTTCCAATCGCCAAGGCTTATGCTCAGATGAAGGCGGCTGAGTTAATGGTTTATCACGCAGCAAGATTATACGAAGCTGGAAAATCAATTGGTGAAGAAGCAAATACGGCAAAATTACTGGCTGCTGATGCTTCGTGGGCAGCGGCAGAAGCTTGCGTACAAACACATGGTGGCTTTGGTTTTGCAGAAGAATATGATGTTGAAAGAAAGTTTAGAGAAGCTAGATTATATCAAGTAGCCCCTATATCTACTAACTTAATTTTATCATATTTAGCCGAGCATGTGTTAGGGATGCAAAGATCGTATTAAAAGTGAAAATCTATTCACCTGCAAGATCTTGAATTTTCCATCTTAACATATTGCTTGTATTTATGTTGGCCAAGAACTCAAATCCTAAAGTTTTATCTTTGATTTCTTGTGCAAGTTTTTCAGACTTGGTATTTTTTGATTTAACATTAATTATTACCCAACTTTCACCATTCTCTTTAGGATCAACAGAGGATATAGAAATTATCATCCCATCTTTAGTTTCATAAGATAAAGTTGGTAAATTACTTGGGTATTTATTTGATGATTTTTTCACGTCATAAAAATAAAAACTAGTTATGACATTCCTAACATCACTTAGTTTACTTTCATCTAATTCAAAGTTGATTGTTTTTGGAAAAGTTAGTTTGAGGACATTTTTCAAATTTGTTACTTCGAAAACTTTTTCTTTTTTATAGAGAATTGCGTTTTTAAAATCCGAATCTTTTATTGAAAAAAGCAAACTTTCAAACCAATCAGATTTACTTGTAGGCATCCTAATAGCCCCTTTTAGAAGATAGCTTTGATTGTTTTTATCAATTCTTGCAAATTGACCACCGCTTAAGCCTCCAACACTCGGGTCTGTCTTTCCGAATAAAATAGATGAAAAAATGCTACCATCTTTATTTTTGAGAGTGACCTTAGTTGCGTAACCTCCACTTTCATCTTCACTTTTGTTAAGCTCAGGAGATAATAAGTTCAAATCAGCGTGCCTATTAGGTTCGTTCGTTTTCTTTTCTTCAATTCTCAGTAGAGACAGGCTTGTGACTAAATTTTCCCAAATACCCTTTTTTAGTGGGTAACCAGATTCAGAAATATAGCTATTATCATTTTTTACTAAGTCAAGTGTATTATCAAAGGATTCAATGGATATTGTGGTTATATTATTAAT
>ERZ802822.395-NODE-395-length-31296-cov-9.322912_pt1 | contig 31296 bp, 30 predicted proteins | sample MGYA00345649_ERZ802822 | MGnify/ENA primary metagenome ERZ802822 (study PRJEB30503, sample SAMEA104212359) | marine metagenome | biome: Westerlies Biome; feature: [SRF] surface water layer (ENVO:00010504) within the epipelagic zone...; material: water...
TTTATAACCAATATCATTGTCCGATAATACATCTGTAGAAATTGACATTATACTTATTAATACTAGATAAAATAATTTAACCATACTACATTGTATAACAGAACTAAGTTTTTACTATTTAGAAAAAAATGGATATTAATATTTTCAACAAATTATATTCCTCAATTATGGAGGGAAATAAGAATATCAAATCAGGCTTAACTAAAGTTCAAGAAATTCTTTCTAATGAAACAAAAGAATCAAATGAAATGCTAAAGGTGTATCAAAAATATGTTCTAAATAATGAGGAGATTACAAAAGAAGAACTTGATACTGCAAATAAGCAATTCTCTGATTTATTGAAAAGTCTTGGATTAGCAGGAGTTTTTGCACTTCCTGGAGGACTACTTGCTATTGCATTCCTTGTCAAGGTTGGACATAAATTAGGTATAGAGATTATTCCTGATAAATATCGTAAGTAAACTTATTCATCAAAATAATCATCTTTTTTCTGAATACGTAGTCCATGCTTCTCTTGAACTTTGGTACCAATGAATAAGGATGGCAAGAGGAAGATGAAAAATAAATTCACGAAGTACCAAAAAGCATTAACATCAAACGCATTGAGTAAACCTGCAACTATCGCATTTATCCACAGCCAGAAAAAAGGTAGAAATTTATCGGGAGCGATTACCCATGGCATATGTTCCAACATAAGTGTGGTAAAGTATTTTCCATGCAAACCGTAATACATTGTTATAAAAACAGTAAACGCTACTGTTCCTATGATTAGTGAATTTGCAAGAGATGGAAATATTCCGATCATTCCCATAATGGGTATAATAAATTGTAGATAACCTTCCCATGTAATCCATATTAGTAACATCGTTAATATAGCGTACTTAGTTGCACGTTTTTCATTTACATCATATGAGCTTCTTTTATAGAGAAGTTTATAAAGTACAAATGCTACTATCACATAATAAGCAGATAACCCTGCGGTGTGAGAGGATAAAATATTAGACATATAATTGATAACCATCGCCAAATGATTTTCAATAGATAACCATACTAATAATGTGGCAAGTGTTGCATTTACAAACGCTTGAACACCCTTAGGTGTTATTGACTTCCATGGATCACCCATATACCTCTCCTCTGAAACTTATGATAAACTATGAATTTCTAATTTAACAGGATATATGTCGAATATTTTCATTATAAGTGCTCCATCTGGTTGCGGCAAAACAAGTTTAGTAAAAGAATTATGCCATGCAAACATATCTGTTGAGCAAACTATCTCCTACACAACGCGTAAAATGAGACAAGGGGAAGAAAATCTTAAAGATTATCATTTTGTGAGTACGAGTGATTTTTTGAATAAAATCAAATTAGGACATTTTATAGAATACCAAGCAGTTTATAACAATTATTATGGAACAACTTATGAATCTATCAAGGAGATAAATGACACAGGAAAAGATGCCATACTTGAAATAGATTATAAAGGAATGTTATCCATAAAAAGGGCACTGCCAAATGCTGTATCTATATATATATTACCTCCAAATATTAAGGAGCTTGAAAAAAGGTTAGTTAATAGAGGCTTGGATGAAAAGGAAGTTATTCGTCGGAGAATATCACAAGCATCTCATGAACTTAAGTTTAGTAAATTTTCAGATTTCACGATTATTAATGATGAATTCAATAAGGCATTATCCTCTCTAAAGTCGCTTATTTTACTGAATAAAATTGAAAAACATAAAGAAATTGTAAAGTTAAATATGCAATTTTGAATGTTGATAGGTACTAATATTCTGATATACTCAGACCTCATGGCAAGAGTGACTATAGAAGATTGTTTAAAAAGAATTGATAATGCATATGATATTGTGTCTCTAGCAAGTCAAAGAGCAAAAGATATTCTAGACGGATCAGAACCTAAACTTGACTATGATGGTAAACCTAGCGTTATAGCATTAAAAGAAATTGCTGAGGGTCTCATAGACATGTCTTATTTTGACACTAGAAGGAAGCAACAAATTGAGGATCAACTCTCTGATGCTATTGCTGAAGAGGAAGCTATCGCCGATATAACTGCAGAGTCTCAACAAATAACTCAAGATGATAGTGATACTGGCGCTGATTCACATGATAATTCCGAGGCCGTACCAGAAGAAACATCTTCTCAATCACCCGAAAATACAGAAGACAAACCTCTTTAAAAATCTTATTCTAGGTATATGGCTGTTCCTGGTAAAAAAAAGAATATTGAAGATATTTCATTCATTAGTTTCAAGAAGAAACTTCAAAAATATCTCAACTCATATCAAATAAAAAAAATAGAAAAGGCATTCGATTTAGCAAAAGATGCTCATCATGGTCAAAAAAGGCAATCTGGTGAAAATTATATCACTCATCCTCTAGATGCAGCATCTTATCTTGCAGAATATGAACTTGACCATGAGACTATAATGGCAGCAATATTACATGATGTTGTAGAGGATACAGATATTAGTCTTGAAGATTTGGAAAAAAACTTTGGAAAAAAAGTAACTGAGCTTGTTGATGGCGTAAGTAAATTAGATAAAATTAATTTCAATTCTAAAGAAGAAGCTGATGCTGCTAATTTAAGAAAAATGATATTAGCAATGAGTAACGACATTAGAGTTTTATTAATAAAGCTTGCAGACAGAAGACATAATTTAAAAACAATAAATGTTCTAAAAAAATCTAAAGCAAAAAGAATAGCCCGAGAAACATTAGAAATTTATGCTCCTCTTGCATTAAGACTTGGAATACATAATTTATCAACTGAGTTAGAAAACTTATCGTTTCAAACATACTACCCATTACGCCACTCCATACTAAGTTCTAATATTGATAAGGCTAGAGGAAATAGAAAACTCTTAATGAATAAAATTCAAACTGAAGTTACAAAAAAACTTAATTCAGAATCTATTAAAGGGCAATCAAAAGCTAGAGAAAAACATGCATATGGGATATATAAAAAAATGAGATCGAAAGAATTAAAATTTTCACAGATACATGATATTTTCGGCGTGAGAATAGTAACTGATTCTGTTGACCTTTGTTATCGCGCATTAGGTTGTATACATAATTTATATAAACCTATTCCTGGAAGATTTAAAGATTATATAGCAATTCCAAAATCTAATGGCTATCAGTCTCTTCATACTGCTGTTCTCGGGCCACATAATTTACCTATGGAATTCCAGATTAGAACTTATGATATGGATAAGCTTGCACAATCCGGAATAGCAGCTCACTGGTTTTATAAAACAAAATCTTCTATAAGTAAGCTATCAAGGGAGCAGCAATGGCTCAACAACCTTCTTGATATTCAGAAACAATCGGGCAACCCTACGGAACTTTTAGGAAGTATTAAAGAGGATCTTAATCCAGGAAAAGTTTATGTTTTCTCTTCAAAAGGCCAAATTATTGAGCTTCCAAAGAAATCTACCTTAATAGATTATGCATATTCTATTCACACAGACTTAGGTAATAAATACTCCTCTGGTTTAGTCGATGGTGAACATAAGCCGCCTAATACAGTATTAAAAAATGGACAAAGAATTATTATAAAGAAAGCTGATGTTTCTAATCCTGATCCAGCATGGTTGAATTTTGTCATATCTGTTAAAGCGAGAACATCCATAAGGAATTATCTAAGAAGTATACATGAAACTGATGCTATAAGCTTGGGAGAGAAGCTTCTTAAAGCATGTTTAGATGAACTACAAGTTTCTATAGATGATGTTCCAAAAAAGACATTGGAGTTTATTTTGTCTGAGCATAAATATAAAACAATTAATGAATTATACAAAGAGATAGGTCTTGGCAACAAAATACCGAAACTTATTGCCTTGAGAATGGCGCCCTCATTTAAGAAAACAGAGAGTAATATTTCATATGATATAGAGGGATCAGAAGGTCTTGTAATGTCATATGCAAAATGTTGCTATCCAATCCCAGGTGATATGATTGTAGGCTATCCAAGCCAAGGTAAAGGAATTGTTGTTCACAGGAGTAATTGTAAAAGTATCAGACATACTAAGCCAAATGATGAAACTATTGACTTACAATGGAGCGAAAGTGTTGATAATAATTTCAGTACTTCTATTATGATAGAGGTAGAAAATCAAAGAGGTGTTCTAGCCGAAATATCAGCTGTGGTTGCTCAAAGTAACCATAACATTGAAAGTGTCAATTATGTTGATAGTCGTATTACTGGTCACAATACCATGGTATTTGTTATATCTGTAAAAAATACGAACCAGTTAAAAAAACTACTAGATAAACTAAAAAAAATTAAAAATGTATTTAAGGCAGAGAGAAAGAAAAGCTAGTTATGACTAAAATAAAGTTTGGATACAAAGATATTGATGAGTTAGATAAACCTAAGGAAGTAAATGATGTGTTTACGTCAGTCTCAAATAAGTATGATGTAATGAATGACATTATGTCTTTTGGATTACACCGACTGTGGAAAAAGCAGTTTATAAGACTTTGCAATATTAAATCTCAAAAAAAAGTTTTAGATATAGCATGTGGGACAGGAGATATTGCATTAGAGTTAATTAAAAAAAATCCTTCAATAGAGCTTACCTGTCTTGACCCTAATAGAGAAATGATTGAAATTTGCAAAGAGAAGTTCATAAATAAAGGCATTACAAATGTTGATTACCAAATCAAAGGTATAGAAGAGTACAAACCTGGAGATAAAAAATTTGATTTGATAACAGTAACTTTCGGATTCAGAAATTTTACTAATCACAAAATTGCCCTTCAAAATATAATTCAGCTTTTAGAGCCAGGCGGTTTATTCCTTATTATGGATTTTAAGAGACCTAGAAATCAGCTTTATTCAAAACTATTTAAATTTTATACATTAAATATTATACCTAACATAGGTAAACTCATAGCAAAGGATGAATCAAGCTATAGGTATCTTGGTGAGTCAATTCAAACTTATTATTCACCGGATGAAATTAAAGATATGCTCATTGAGACTGGCTTCTCTAAGGTTGAAATGGTTAATTTACCAGAAGATGTCGCCTCTATACATATAGGAAAAAAAATATGAATGATAAAATTATAGAGAAAATTAATACTATTCTTCAGACTGATTCATTAAAAAATATATACAGTAATTATTTCAAAGATAAACTGCATGATAAAGTTGTAAAAATATCCATAGTTGATATCACTCTTGAACTATATATAAAATTTAAAGATGAAAACATGACTCTTTCTATTGATGAGAATCAACAAGATGTAGAAATATCAGGAACGTTATCCTCCTTTATCTTTTATAGTGCAGTTGGTGGTAATGAACTCTATTCTTCAAAAATTAATATTAGTGGTGATGTAGAGACAGCAAATTCATTAAACAGCCTTTTCAAAGAGACAGATTTACTTAGAGTAATTATTATGGAAGTTATAGGACAAAAAGCATCGTCTTCACTTTTTTCTGTTCTAGATCCAATAAAAGAAAAAATGGATAAATCATCAGAGAAAAATAAAAGTGCTTTATCTGATTTTCTAAAATATGATATCAGCTTAGTACCAACAAAAGACGATATAAATAAATATATTGATGACGTGGATGAAATTAAAAGTAGAACTGAAAAGCTAATAAGTAAAATAAAATGACCAATATAATAAGAGCGCTTAAAATCATCTATTTATTTTTTAAATATGATATCGATAAATCATTAATGCGATCAAATATTATAGGGTTTAAAAAATATCTATTTTTATTATTGCCTTGGAATCTTTTAACTTTTAATAAATCGGTAAATTTAGCTCAAAACATTCGGTTGATTTGCGAGGATTTAGGGCCTATATTTGTAAAGCTTGGGCAAACGATATCAACTCGAAAAGACTTACTTAGTGATGAGATTGCAAATGAGCTTGTAAAGCTTCAAGATAATGTTACTCCATTTGATGGCAATACTGCAAAAAAAATAATTGAAAAAGAATTAGGCAAGAGCACGGAAGATATTTTTTCTTTTTTTGAGACTAAGCCAATGGCATCAGCATCCATCGCCCAAGTACATCCAGCAAAACTAAAAACTGGTGAAGAAGTAATTGTTAAAGTTGTAAGACCTGATATCAAAGAGAAGATAATTCAAGATATTTCTCTCATGAAAAAGATAGCATCTTATTTAGATGGACTATCTAGTGACTTTAAAAGAATGCACCTAATCGATATTGTAAATGACTATGAGATGGTAATTTATGACGAGTTAAATCTTATTAAAGAGGCAGCCAGCGCAAAACAAATTAAAAAAAATTTTTCAGGGGCTAGCTTCATCTACATACCGACTGTTCATTGTACATATTTAACCAGTAGAGTAATGGTTATGGAGCGTATTTATGGTATACCTATTAATAACAAAGAAAGATTAGCCAAAGAGGGAGTATCATTTAAAGAAATAGCAGAGAAATCCGTTGAATTATTTTTCGTTCAAGTTTTTGAGCATAACTTCTTTCATGCTGATATGCATCCAGGAAATATTTTTATACAAAAGCATAATGATACGTTTAGATTTGTTCTTGTAGATTTCGGTATTATGGGCTCTTTAAGTGAATTTGATAAAAAATATCTAGCAGAGAACTTTATAGCATTCTTTAATCGAGATTATGCAAGGGTTGCAAAACTTCATGTAGAGTGCGAATGGGTTCCGAAAGATACAAACATGCCTTCATTAGAAAGTGCAATTAGAGAAAACTGTGAATGCATGCTTGATAAGCCAATTAAAGATGTGTCTCTTAGTGATATTATTGTCAATCTTTTTGACACAGCTAGGCGATTTAAGCTTGAGGTGCAACCACAATTAATTCTTATGCAAAAGACCCTTCTCTATACAGAAGGATTAGGAAGAGAATTTAATCCTGAATTAGATTTATGGAAAACATCAAGACCGATACTTGAGAAATGGATGAAAGATCAAAAAGGACCGAAGGTCATTGCAAAAAAAGTATTTAACAATCTAGATAGCTATATGGAAATTCTTCCTGAGATCCCCTCTTTTTTTAGAAGAATTTCAAATCACTATAGCGGAAATTCTTCAGATCTAACCAAGAATTTTGATCAATTGAAAATTATTGAACAAAAACTTCATGCAAATAAAATTAGGAACCATTATTATTTCTCTATTATTCTTCTTGTTGGGATCTTCGTTGCTCCTCTTGGTGCACTTGATATCTATAAAAATGAAGTTCTTATATTGTTAGTATCTCTAATGTATTTTACCAAACCTAAATGAATGGTATAGATTTTAACGATTCCTTAAATAAGCAGCAACTTACCGCAGTTAATTGCGATGAGGGGAATAAACTTGTCCTCGCAGGAGCCGGTAGCGGTAAAACAAGGGTTCTCACTTATAGAGTTGCAAAACTTATTAAAGATTTTAATATAAGGCCATCAGATATATTGGCATTAACGTTTACCAATAAAGCCTCTAGAGAAATGAAAGAGAGAATAGAGTCCCTTCTTAGAATTTCATCTCAAGGATTGTGGTTTGGAACATTTCACGGAATTTGTAGAAGAATTCTAAAAATACATTGGAAAGAAGCAGAGCTATCAGAAAGATTCACGATATTAGATTCCCAGGATCAACTTAGGCTTGTAAAAAGAATAATCAAAACGAATAATCTAGATGAAAAACTATATGATGCAAAAAGCATTCAGTCATTTATAAATAGGAAAAAAGATAATGGGATTAGAAGTAATCAAACTAGTGATAAGGACGATGAAATTTATATACTCGTATACAAAGAATATGAGTCGATCTTAAAGCAAACATTTTCTGTTGATTTTGCAGATCTTATCCTTAAAACATATGAACTTTTATTGAATCATGAAAATATTCTCTCCTATTATGTCAAAAGATTTAAACACATAATGGTTGATGAGTTCCAAGATACAAATCTATTACAGTTTAAGCTTTTAAAACTATTAAATAATAATACAGGTTCTATGTATGCTGTGGGCGATGACGATCAATCAATTTATGGATGGAGGGGAGCATTAAGTAAAAATATAAAAAACTTTACCGACCAGTTTATTGATGTAGAAATATTTAAACTGGAGCAAAACTATCGCTCGACAGATAAGATACTTAAGGTAGCCAATAGCTTAATTACACATAATAAAAATCGACTTGGTAAAGAACTATGGACAAATACAAGCAGAGGAGAACAAGTTAAAATATTTGAAGCTTATAATAATGATGAAGAATCATCGTTTATTGTTGATAAAATTAAAATGCTTGTACGTGATGGATATAAAAAATCAGAAATCGCAATTCTCTACAGAAATAACTTCTTATCAAGAAGACTTGAAGAAGAACTTAATGGACGTGGAATACCATATATTATTTATGGGGGCTTTCGCTTTTTCGAAAGAGCAGAAATAAAAGATATGATTGCTTATCTTAGAATTGTAGTTAATCCAGATGATGATGCAGCTTTTGAAAGAACTATAAATAATCCACCAAGAGGTATTGGTCAAAAAACAATTGATATTATAAGAGGTCTTGCAAAAGAGAGTAATTTATCACTTTGGAAAACAATAAAACTTTTTCAAGACAAAGAGACTAAAGATATAACAACAAGGGTGAAAACATCACTTTTAAATTATATTAGAATAATTGAAGATATTGCCTCAGATATTAACGACTTATCGTTAGATGAGATTCTAATAAGGATTTATAAAGATTCAAAATTGAAAACATATTTTTCTGAGCAAAAAGGTGAAGAATCAATATCTAAACAAGAAAATATTGAAGAACTTTTTGTTACAGCAGAAAACTTTATTAGAAATAATATTGATAGTGAAAATATTGTAGATGAGTTTCTTGATAACGCAGCACTAGAAGCTGGTGACTATCAGTCAAAACTGGATGAGGATCCTGTTCAATTAATGACTATACATTCCGCAAAAGGTTTAGAGTTCCCTGTAGTATTCTTGACAGGTCTTGAAGAAGGAATTTTCCCAAATGAAAATAGAAAGAGCGGCAATGACTTCCTAGAAGAAGAGAGAAGACTTTGTTATGTAGCTATTACAAGAGCTATGAAATTGTTGTACATCACGCATGCAAATGCAAGATACCTTCATGGTTCATACAACTATCTAATGCCATCAAGATTTATTAGTGAAATTCCTTCTGAACTACTAGATAGCGTTAAATCAGATAGTTATCAGCATAAAAAGAATAAAAAAATATCATCATTTAAAAGTCAAACAAATAATAGCTCTGGTTTAAAAGTTGGACAAAGAGTAAAACACCAAAAGTTTGGTAATGGTGTTGTGCTAAGCTATGAGGGTGAAGATGATAATTTAAAATTGTATATTAATTTTGAGGATTATGGTTCTAAATGGTTAGTACTGACATATGCTCACTTAGAATTTTTATAAAATGAAAAACAATCGAAGAAAATTCTTTAAATCTTTAGGTTTAGCTGCAGCAGGTGCAGTTGTAACCGGATTACATTCAAAAAAATCTAATGCAAGTGAAAAAATAAAATGGAAAATGGTCACTTCATGGCCTAAAAATTTCCCTGGACTTGGTGCAGGAGCAGAAACACTTGCAAAATATATTAACAAATTATCCGGCGGTAGCTTGACGGTAAAAGTATTTGGATCCGGGGAGCTAGTCCCACCTTTAGGTGTATTTGACTTTGTCTCATCAGGTGGAGCGGAAATGGGACATTCAGGCGCCTATTATTGGAAAGGAAAAACTGAAGCAGCACAGTTTTTTTCATCTGTACCATTTGGAATGACCGCACAAGAAATGAATTCATGGTTGTATTATGGTGATGGACTAAAATTATGGGAAAAAGTTTACGAAGATTTTGACTTAATACCAAGGCCTGCAGGAAATACAGGCGTCCAAATGGGAGGTTGGTTTAATAAAGAAATTAATTCTACAAAAGACCTCAATGGTTTAAAAATGCGTATTCCTGGTCTAGGAGGTGAAGTACTTGCAAGAGCGGGTGGGACTCCATTTACACTTGCGGGTTCTGAAATATTCACATCCCTTCAAACAGGCGTAATTGATGCTACAGAATGGGTTGGTCCCTATAATGATAGAGCATTTGGTTTACATAAAGCGGCAGAGTATTACTATTATCCTGGTTGGCATGAACCTGGCCCTACCCTTGAGTGCATTATCAATCGACATGCTTATAATAAACTTTCAGATGAACAGAAATCAATCATAGATATTGCATGTAAAGCTGCTAATATCGACATGATTTCAGATTATATGTCTAAAAATTATCAAGCTCTTGAATACTTCAAACAAGAGCAAATAAAAATAAAAAAATTTCCTAAAGAAGTCCTCACTAAATTAAATAAAATTAGTAATGAGGTTTTATTAGAGTTGAGTCAAAAAAATCAACTTTCTAAGGAAGTTTATGATTCATATACAAACTTCCTGAAACGAGTAAGACCATGGACCCTTATATCTGAAGATGGTTATCTAAGTTCATTTGAGTAGTATTTCTGGTAAAGCTGTAGCCAGACCAGGAAAAATAAATACCACTATTACTAGAAATATCTGTATTAATAAAAATGGAATAATGCCTTTATATATTTCCGTAGTTTTTACATTCCTTGGTAGAACACCCCTTAGGTAAAATAGTGAAAAACCAAAAGGAGGTGTAATAAATGATGTTTGAAGGACAAGGGCTATCAATATACCAATCCATAAAGGATCAAAACCAAGAGTGAAAAGAGCAGGTCCAATTAAGGGAATTACAATAAAAGTTATTTCTATAAAATCTAGAATGAATCCTAAAAAAAACATTATTAATAGAACAATAAATAGTGTCATGAATTTATTATCAGGCATTTCTACTAAAAACTTGTGAATGAATTCTTCGCCTTCTAGGCCTCTAAATACTAGAGAAAACAATATAGCTCCTATTAAAATCATAAACACCATACTTGTTAATTTAATTGATTCGAACACACACTTATCTAAAATTAATTTTGATAAATTATTTTGAGAATAAGCTAAGATTATTGCGCCAAGTGCTCCAATACCAGCAGCTTCTGATGGAGTAGCAATTCCAAATATTATTGATCCAAGCACTATAAACATTAAACTTAATGGATATATGACTGACAATATGTTTGATTTTTTATTCGATAATTCTTCACTCACAGTTTTAATTTTCAACGATCTCAAATAAATTATATAAAAGACAGGTAGCATTAAACCTGGCAAAATCGCACCTACAAATAAATCAGCAATAGTTATGCTCTCTGGATTAAATATACCCATATTTAATTGAGCTTGTTGATATGAGGATGACAATACATCTGCAAGTAGAATCAATACTAGAGATGGCGGAATAATCTGCCCTAAAGTACCTGATGCACAAATTGTTCCTGAAGCAACACTTGGCGAGTAACCATTTTTTGTGAGCACCGGATAAGTAAGTAAACCAAGTGTAACTACACTTGCACCTACAATTCCTGTACTAGCTGCCATAAGAGCTCCTACAACAACTACTGAAATCGCTAATCCACTATTTGAATTATTAAATAAGATATTCATGTCTTGAATTAAGCTTTCAGCAATTTTTGTTTTTTCTAAAATCAAGCCCATGAAAATAAATAGTGGGACAGCGAGCAGGTTTTGGTTTCCCATCACGCCAAATAATCTCGCAGGAAATGCCATTAGATATGAATAATCAAAGAAACCAAATAATATACCTATGAATCCAAATAATAAGGATATACCAGATAAAATAAATGCTACTGGAAAACCGCTTAAAAGGAATAAGAATGTAACAATTAAAAAAATTATTACTACATCCATTTTTATCTCTTATCAAAGACTTTATTGATTGCTTGTATAAATAACAAAAAAGAAAATAGATAGATTGATGATTTTAAAATGAAAACAATAGGTAAGCCACCTGGTTCGCTCGAACCCTCCAGCATAGTCCATGATCTTGTTATCATTGACGTGCTCTCATATATAACAAATACACAAAAAGGTATTATTAAAATGATTAAACCTATCTGATCAATTAATTTACGATAACCTACACCAAGCTTGCTTGAAAATATATCTATACGAACATGAGTATCCTCCTTGAGGCATATAGATATTCCAAACAGAAATATAAATGCATGCATATACATAACTAATTCTTGAAGAAATATATAATTTATATTGAATAAATACCTAAGAAGAATATTTATAATCACTGTTATAAACATTATATAAAAAAATTGTATAGTTACGTATTCTGTTAACCTTGTAACACTCTTAAAGAAGTTCATGCTAGATTAATTCTTTTCTTAACGATTGTTTCAAATACGGAGGGATCTTTTATATGTGTTATTTCTCCAACTTTTGGAAAAATCATATCAACTAATCTAGATAAATAGAATCTTAGACCCGCAGCTATCATTGCATTATTCATTTGTTTTTTTTCCACAGCTGTTAATTTTCTTTCTAAATTATAACTGTTTAAAAAGCTATTATATTTTACTAAATTAATAGCCCCATCTTTATTAACGCACCAATCATTAATTATTACGGCTAATTCATATATCAAAGGTCCGTTGAATGAATAATAGTAGTCAATTATACCAGTGACTTTATCGCCTCGGGCCAAAACGTTATCTCTAAATAAATCTGAGTGAATCATTCCATTTGGGAGCTTCATTTCAAATATTTTTCTAAATATCTTGCTTGAGTAGTTCAGAATATCTAGTTGTTCTTTACTAATATGATTTTTAATTTTTGCTATATTTCTTTCCACCCACTTTATATCTCTACTGTTTGATATCTTGGAGCTATATTTACTTCCAGCTGTATGAAAGTTACCTATTATGGTTCCAATTGATTTACACAATGAGACATTTGTTGTATTTATAGTTTTTCCTGACAATTTTTCCATTATCGAACATGGTTTTGATTTAACTGTTGATAAAATGCTTCCTGATTTCGTGAACATTATTTCAGGACAGCACATATTGTTATTTGAGAAAAAATTCATTAATTTTAGATATTTCTTTACTTTAATCTCTGTAATATCTTCAAAAATTGTGATTATGTATTTGCCTTTAGATGTATTTAAGAAGTAGTTAGTATTAGTTATCCCATCAGATATTCCTTGAAAAGACTTCAATGTGCCAATGCTATATTTAGATAATAATAGGGATACGTCCTTAGTGCTTAGATTTGTGTATACAGACATGTAATTATGATATATAACTTTTAATGAACAAACGATATCTAAATTCAAATGGTTTTCCAAGCAAAAAATAAAGATAATTTTATTATCATTGATGGTTCTTCATATTTATACAGAGCATTTTTTGCATTACCCAATTTAAAAACATCAACAGGCCTGCATTCTGGGGCTATTCATGGATTTGCTAATATGCTAAATCGTATCATTGGCGAGTATGATCCTAAGTACTTACTCATGGTCTTTGATGCAAAAGGTAAAAACTTTAGGCACTCAATTTATGACTCATATAAGGCTAACAGGAACGCTATGCCAGCTGAGTTATCTGAGCAAACAAGACCTATAATTGATCTTGTTAAAGCATACGGCTTAAAAGTTATTCAAGAAGAGGGTGTTGAAGCAGATGATGTGATTGCATCAGCTGTTAATCAAATTAAATTAGATAAGACCCAAATAATTATATCCTCTGGTGATAAAGACCTAGCACAGCTTGTGACTAAAACTGTTGTACTAATGAATAACTTTGATTCAAAAGTATTAGATATCGAGGGCGTTGTTAGCAAGTTTGGTGTTGAGCCAAAACAAATATTTGATTATCTGTGTCTTGTTGGCGATACATCCGATAATATACCTGGTGTTCCGAAAGTTGGGCCTAAAACCGCTGTATCATTACTAACAAAGTATAAAAACCTGGATGGTATTTTTAAAAATACTCACGAATTAAAAGGAAAACTAAAAGAGAATATAGAGGCGTCTATAGAAACAGTTAAGCTTGCAAAAAAACTTGTTGCATTAAAAGATGATTTACCAATAAATGTTGATGTTGATCAGTTTCTAATTAAATCTCCTGATATGCACTCTCTTGAGAAAATAATAAATAAATATGAACTTAAGTCTTTATCTAATCAACTTAAAATAAAAACTATTAAGAAAAAAATAAAAAAAAATTATGAATTGGTCACATCTATTAAAATGCTTAAACAAATAATAAATGAATGTATCAAGATGAAGGTATTCTCATTTGATACTGAGACAACATCTCTTGATTTTAATGAAGCAGAGCTCGTAGGCTTTAGTATTTCTTACAAGAATAATCATGGTTTTTATTGCCCTCTTGGCCACAGTTGCGACGCAGAAAAAAATCTTCCGTTTGATAAAGTCATTGATATGTTAAAAGGACTGTTTAATCATCGAGAGTTAACAGTTGTAGGTCAGAACTTTAAATATGATATGAATGTGGTAAAGAAATACTCTATAAATTTTAAAACATCAATTGAAGATACCATGCTTATGTCATATGTGTTGAATTCCGGCGGTAAGCATGATTTGGGCACACTAGCATCAAAGTTTCTTGATCATGAGGTAATATCTTATGAGGATGTTGTTGGTAAAGGGAAAGACCAAATTACATTTGCAGATGTAGATATACATAAAGCAGTTACATATGCATGTGAGGACTCTGATCTGACATTATTATTGTATGGAAAATTAAAATCCAAGCTACTTAAAGACAAACGCTTATATGATGTTTATACAAGTATAGAAATTAAGCTCATGTTAATAATTGCTGAGATGGAATACCTTGGCGTATCGATTGACAACAAAGAACTCGACAAGCAATCACATAATCTTAAAAAAAGAATCGATAAGATTGAGAAGCAAATATACAGTATTTCAGGAAGAGAATTCAACATAAGCTCCCCAAAACAAATTCAAGAGATTTTTTATGATGAACTTAAGCTTCCAATACTCAAGAAAACACCAAAAGGCCAACCCTCAACTAATGAAGATGTTATGACTCAGCTTGCAGAAAATCATGAGTTACCAAGTCTAATCTTATCATTTAGAAACCTTTTGAAACTTAAAAATACTTACACTGACAAGTTGGGTGCACAAGTTAGCTCTGTTTCTGAGAGACTTCATACCTCTTATAACCAAACCATCACAATTACAGGAAGACTTTCCTCATCTTCGCCAAATTTACAAAATATACCTATCAGAACTGCAGATGGAAAAAAGATCAGATCGGCATTTGTCCCAAGACAAGGATTCAAGTTATTCTCAGCTGATTATTCACAAATTGAGCTAAGAATTATGGCACACTTATCCGATGATTCAGAAATGATAAAAAGTTTTGTAGACGGGGAAGATATACATTCATCAACTGCCAGAAAAGTTTTTAATACAAAAGGTGAACCAAGTTCAGATGAAAGAAGAGCAGCAAAAGCAATTAATTTTGGTCTCATATATGGAATATCGGCTTATGGTTTAGCACGTCAACTTAAAATTGATAACATAGAGGCTAAAAGTATTATTGATACATACTTTGCCAAATATAAAAGGGTGAGACAATACATGGATGAATTGAAAGAAAAAGCAAAAGAACAAGAATTCATTGAAACCATGTATGGCAGAAAAGTATACCTTCCTAATATCAATCACTCTAATTTTCAAGTAAGAAGTGGCGCCGAGAGAACAGCTATTAATGCACCTATACAAGGCACTGCTGCAGATATTCTGAAACTTGCAATGATTAAAATAAAAAACTGGCTAGATAAAGAAAAAATATCTGATGTTTATATGATAATGCAAGTACATGATGAGCTTGTTTTTGAAATTAAAGAATGTGATCTAAAAAGTATAGGTCCAAAAATATGTGATTTAATGATTCATGCTGAGAGGCTAAATGTTCCTCTAATAGTAAACACTTTTAATGGTTACAATTGGAGTGAGGGATAATTGTAGATTGATTGAACTAAATTCATATTTCGCTATAATGACCCCAATGAAATTTCAACGTAGATTACTAATAGTTAGTTTCCTTTTTATAGCCCTTATAAACCCTGCTTATTCTGATGTTTCAAAAGGAAAGGAGCTTTCTGCATCATGCGTTGCATGTCATGGTGAAAATGGCATTTCATTGAACCCAGTGTGGCCTAAACTAGCAGGTCAAAATCCAAAATATCTTGCAGCTCAACTACATGAATTTAAAAAAGGTCCAGATGGCAATAGGAATAATGCTGTTATGTATGGCATTGCCATGACGTTGTCTGATTCAGACATAAATAACTTATCTGATTATTATGCTTCATTAAAGCCAACTGTTGGCGTTGTCAAAGACGATTATCTCGAGCTTGGGAGAAATATTTACAGAGGTGGGAATATGGATATTAAAATGCAAGCATGCATAAGTTGTCATGGTCCTAATGGTCAGGGTAATTATGCAGCAGCGATTCCAATGTTATCCGGCCAACATTCACAATACACATATCAACAGTTAAAAAATTTCCAAATATCTACTCGATCAAATGATTATAATAAAATGATGAGAAATATAGTTCATAGAATGACCGACGAGGAAATGAAGGCTGTGGCAAGTTATATTGAAGGTTTATACTAATGCTTAAGATAAAATTTACCTTCTTAGCACTTTTTTTAATTTTAATTACATCATCGAATGTATTTGCTCAAAAGTATGTTCAAATTTCAACTGAAAAGCAGCAAGAATCAAAAGATATTATCATCTATGAGTTTTTTTGGTACGGATGTCCCCACTGTTATAACCTAGAGCCAACTATGGATAGGATTGAAGCGGATTTAGAAAAGGATACAAAAGTAGTTAAGTTACCAGTTGCTCTTAGAGATTCTTGGATTCCCCATGCTAAACTTTATTATGCTCTAAAACAAATGGATAAAATTGACCAAGTTCATAACTTAATCTTTGAGGAAATACATTTAGAAGACAATCGATTGAATACAGAACAGCAAATGATTGATTTTCTCGGGAAACACGGTATTGATACTAAAAAATTTATAGAAAAATATAATAGCTTTGGCACAGAAGCACGAATAAAAAAAGCTAGTAACCTAGCTAAAAAATATCAAATTGATTCTGTACCAACAATTATAATTAATGGAAGGTTTTTAACTAGCGGCTCATATGTTTCAAGTTACGATGAGTTATACAGTGTTGTAAATTTATTAGTTGAACGTGAAAGAAGCGATTTATAGGAGAAAAATATGACAGCAAAGATTATTAGCGGAAGAGAGGTCGCAGAGCACATTCTTGAAGAAGAACTCTCAAAAAAAGTTGAGATTTTGAAAACTAAGAATATCATTCCTAACCTAGTCGTTATTCTTGTAGGAGAAATGAAAGCATCAGCAAGTTATGTAAAACAAAAAGAAAAATTTGCTGCAAAAGCTGGAATTAAATCTGAGGTTAGACGATTTGACGCAGAGATAAGTGAAAGCGATATATTATCTGAAATTGATAAGATTAATGATGATGCATTGATCCATGGCGTAATTGTTCAATTACCTTTACCAGATCATATTTCAGTAGCAAAAGTGCTTAATAGAATTCATCCATCGAAAGATGTTGATGGCTTTACACCTACTAATGTTGGTAAATTATTCTTAGGTGAGGATACTCTTGTTTCATGTACTCCCAAAGGCATTATGCAGATGCTTAGAATATCTGGCACCGATTTAAATGGTAAGAATGTAACCGTTATTGGCCGGTCAAATATAGTTGGTAAACCTGTATCAATATTGTGTCAGTCTGAGAATGCAACAGTGACTATGTGTCACTCACGCACTAAAGATTTGAATCACAAACTTTCTGATGCTGATGTTATTATTGTGGCTGTGGGTGTACCAAAGTTTATATCGGGAGATCAAATACCAGAGGGTGCCGTTGTCATTGATGTGGGTATACATAACATTGATGGAAAACTTTGTGGAGATGTTGATTTTGAATCAGCAAAAGAAAAAGCTTCTTCTATAACTCCTGTTCCTGGAGGAGTCGGCCCAATGACTGTTTGTGCTTTAATAGAGAATACAATATTAGCAGCTGAGAGAATACATAGCGCCTGAGAAGATTCGAACTTCTGACCTTTAGCTTCGGAAGCTAACGCTCTATCCAGCTGAGCTACAGACGCAAATAGTTATTCAAATAAATTACTTTTCAAGTATAATCTACTGAAGATAAAAAATGAGAGAAAAATGAGCGGCACATCAGATAAAGAATTCTATAAGTTATTTGGCTATATAACCCTTTTCATTATTTTATTAGCAATAATTATTACTATACTCTCCAAAGTATTTGCATCATCTGTTACAAATGATAATTATGATACTGTGAAAGAAAAAGCTACTGAAGAACGCTTGTTATCCTCTGAAAAAATCAATCTAGCAAGTAACCCTACATTTAAAACTGAAGTTATTGAAGTTTCATCAACTAAATCAGGTAAAGATATTTATAATTCTGTTTGTATGTCGTGTCACATGAGCGGAGCTGCAGGAGCACCTATTACAGGTAAAGTAGATCAGTGGTCAGAAAGAATCGCAAAAGGTAATGATACATTATATAACAATGCAATTAATGGAATAGGTGTCATGCCTGCAAAAGGCGGTCTCATGTCTTTAAGCGATGATGATGTAAAGCTCGCAGTAGATTATATGATTGATCAATCTAAATAAGATTTTATTTTTTGAATTTCTCTTCTAAATCGTCTAGTTTTTTACGTGTCTTTAATAATACTTCTTTTTGTACATCAAATTCTTCTCTTGTGACGACATCAATTTTTCGCAAATAATCGTTAAGTAAAATTTTAAGATTGTCTTTTACGTCATCTTTCATGTCTTTCGTATTTTGAGGAAGTATATTTAAAATTCCCTCTATTAATTCTTTAATTTTATTCGATTCCATATTGCACTCCTTTCATGCACTGAAAATGTGCAAGAAATCAAAAAATTCATCATATTACAAAAATATTACAAATATTTTACATAAATACATACCAAACCTTTTTTAAATTAGTATTTTTATGTATTATACATCAATATTATACAGGGATATTAGGCCTTTGGCTTAATTTATATAATATTAAAGTTGGCATAGTTTATGCATATCTACTAATGATAGCTTTACTATTTGTCATAGATGAATGTCGACTATCACTAATAAACTAAAATATAACCATTTTACGAAAGGAGAAAATATAAATGAAAAAATTATTAAAATCTTCACTTTCATTAGCTATGGCTGCATTGATGTCACTATCAATGTTCGCGCATGCTGGTGAAGCAGTGGCAGATGATCATGCAAGCTCTGTAAGCTACAATGTTGGATATATGTCTGACTATTGGTACAGAGGCGTATTCATTCACGAGTCAGCTGTAAGTTTTGGTGCAGATTATGAAAGCGGCGGCATATACGCTGGAACATGGTGGGCAGATGTAGGCAATGGTCTCGAATATGATGTCTATGCTGGATATAGCATGGATCTTAGCGAAAGCATGAGTGCTTATGTAGGCTACACAGGCTATTTTTACACAGATGGCATGGATTCTGACTACAATGAAATCAACATCGGTCTATCTATGGGTCTAATATCCATTGATTATGCTGACGGAAGATACGATACTCCAGTTAAAGAAGATTATACACATACTCAGGTCGCAATTGATATGAGCGCTATGAGTCTGCCGCTAACACTTACATTTGGTGTTTGGGGCGGTGATGAGACTTCTCTTAGTGGTGAGTGGTATTCTGTGTCATATGGTGCAACAGTATCAGGTGTTGATGTAGGTCTTGAAGTTGGGCAAAACTCTGATGATATTTGCTGTAACGCACCCAACACTAACACAGATACAACTTTCGCTGTATTCAGTTTAGGGTATAGTTTCTAAGGATTTTAGTTTATAGTTAGTGATAGGAGACGTTTGTTAATGAAATTAGTAATAGCAATTATCAAACCCTTTAAATTGGATGAGGTAAGAGAGGCATTATCATCAATTGGTGTGCAAGGTATTACCGCAACTGAAGTTAAAGGTTTTGGAAGGCAAAAGGGCCATACGGAACTTTATAGAGGTGCTGAATATGTGGTTGATTTTCTACCGAAAATTAAGCTTGAAATTGCTGTTAATGATAATCTTGTTGAACAAACAATTGAAACAATACTGTCATCTGCGAGTACAAGTAAAATTGGAGATGGCAAAATCTTTGTTCTTGATATCCAAGAAGCAATACGTGTTCGTACCGGTGAAAAAGGTCCAGAAGCTCTTTAATTAACGTTATTAATTAGGAGATTGCAATGGAAGCTTTAGAAGGTAAAGTCATTGAACTTGCTTATGCTTTAGACACATTCTACTTTCTAGTTATGGGAGCCTTTGTCATGTGGATGGCAGCAGGTTTCACCATGCTTGAATCTGGTCTTGTCAGAGCAAAAAATACAGCGGAAATTCTTACAAAAAATATATCTTTATATTCGATATCGGTCATCATGTATATGGTCGTCGGATATAACTTAATGTATCCAGGTGGAGGCACAGGAGTGATACCTGAACTTTCATTTTTTCTAGGTGCTGATAATACAGCAGAAGCAGTCATAGCCAGTGGTGGTGATGTCTATTATTCAGGCATTTCTGATCACTTCTTTCAGGTGGTGTTTGTAGCAACAGCTTGCTCAATCATCTCTGGGGCAGTTGCTGAGAGAATGAAATTATGGCCATTTTTATTATTCTGTGTTGTCATGACCAGTGTAATTTATCCAGTACAAGGTTATTGGAAATGGGGTGGCGGTTTCCTAGATGAAGCTGGTTTCTCAGATTTTGCTGGCTCAGGTGTTGTACATTTATGTGGTGCGGTAGCTGCACTTGCAGGTGTACTAGTTTTAGGTTCAAGAAAAGGAAAATACACTGATGGCAAAGTAAACGCTATGCCAGGTGCAAACCTTCCACTTGCTACTCTTGGAACATTTATTTTATGGTTGGGTTGGTTCGGTTTTAATGGCGGATCAGAGTTAATCATCTCAAACGTTGCAGAAGCTAATGCTGTATCAATGGTATTTGTTAATACTAACTTAGCAGCAGCTGGTGGCGTAATGGGAGCACTAATCATATCGAAATTAATGTTTGGCAAATCAGATTTAACTATGGCATTAAACGGAGCTATAGGCGGACTTGTTTCAATAACAGCTGAGCCCCTAGCACCAACACCAGGACTTGCACTTATTATAGGTGTGATCGGTGGCTTAATAGTTGTAATGTCAATTGTCATGCTTGATAAAATGAAAATTGATGATCCGGTCGGAGCAATTTCAGCTCACGGAACATGTGGAATATGGGGACTTCTAGCAGTTACATTAACTGGAGGCTCTTTAGGTGCTCAAATTTATGGTGCACTTATGATTTTCCTATGGACTTTCATTGTAAGTTACATTTTCTGGTCATTAATAAAAATGTTCTTTGGTTTAAGAGTAACTGAAGAAGAAGAATCAGATGGTGTAGATATTTCTGAATGTGGATTAGAAGCATATCCAGAGTTCAGTAAAGCTTCAGGAGCTAAACCTTCAGTTTACCCAGAGCAATAATAAGCATATCCTAAGGGAGCGTAGTGAAAGCTACGCTCTTTTAGCACTAATAAAACACCATGTACCAGTAGGATACAGTGGCATTGAAAAACTTGATAATATTATCTTCTTCATTCCAATATCACTATACTTTTTTACCAGTGGCTTTATTAAGCACTTCATATCATTTATTGGCGATCCTGATTGCTGGATTAATGTTCCTCCCTTTTTAAGTGAGTCATTACAAAGTTTAATAAAATTCTTTGAGTATAATATTTTTGCTTGACCTACCGGATCGGTAGAATCAATGATTATACAATCATATTTAGTGAGATTATTTTTTATAAAAACCATTCCATTTTCTATAAATAGCTTTATATTATTTAATTGTTTTTTAGTTAATTTAAAATGATCAGGAAAGTATTTTTTAGAAACCTGAACAACTTTATCATCAATTTCTACAATAGTTGTTATAATTTTATTGTCTCGTCGAACTAACATACTTGCAATACCATAATCACCTCCTCCTATGATTAAAATATTTTTTGATTTCTTAGGAGTCAAATCTAGACACATATTATGGTAATGGTCCTGATTTATCTCTGAGAGCATAAAGCACCCATCTAAGTAGAGTGCATTACCATAATTATGTGTTTTTATAACCTCAATCTTTTGAAAATTACTTTGACAACGGTACAAATATTTTTCATACTTTACACCAATTGATGTTCCAGAGGCCTCATCATGTTCGTAATATATATTTTTAGTTTTCATTTATTTATTCATTCTAGAATATATTAATTTTGATTATATTTAAGTTTTATTATTATGCAATTAGACCATAAACATCTTGTTTTAAGAGCTGAAGTAGGTGATTGTCCGGCTGAGGAATCTCTTCATGAAGTTCTTGAATGGATGAAAAATCTCATTAAAAAAATTGATATGAAGTTAATGCAAGGTCCAGCTATTAGTTATGTTGATCAACCAGGCAATCGAGGGACAACATGCATGGCTTTAATCGAAACGAGTCATATAGTAATTCATATTTGGGATGAGCCAGAGCCTGGATTAATCCAACTAGACATATATAGTTGTAAAGAATTTAAATTAGATATAGTCATGAATCACATTAAGCAATACTTCAGTGTAATAAATATGCAATATAAATTTTTAGATAGAACTTCAGGTATGAAAATTATTGATGAGAGTTGAAGTCAACTTACTGCGTTCTCATACTTAATTCTAGCGCTTATCATATCTATTAGTAGACACATCTTTTTATAAAGAGGGCTATTTTTTGTGTAATCAGCCTCTGCAATAAAATCAACTCTATTAGCAGACAGTAAATCATTAGAAACTTTTTTCTGTTGGTTGCTTTTTTTTGGATAAACAGAAATAGCATGTCCGTTTTGTTTTTTAATTAATGCCATGCTAGGCACGTCAGTAAGACCATCTCCAATGTATATCATATTTTCAAATGGAATAGGGCGACTGTTTTCAGGCATATGACTATTAATTGATTCAGAAAACTTCTCTTTACCTTTATTAATTCTGAAAAGAAACTGTGTTTTTGTAGTATCTGTAACAACAATTTTAGGAAATGTAGCATTACCATGTTTATCAAAATAATACTGAGAACCAAATATATTAGTTAAATTTTTTCTAATAGATGTAGCTTGTAAGATTTCATGATGTCCAGCAGATATTACATAATGAGAAACTTTTATATTCTTATGATTTTTCTTTATATAATCATTAATATTTTTGAACCAATCCTTGACACCTCTAAAATATTTAATTTTATCTGCCATAAATGTGAATTCATCTTTTGTAATTTTAATACCTAAAGATTCAGCATGACTGATGAGTTGTCTCATATATATCATCATAATTTCTCCATCAGTTGCATTAGCCTCATTAAGAATATCTGCCCAGAATTTATTAGAATTTAATTTCAATCTAGGAATTATTGTATAATCTTGCATTGTTTTTGGGGTAAGTGTTCCGTCAAAATCATAGACCAGAGCTATTGTATTCTGCTTCATTACATTACATCCATTGGTTCAATATCAAGTAATTGAAATCCATTTAGAATAATTTTATCTACACATTTGATTAGTAGAATTTTTTCGCCTTTAATTTCTGAGGAGAGAATTTTAGTTTCAGCATAATATGAGTGAAAAACTTGTGAAAGCTTGTATAAATAATTTGTAATTATATCTGGTCTAATTTCTCTAATAGACTTATTTACCGTATCTTGATATAGATTAATTAATTCTATAAGTTGATTTTCATTTTTAGTATTTAAATTATTTAAAACCTCTTTTTCAATAACTTGTTGCTTTAAATCATCTACTATCCTTTTTATTCTGGCATGAGCATATTGAATATAATATATAGGATTATTTTTATTTTTCTCTACTGCAAGGTCCACATCAAACTCGAGATGTTGTTCCTTTTTTTTAGTTAAGTAAAAAAACTTAGTTGCATCACATCCAATTTCTTTGACTAAATCTTGCAGTGGATAAAAATCACCACTTCTAGTTGACATAGAAATAGACTTACCCCCTCTTATTAAATTAGCAAATTGAATTAAATGTATTTGTAATCTATTATCAACATCATATCCAAGAGCTTTCATCGCGTTTGTCAACCTTGCTGCATAATCATGATGATCAGCTCCCCAGATGTCAATTAACAAATCATAATGTTTAAACTTATGTGCATGATAAGCAATATCTGTGGCAAAGTATGTCATATCACCATTACTTTTTACGAGTACTCTATCTTTCTCTTCGCCAAATTTAGTATTTTTAAACCATATAGCATCGTCTTTTTTATAGCTTAAATTTTTATTATCTAAATCGATAAGTATTTGTTTGAGAAGACCTGTTTTATATAGTTCACTCTCAAAGTACCAGCTATCAAACGATATATTAACTGATGATAAATCTTCTTTAATATAATCATTTATAATTACATCAACTAATGATTTTCTAATATTCAAATAATTTTTATGTTTTTTAAGAAATTTTATTAGAGTATCTATTGGTTCATTAAGTAAACTTAAAACTTTCTGATTATCAATATCTTTAAGAACACTCGAAATAATATTTGAGACATCCTTGATATATAATCCTTTATAGGTAACTAAAAGACCCTCATCGTTCTCTTTCTCATCACTAAAGATATGATCTTCTTTATTAAGGTAACTCAATAATACACTTACAAGTAGGAGATCAATTTGCCTACCAGCATCATTGACATAATACTCTCTATTAACAGAATGCCCTTGATAAGATAAAAATCTAGCAGTTGTATCTCCAACAACCATACCTCTTCCATGACCGATGTGAAGTGGGCCTGTAGGGTTTGCTGATACAAATTCTATGTGTACATTTTTTTTATTATTTTCTTTTAAGATTATTAAGTCATCACTCATGATTCTTTTTAATTCGTTAAATTTATTAGATTTTGTAAGAAAAAAGTTTATATATCCAGGTGTCGCGATTTCTATTTTTTCTACACTATCCATCGCTTCTATGTTTTTCTTTATTTCTTCAGCTATTAACATAGGATTTCTTTTCAGTATTTTTGCTAACTTCATAGCAACATTTGTATAGAGGTCTCCATGTGATGTATCAGTAGTTCGATTTACTTCTATTATTAAGCTATCGATACCCTCAAAAGAGCTATAGAGCTTATTTAAAGTATCAACTATTTTAGGTTTTATTTTTTTGCTCATTGTTCTATAGGATCAATATCAATGTACCATTTTATTCTTTTATCCATGCTGGATAAGTATAACTTAATTCTTGTTATATGTTTTGATAAAAGACTCGAGCTTTCTGACCCAATGATTATCTGATAAAAGTATTGATTATTTTTTTTTGATGTTTGTGATGGTGCAGGACCATATACAAATATAGATTTATTTTTTTTAAGTTTTGCTGCGTTTACCAGCGTCATTTTTGCAAGTTGTCTAATTGAGCAAGAAACTTTAACTACTCCTATGTGACTATAAGGTGGAAGATTAACTGCTTTACGTTGTTTAAGAGCTACCTTACTGAACTTCTCATATCCCTCTCTAAGTATTTTTTGAAGTAATTCATGCTTCGGATTATTAGTCTGTATAATAACGTTCCCTCTAACTTTTTGCCTACCGGCTCTACCTGATACTTGAGTTATCAGCTGACCTGTCTTTTCTAAGCCTCTAAAATCAGTACTATATAACCCTGCATCAATATTAATAATTCCAACTAATGATACATCTTCAAAATCATGTCCTTTAACAATCATTTGTGTTCCTATAAATATATCAATTTCATTGTTATTAGCTTTTTTAATGAAATCTTTGAGATCACTCTTTGATGAAATATTATCACTATCAACTCTTAGTATATTTTTGTCTGGAAACAAATTCTTGACTTTATTTTCTACTCTTTGTGTACCTATACCAAGAGGAACCAAGCAAGGGTTTTCACAACAAGGCTTTACCGAGTCAAAGCTTTGACTAAATCCACAATGGTGACATATCAATCTCTCAACATTTTTATGGTATGTTATATTCGAATCACATTTTGGACACTTAACAATAGTCTTGCATTCACTACAAATAACTGTATTACTGAATCCTCTTCTCCCAATAAATAAGATTACTTTGTTATTCTTATTTAATTCTATTTTCATTTCATCTTTTAGAGTTTTTGATAAGCCTTCATCTGGTTTATCAATTGATGTATCTACTATTGTCACAAGCGGTAATGGTGATTTGAAATATCTACTTTTTAGTAAATGTTGTTTATATTTTTTTATACTGACATTATGAATTGTCTCAAAAGAGGGTGTAGCCGTACCTAATACAACGGGGCAGTCAAAAGATTTAGCTCTAACAATACCAATATCTCTAGCATTATACTTAAATTTTTCTGTCTGCTTATATGATTGATCATGTTCCTCATCTATGACCAATAGCTTTAAGTTCTGAAATGGTAAAAAAACTGATGATCTTGTCCCTATGATTATAAGCCTGTCTTCTTCTTTACAGGCTCTCCAAACTTTAAATTTTTGTAGTGGCGTTAGATTAGAGTGATACTCTAAAGGCTCTAGATCAAGATATTTTTTAAATCTATTTACTGTTTGAGGGGTTAGGTTTATCTCGGGTACCATTATAAGTACTTGCGCATCACTTTGTAACAAATCAATTGCTAATTGAGTGTAGACTTCTGTTTTACCTGATCCAGTAACTCCTTTTAAAAGGTGTACTTGATGCTGTTTGATATTCTTATATATATCTATAACAACTTCTGACTGTTCTTCATTAAGTTTCAATTGAAATTTTGAACTTTTCTCATTAAAGATTAGTTTTCTATCAGGTGATGGCGAACCTTTTCTATGAATAGGAGTTAGAGCATTAAATAATACTTGTCCTATAGGGTAGTGATAATATGTTGCAGCCCATTTACACGTCTCCATCATCTCAGTCGACAAAACGCGACTTTCATCAAGCACTTTATGTATATTTTTTATCTTGTAGGCAGTCTGGCCTGCATTCAATTTTTTAGTTTCTACAATTATTCCTGTTCTAGTGGAGCTCCCAAAGGGCACCTTTACTCTACACCCAATTTTAATGTCCTGATTTTCAACAATATAGTCAAACAATTGATTTATCGGCACATCTAATGCCACAGATATAAGTTTTTGCATACCCAACATTATAAACTATGTTTTATAAGGCTTTTGTTATAAAACAATTATAGTTTATCCACAGCTTCTGTGGATAATTCTGTGAATAAATCTAATATAAAATGTCGAAACCTAACTGCATCATAACCTTTCTCAAATCGTTCAACTTATGGTCGAAATAAAATATGCATATATATCATATACATATCCAAATAAGAATTATATTATTTCATATTCATTGATATAAACATATGATATTGGATAGGCAAAGTTAAAAGTTTTGTCCTGTTAATAAATGTCCAATATAGTGCATAAAATATAAACTTTTTTCATTTAAATTTAAGATTCTTAACTAACATTTTCATGTAATATATAGGATATATGGATATATCAAGACAGATCCTCAGGCTCAATTATGCCGGGCTGCCAATAGGATGGATCACCTACCAGACTGCTGTGAGATTGTATTATAACGATCAGGTAACCTACGAGTGTGGCAACAGCTCACTATTAGTGAGAGGGGGTATTAACCGAGTAACGGGCTTAAGAAGCAAAATTGAAGTAAATTCTATAATTGCTACTAAGAATTATAGCAAAGTATCATACTCAGATTACACTCCACCCCTTACGAATCTCACCCTTTTTCATAGAGATGCCAAAACATGCATGTATTGTGGTGAAACCTTTACTCTTAAAAACTTATCCAGAGATCATGTAATTCCACTGTCTAAAGGGGGTGAGGATAAATGGACAAATTTAGTCACTGCTTGCAAAGGGTGTAATAATAAAAAAGGTGACAGAACACCCGAACAAGCAGGTATGCCATTGCTAGCTGTACCATTTATACCATCCAGGGTTGAATATTTAATACTAAGAGGAAGAACAATTCTTGCAGACCAAATGGACTTCCTATTGTCTCATGTCCCTAAAACAAGCAGAATTCGTAAAAGATTTACAAAGGGATGAGAAGTGTCTAAAGTAACTATTTTGGTCAATCTGGGGACTCCAGATCAGCCATATGAAAAGGAAGTTAGAGCATATTTAAAAGAATTCCTGTCTGATAAATATGTTATACGATTACCTAGATTATTTTGGTTAACATTATTGAATCTAGTCATACTGAGGACAAGACCAAAAAAAAGTGCTGAACTTTATCGCAAAGTTTGGACCAGATGGGGATCCCCATTACTTTTCCATACTTATGCACAAACTGGTCACCTGAGAAATATGGCAAGAGAGTTGGACTCTGATGTATATTTTGATACGGCAATGAGATATGGAAATCCATCCATTAAAAAAGTTCTTTATCAACTGATTGAAAAAGGATACAGCGATATAACGATTTTGCCTATGTTTCCACAATATTCAACAACAACCACCCTCTCTATTTTTGAACTTATTAAACAGTTGATCAAAAAGGATAAAAATTATTTTTCAGGTGTCAATATAAATGCTGTATCTAGTTTTCATGATAATAATTTGTATATTAAAGCATGCGCAAACAAAATAAGATCATCACAAAAGTTACTCAGTAAACCAGATAAACTTTTGTTTTCTTTTCATGGCATTCCCGAATCATATATAGGTGATGATGAGCCATACCAAAAAGAATGTCTACATACGGCACATCTGATTGCTAAGGAATTGAAATTAACTGAGAATGAGTATGAGATTGCCTTTCAATCTAGATTTGGAAAAGCTGAATGGATAAAACCTTATTTGTCATCTAGGCTAGAAGAGCTTCCAAAAGAAGGTATAACAAATTTACATGTATTTTGCCCTGGGTTTTCGTCAGATTGTTTGGAAACTATAGATGAAATTGGGAGAGAATCTAAGGAAGATTATTTTGAACATGGTGGAAAAGAATTTACTTTTATCCCATGTTTGAACAGCGATGAACAATTTATTAAAGCATTAATGAATATACAAAGTGTCCCTGATACCAAGCTATTATGATTTATAAGCCGGAAGTTTCTTCTTAATAGTTTTACATTCGAGTTTTGCATATTGAGGGACTCCATTATCGTAGCTTGGGTAATCTTCGCCTTGAATAAGATTTGAAATGTATTCTTTACATGATCTAGTAATTTCAAATCCATTAGATTTAATGAAATTTTTCGGTAACATTTTCTCTACATTTGCAACATTGTTAAGATTCGTTGAGCTGATAGACCATTTATACTTTTGTTTTATTTTAGTACTTTTGATTGTAAGCATAATATTATTATTATCTAACTTGGCAACTTTTATTGATTCTAACCCAAGAGCATACGCTTGATCCACATCTACCGTTGATGCTATATGTCTTGCAGCTCTTTGTAAGTAATCAGAAACTGCCCAATGTACTTTGTATTTAAGTTTATTAGTTATGATGGATGATAGTACTGGCGCAACACCACCTAGTTGAGCGTGCCCAAAACTATCTTTTAATCCACTATCACTGAGAAATTTATTTTTACTATCTTTTATTCCCTCAGAGGCAATGATTACACAATATCCATATTTTATAGTTGTCTCTTTTACTTTTTTTAAAAAAGAACTTTGATTAAATTGAATTTCAGGAAAAAGAATCAGATGAGGAGCATCCCCTGCTTTTTCTTTGATTACCCCTGCAGATGCAGCTAACCAACCCGCATGTCTTCCCATAACCTCTAAGATAAAAACTTTGGTAGATGTCTCACACATAGACTTTACATCTAAGGACGCTTCTAGTGTCGATGTAGCTATGTATTTAGCCACAGAGCCAAATCCTGGACAGTTATCTGTTACAGGCAAATCATTATCAATTGTCTTTGGTAAACCAATGCAAATTATTGAGTAATTTTTTTCTTTAAAATACTTACTGACTTTATTGGTTGTATCTTGAGAGTCACCTCCTCCATTATAGAAAAAATACCTTATGTTATGTTTCTTAAATACTTCATAAAGACGATCAAAATCTTTTTTTGATTTTTTAAAATCACTTAGTTTAAGTCTACAAGAACCAAAAGCTCCTCCAGGCGTTTGCTTCAGAAGGGCTAATTGAGTTTTATCCTCTTTGGATATATCTATTAATTCTTCATTTAAAGCTCCAAGTATTCCATTTTTTCCTACATATAGTTTCCCAAAACTTTTTTTGTTCTTATTGTATGCATCAATAACTCCAGCAGCAGTAGCATTAATAACAGGTGTTACGCCTCCAGACTGCGCATAAAAGATATTTCCTTTCATATTTACTCCACTATTTTGATTAAAGTACCCACCTCTGGCGTACCCTCTGGATAATGTCCGTTTAATAATCTAAGTCTACCCTCAGCATATCTTCCAAGTGGACTGTTATCAGCTAATTCTTTATATGACATTCCTTCCCTGAATCTTACCACCTTGATTCTTAAGCCCTGAGATTTACTTACTTCTTCTTCAGTCATCTTTTGAAATGATGTTTCTATAACTTTCGAAGTATTATCATCGTTAATCTCCTTAAACTTTTTTACAAATATCCATGCTTTAGGTTTTTTATCTTCTTGATGAATATCAAAAAAGACAGAGTATCTAGTATAAGTAATATCAACCATAGATGAAGTTTTATATAGATAAGTATAGCCAGACATTTTATTTTTATTAAGAGGTTTTTGTTCAATCAGTTCATTAGTAGATAAGAATGATGTTTTATCAATGTTCTGATCTAGGTAGTCTTTAGGAGAAAAACCATTTTCAATATCATCTCTTAAAAGGTTATCTGATATTAGAACTATTTCTGATTCCTTATTTGTGATAATCAATTTATCTGGAAGATTCTTTAATTCCCATCCCTTAGGAATGCTAAATTTTATAGCAAAAAAAGGATGATAGAAGGTATTGTATCTCATATAGCCCTCGTCATCACTTGTGCCATAAGGAAGTCCATCAATCATTTTAAGAAAGGCATCTTTATTTTTTTTGCCAGCCATGCTTTCCGTTTGATTCATAGCCTCAATTCTATTTTCAGTAGAGGGATGAGTTGAGAAAATATTATGATATCCAGCGCTAATCGGCCTACCTTCTTTTTTTG
>ERZ802822.396-NODE-396-length-31236-cov-17.238743_pt1 | contig 31236 bp, 31 predicted proteins | sample MGYA00345649_ERZ802822 | MGnify/ENA primary metagenome ERZ802822 (study PRJEB30503, sample SAMEA104212359) | marine metagenome | biome: Westerlies Biome; feature: [SRF] surface water layer (ENVO:00010504) within the epipelagic zone...; material: water...
TCAATCTGACTATATTCAAAAATTGAATTTACATTGTTAGCTTGATCAATTTTAAGCATTAAATCTGTCAATTGATCGACACTTTTTTTTGATAGATATGGCTCAGTTAGTCCCTTAAATTTTGATATGAATTCTTCATCTTCCATAAAGTTTTCCGGTTCTCCTTTAGGGATTTTTACGAATTTCTCGTATTTTTCTCCTTTAACCACAACCTTTATTTTTGCACTCATATATTCAGGACAACATTTTTCTGCATCTTCGTCAGGACTTACTTTGATTTTATTACATAAAGAAAGCGTGTCTTTGTTGTTTAAATGATTTTTATAATCATCCCACTGTAATCCTCCACTTTTAACAGTAACAGCAGCACAAAATGGCATTGAAAACTGTCCGTCAACAATACTTTTTGGGTGTTGTTTATCCGTTAATGGATAACCAATTATGTTCAAAGCAGTTTCTGATAAACCTATATCAATGTCGTCTAAATCATCAGATGAAAATTTTAATTCTTTTTTTAACTCTATTAATCCATCTATTGCAGCATGACTATATCTACATGAAGGATATGGTTTTACACCTAGATTAAGAGTTTCAAATTTTTCTCCAAGGCCATTCATTGCTTTTTTAACATCACCACCTGAAGCATAAGAATGTAAGTATCCCCATTGTCCTTCAAAGGCTTCTGATGGACCTTTGAAACCCTCTCCTGCCATAATTGCACAACTTAATCCATTTTGAGCAGCCTGCCCAACGTGAGACCTTTTTGTCCACGCACCATCAGTTAAAAACTGCATAGATCCTGCAGATTGACTTAAAGCAATACCAAAGGCAGATATGTACTGCTCCTTAGTTAATCCCAGCAAGTATCCTGCTGCGGCTGCCGCACCAAAAATACCGCATGTTGCAGAAGGGTGAAATCCTTTTTTATAATGCGCTGAAGATCCTCCAGCCAAACCTAGTCTTATCTGAACTTCATAACCAACAACACACGCAGTAATTAATTCTTGGCCTGATGATTTATTCATCTGCGCAGCAGCTAGCGCAGCTGATAAAATGGGTGCACTTGAATGAAGAGAAGCTTCAGCATGTGTGTCATCAAAATCAAGAGAATGCGCTAAAGTTCCGTTTAACAGTGCTGCGGCACTTGGTGAATATGTTTTTTTATCTGAAAACACCTGGCAACTACCATTGCTCATTTCTAATTTATCAATTGCAGAAACTAAGCTGGATGTTGATTCCGCATCATGTCTAGCCCTAATTATAATCCCAACAGTATCCAAGATAAGTAATTTTGTTCTTTTAATAACCTCTGGAGAAAGATCTTCATATTTCAACTGCTCACAAAATTCAGCAAATTTTTCAGTCATATTTTCCATCTATTCCTCCTCATTCATATAAAATGTTAAACTATAATTTAATTTTACAAAACCAAAAAATAATCAGTAATATATACAATCTTTAAATTATTTAGTGAAAACAAATGACAAAACCTTTTGAATTAACGGCAAGTGATGCAATTAAACTTATAAGAAATAAAAAACTTTCTATACATGAATGGGTATTAAGTTGCTTTGAAAGAATCAAAGAAAAAGAAGATATTGTGAAAGCGTGGATATATTTAGATGAAGAAAATGCACTTAAAAAATCAAAGCAGTTAGACGAACACAGCAATAACTCCTTACTAGGTATACCATTTGGAATAAAAGACATTATAGATGCCAGTAATGTGCCTACTAGTTTTGGTACCCCTTTTTACAAAAATAACATTCCCGCAAGGGATGCGGCATCGGTTGCAGTTGCAAAGCAATCCGGTTGTGTGTTTATGGGTAAAACAGTATCTACAGAACTAGGACATAGGGCACCAGGTCTAACAACAAATCCACATAATAAAGATTTTACTCCAGGTGGATCTAGTTCTGGATCAGCAGCGGCCGTAGCTTCCATGATGGCACCAGTTTGTTTTGGAACACAGACAACTGGTTCTGTTATTAGACCAGCAGCATATTGTGGTGTTATTGGTTACAAACCAACATATGGAGATTTTGATAAGTCTGGCATTCTCCCAAATTCTCCTTCAATTGATACATTAGGTCTAATGACAAGATCAGTAGAAGATTTATCTCTTTTACGATCAATTCTATTGGAAGAAAAAATCGTAGAACTTCAAAATATAAACTTAAGCAAATTAAAAATTGGTTTTGTTAAAACTCCTCACTGGAACAAAACAGATTTATCCACTCAAAGTAACCTAGAGACATTCATAGACACTCTTAAAATGGATAAATTAAATATAATTGACCTCAATATAGATGCATTAATATCAAAAGCAGATGAGTTACATTTAGACATAAGTGGTTATGAGTTTAAAAGATCTATCTCTTTTGAAAGATTTAATCATTATGACGAATTAAGTGATCAGTTGCGAAATGGAAGATTAAATGATGGGTATCAGGTAAGTAATGAAAAGTACAAAACTGCTCTTAAAAATCTTAATGCTTTGAAACATGAGACTGACTTAATTTTTAATGATATTGATATGATTATCACTCCTAGCGCTCCAGGAGAAGCTCTTAAAGGTCTTGAATATACAGGTTCACCAATATTTAATACTACTTGGTCATTGAATGGTAATCCTTGTGTTACATTACCGTTGTTTAGAGGAGACAAAGATCTACCAATTGGCTGTCAGCTAGTTACAAAGTTTGGAGATGACAACCAACTTTTAGATTATGCTAAAACTATTATGGACACTTACTTAAAGTGAGATACAACTAAAAGTTCTGGTAATGTTAATGCTAAAGCAGGGAATAACAGAACTATTATCAACACGACTGTGTCGGAAATGCAGAACGGGAATGATCCTTTTATAACCGTTGTAACTGGTAAACCAGTTACGCCACTAACTGCAAATAAATTAAGACCAACAGGTGGAATAACACTTCCAATTTCTATACATAAAGCTGTTAATATTCCAAGATGAATTGGATCTACACCAAGCGCTAACGCTACTGGGAAATAAATAGGTACAGTTAATACTAAAATAGCTACACCAGTTAAAAACATAGATAAAAATAAAAGTGATCCCATTAACGCAAATAGGAAACCATGTTTAGATAAACCTAGTTCACCTGCCCACTCAGCTATCATCATTGGCCAGCCCATATTGGCAAGATAAAACTGGAATATACCTACACATCCCAATAAAAAGAAAACAACTGCGGTTAAGTTCATTGTTCTAAGAGTTGTTGGCATTAATTCTTTTGCAAAAGTTTTTCTTTTAAATATTAATCCGTAAAAAAGAGCGTAACTTGCAGCTGCTGCTCCTGCTTCAGTTGGTGTAAATAGTCCACCATATAATCCACCAAGAATAATGACTGGCATTAATAAAGCTGGAAAAGCTTCCTTAAAGGAACGCCAAACCTCGCATAAATCAAATTTACCTCTTGGTAATTTTATAAACAGGGAAACACTTACTATAATTACAGCATCACTAATAGCGAGCATTATACCAGGGATAATTCCGGCAAAAAACAAATCTACTATAGACATCTCAGTTATAACACCAAATAAAATAAGTGTTATACTTGGCGGAATAAGTAATGCAATTCCTCCAGCTGAAGCTATCACACCTGCAGCCATCCACGTGGGATATCCCCTTTTAATTAGTTCTGGATAGGCAATAACACTCATAGCCGCTGCCATTGCCGTTGATGAACCTGAAATAGCTCCAAATAAAACCGCTGCAAGTAATGTAGCATAGGCAAAGCCACCAGGAACCCACCCAACAACAGCATCAGCAAATTTGAAAAGTCCAGCAACTAATCCGGTTCTTTCCATTAAAAATCCAGCAAAAATAAAGAAAGGAATTGCAACCAGAGTATATTTAGTAAGAAAACTAAAGAAAGCTTCAAATAAAGTACTGTAAGTTAAGAAATCATCAAAAAGAACTAACAATGCAGTCGCACCTGCAAGAGCAATTCCTATAGGAGCACCAGCAAATAAAAGACCAAATAATGAACTACCGAGGGAAAACATTAGTAATTTCCAATTCTAAAAAATTTAAACATCTGTAGCTGCTTCTATTTCCTGGGTAAAATGATCACCCTTTACGTAACTATGTATATCTTCAATAAATTGTAAAAAAGCTACCACACACATTAAACCCATCCCTATGGATAAAACAAAGTGAAATGGCCACATATAAAAAAACAAACTTTCTGTTCTTTCTCCAATTTTTATAGAGTATTCAATTGTAGAATAGGCTGTATATGTAAGAGACCCTGTAAAAACTGATATAAAAAGAGAAACAAAGATTTTTAGAAAACCAACTGTTCTATGAAAACCTTTGGCATTTAGCAATTGAAGAACAGCGCTCATAACTAAATGACCTCTATTAATTTGAGTAACACAAATATATAAGGCAACTGATGACACCATTGCATAAATTACAGCATCCTGACCCCATTCAAAAACAACGCCAAAAATATATCTTCTAATTATCTCAGCTAAAGCAAAAAGGGTAACTCCTATCATTAAGTAAGCAGAAAGGTTACCTAAAATGAGAGAAATATAGGATTTAATTAAATTTGATATTTTATAAAATGAAGTCATTAGTTTTAAGTTAAAAAGGCCTAATAAATATTAGGCCTTTTTAATATAATTATTTTCTAGACTTTTTCTTATACAGAGCAGTTCCTTTTGCATATTTAGCAAAATCTGATGCAAATGCAGAACAGTCAGTTTTTTCTAATGCACTAGAACCCATTGGATTAGCGGCAACTAGAGCTTTAGCTTCAGCAGTAAACTGATCTACCATTTTATCTCCAGTAGCATCTACCTTTGTCTTAATCCATTCGTTAGTAGCACCACCCTCTTTTTTCTGTAAAACACCAGCTTCTGCAGGGCTCATAACATAAATACCAGCTTTTGACTTATCAGTAACTTTATACTTGTCTACAAGTCTCTTATCGTTACAAAAGTTAATAGCTTTTTGAAAAGGTATAAAGTCATTCATAATGATGTCAGCTAGAGCTGCTTGTTGCTTTTTATCTAATGTGGACCACCATTTGTTTGATGCGCCCATCCAGTAATAGTCACCAACAATACCGTTGATACCTGCAACTGTAAAATAAGGAGCTTGTTCTTTAGTAGCATTAAATCCACCTAGACTTGTAAGAAGGCCATCGATAACGCCAGTTTGAAGAGCAGGCGGAACGTCACCAAAAGACATTGTGGTTGGGTTAGCACCTAATGCACCTAACAATGCATTTTCAGCTGGTCCCATACTTCTAATTTTCTTTCCAGAAAAATCAGAAGGAACTAACATTCTACTTTTAACAGCACCTGCACCCATATACATACTTAAGTGTCCTGAACCGAAAATTGTTATTCCATGCTTGTCATTAAAAACCTTCTTAAGTTGTGCAAAAGTTTTTGTTCCATCTAGACCATTGATTGCACCAGGAGTAGTTAACTTTCCAGCGCCAACAATAGTGTTAGCATATGGCTCTACACTAGAAGTTTTTCCAAACTGACCTGTCATCATCTCTAGGTTACCTTTTGTTAAGGCTTGAGTTCCTTTTGGAACATTGTATAGAGACTTAGCCCAATAAATTTGAACTTTACTTCCAGGAATTTTTTTCTCAACCTGCTCAGCAAAGAACATCTCAGCAATGGCGGCAGGGTGTGGGGGACCAGAGTGGTCTGAAGCCCAACGCATTTTAACAGGTTTAACTGCATGACCGTCTGCAATAGCTAGATTAGTGCCCGCTGCAAACGTTAGGGCGACAGCACCAACTGCGCCCAAAAGTGATAATTTAGTAAATTTCATTAAAATTTCCTCCAAATATTTAGAATCACAAACTATAACGTAATACTTGTGAGGTAAACCTTTAATTGATTAAATAACGATTATTTAATTAATATGTTATGTAATTAAATCAAATAATTCTATTGGTCTTGAATATTTCTATTTCTTCAGAACTAAAACCCACTTCTTGTAATACATTTTGAGTGTCAGCACCTAATTCTGGTGCGGTTGTATCTTCAAATTTACTGTCTGAAATGTGTACAGGTGTTTTTAATAAACTTATGTCTTCACCACGTTTGGTTTTAAGATGCTGAATATTTTGTCTATCTTGTAAGAATGGATTTTCAAGAGACTGTTTTAAATCTAATATTGGGGCTGCTGGCACTATACCACCAAATTCTATCAACCAATCAGATGTATTTTTTTTCATTAGTTCTTTATCTAAAATTTCAGTGATTTCGTCTCTGTTTTTTTGTCTACAAGCAAAGTTCTCAAATCTTGGATCCTCACTTAAGTCTTCTCTGCCAATTTTTTTACACAATACTGGCCAAAAACTCTCCTTATTACACATTAAATAAATCCAGCCATCTTTAGTTTTGTATAATTGACATGGAACTAAAATTGGATGAGCTGATCTATCTAATCTTTCACTTTTAAACTCTGTATTCAATGTCCAAGCAGCCATATAGCTTTGATTAAACATAGCTGTATCAAACAAGTTCACATCTACATCTCTTCCCAAACCATTAGACCTTGCTGATAAAACAGCACTTACAAGGCCAAAAGACATTGTAAGTCCTGACATATAATCCACAATTGATAGTCCAAATCTTGCTGGAGGACCACTTGGTTCTCCTGTTAATGAAAAGTAACCTGCCTCAGCCTGCATCAAATAATCATATCCAGGCCAATTTTTTCTTGGACCTTCTCTTCCATATGCAGAACAATGAGCAGCAACAATCGATTTATTAAACGGTTTAAGTTGGTCATAAGTTATTCCAAGTTTTTCTGGAACGTCCCCTCTTAGATTATTACAAACAGCGTCAGCATTTTCTACCAGTTTTTGAAGTATAACTTTGCCTTCCTTAGATAAAACATCCAACGTGATACTTCTTTTGTTTCTATTAAGCGCTTGGAAAAAAATACTGGATGCAGAGTTTTTATTGTCACCATCTATGAAATAAGGGCCAATATCTCTTAAATAATCTCCACTAGTACCTGCTGGCTCTACTTTTATAACGTCTGCACCCATATCAGCTAAATATTGTGTACCAAATGGACCTGCGCCATACTGTTCAAATGAAATAACTTTAACGCCAGATAGAGGTGAACTCATTAATATCGCTTTCTAATTAGCTGTTTCTTCTATTATTTTGTCAACTACACTATGTCCTCGTTTAGCCACAAGGAAAGATCTAACCATATCCATAACGACAACTTTATCCTGATTTTTTCCAACATGTCTAACCTTAACGATACCTTGAGTTGGTCTGGATTTTGATTCTCTCTTGTCTAAAACTTCGGTTTCAGAATATAAAGTATCTCCGACAAATACCGGTGCTGGGATTTTAATTTCTTCCCATCCTAAATTAGCTATAGCTTTTTGACTTGTGCCACTTACACACATTCCAGTTACCAAAGCCAATGTGAAAGCAGAATTTACCAGATATTTCCCAAATTCAGACTTGGATGCATAATTAGCGTCAAAATGTATTGGGTGTGTATTCATTGTTAAGTTAGTAAACCATATATTATCAGCTTCACTTACCGTTCTACCTGGCCAATGTTCATAAACATCCCCAATTTGAAAATCTTCAAAATATCTACCTGGATCTTCTCTATACCTTTGAGGTCCTATTTTTCTAATTCCATATGTATTATCATCCATCTAATCCTCCCTTGATATAATCTGTCTCGCCACGGCTAATACAGGTGCATCAACCATCTTACCTTGATATTTAAAAGCTCCAGTACCTGCAGTTTTAGCTTCTTCTAAAACACCCTTTGCCCATTCTAATTCCTGACTTGTCGGTCTGTAAGCGTCATGGATTGGTTTAATTTGATCTGGATGAATTGCAAACCGTCCCTTAAATCCCATTGTTTTGACATATTGGGTTTCTTCTTTGCAACCATCAGGATCTCTAAAATCTAACCATACACCGTCAAGGGCATCGGCATTGTATAGAGCAGCTGCGTTAATAATTTTACCTCTACCGTAAGCTAAACTAGCTTTACCCATATCTCCACCTGTAGATGCACAATAATCTGCTGAACCAAATCCAATTCCAGAAAATTCTATATTTGAACAATCCCAATTCTCAACTGTTGCGATACCCCGTGGAGTTTCTATTTGTGGTAAGATCAAAATATTAGTTCCAAGGTCTTTTAAAAAAGTTCTACACTCATCGGCGGATTCTATTTTGGGTATAGCTATAGAATAAGGAAGAGTTGATAAAGATTTTAACATCTTTATATCATCTTGATATTCGTCAGTATCCAAGGCGTTAATTCGTAATAAAAACTTATCCGATTGACCATCAAAGTTTCTATTTGCTAAATCAGCAAAATTAGATCTACCAAGGGCTTTTTTATCGTGAGCCAGACCATCTTCCAAATCAAAGATTACTTTGTCCGCTCCAGATCCTAAAGCTTTAGGTAATCTCTCAATTTTGTCTGTTGGTAAAAATAAAATACTTCGCAAAGTTAACTCCTGTTTTTATAATTTTATATAGAACTAAATTCAGTTCTAATCATCTTCCCATGCTCATCTAATTCAGGCATTTTGTTTACACTTGGTATGAAATCATCATGTATAGCACCTGGACCTAAAACTTTTACCTTTCCGTTTTTTGTATCAATCTCTAGAAAGTTATTTTGTGGATGGTTTTTCAACTGTTCCATATCAGAAATCCTTCCATAAGCAACACTAGCTTCTTCAAGCTTTTTAATTAATTCTTCTCGTTCGAATTTCATAAATTTATCTTGAATAATTTTTTCTGTTAGCACTCTATTGGCAACTCGATCCGAATTAGTTTTAAAACGATTATCATTTGCCATGGATTCATCATCCAACACTATTTTACACAAGTTAACCCATTCTCGGTCATTTTGGATTGCTATCAATAAAGTTAGCTTGTCCTTACAAGCATATGCACCATATGGGACAATTATTGGGTGTGTCATACCATTTCTTTTAGGAACTTTTTGATTATAAACATAACCTAAATAAAAGGGATTCATCCAATCAGCTAGTGAATTAAACATTGATACTGAAATATGTCTTCCTTCTCCTGTTATACTTCTTTTAATTATTGCTTGCAAAATTGCTTGATATGCGGTCATACCTGCAGAAATATCACAAACTGAAGGACCAACTTTTGCTCTTCCATCAAATCCCTCCTTATCTGGTAGACCGGTAATATCAATAACTCCAGTTTCAGCTTGTATTAACATGTCGTAAGCTTTTTGTTTTTTATATGGACCGTCATCTCCAAAACCTGAAATAGAACATGTAATTAAAGCGGGATATTTTAATCTTAATTCTTTTAAATCCAAACCAAGACGTTCAAATGCACCAGGTGCTAAATTTTGAATTAGTATGTCTGATTTAGAAATAATATTTTCAAAAATAACCATATCCTCTTTATTTTTAAGATCTAAAGCAATTGATTCTTTACCCCTATTTAACCAAACAAAATAGGCGCTGTTGCCAAGTGCGTTACTATCATAATTCCTGGCAAAATCTCCCTCTGGTCTCTCAACTTTAATTACTCTAGCACCAGCATCAGCGAGTCTACATGATGTGTAAGGAGCGGCCACGGCTTGTTCAACTGTAACAACCAGCAAACCTTCTAAATCTTTAGATGAATTTTGGGCATTCATTAGCTAACCAAACAATCAACTAGAGCATCAACTTTATTTTCATTAGGTGCGTTTAATATTCCAGATATTTGATTTGATTTGGTCTCTGACAGTAAAGAAACAGACTTATTTACAATTTTTGTTTCTAAAATATTATTCTCAATTTTATCTGACAAGTCATGTTTATTTTTAACACCGCTAGACCCGTCCTTAATTGAAATTAATGATTGAGTGTTACTTAATTTATCATTTGGTATTACTCTCACTTTATCTCTAATATTATTTAAATTATCATCAAAACATATGTCATCGCTATATGTATCCAAGTCAGACGTATCTTTCCCATAAATAGACATTGCAGCTGTTAATTTATAAGAAAACTTTGATTCCAAGCCTGTTTTTGGTTTTTCAATATTACAAACTTTTAACCATGATGGGTTAGTCTCAATTTCAATTTCCTCTATTGTTTCAGGGTTAAAGTTATTTTCTAACTTCAACTCGTCTAGAGCCTCTAAGAAAGAATGTAAGCCATGGCAACACGCATGGAACTTATATTTAATTTCAGGAAATAAAAAATCTGTGCCTAGATTTTCTATAGCTCTAGGAGGAATTTTTTTATCCCAACCATGTGTCAGGAAAAAACCCTGCTCACATTCAATTCCATCTTCTCTTGATACAAATCCAAGCTTAGATAATTTAGCAGCTTCAATACCATTTGATGCAGCCATTCCTGCATGAAATGGTTTACCCATAGTTCCAAATTGTGATTTAATTCCCGACGCTCTTGTGGAAACTAACCCAAGGGCATTAATTGTTTGGTCCTCATTCAAGTTTAATAATTTAGACGCTACAATTGTTGAACCAAAGGAGCCACTTGTAGCAGTTTGGTGAAAGCCTGCATTATAATGGGAATATCCTAGAATATGTCCTATTCTTGTTGAAACTTCTACTCCTGCCATATAGGCAAGTAATATATCTTCCATCGAAGAGCCTAATTCTTCACCTAATGCCAAAGCAGCTGGCAATGCACTAGAAGTTGGATGCCCCACAAAAAGAAAATGAGTGTCATCATAATCTAATGCATGCCCCGTTGCCCCATTAGCTAGGGCAGCTCCTCTGGAGGAAACTTTATGACCAGTTGAAATTACCCTTGCTTGATTAATCCCATTTTCTTCTTTAACCATTTCAGAAACGATTTTAGAAACAGGTTCTTTTTTGGCTGCATAAGCAACACCACACCAATCTAATATAGACATTTTTGCAAAAAATTTCATTTCATCGTTAAAGCTGTCTAATTTGCAATTAGAACCATAACTGCCAAACAATTTTGTTATCGACACCATTTTCTCCTCCTATAACTTTATTCAAAATGAGCTTCGGCTTGCATGGTCATCCCTGAGCCTTCAACTGCCCCCCAACAACTAATGCTTCCATCAGAATTTTCTTTAGCCCCAATTATATAATTACTATTAGCAAAAACTGGAGCCATTACTTTATGATTAAAAGAAGTTACAGATTTACCTTTTAGTTTTTCTGCAGCTCTTAATAAAAATGTTGCTTGTAAAGGGCCATGTACTATTAAGTCAGGATAATTTTCTTCGTTTTTAGTATATGGATAATCATAATGAATTCTGTGACCAACAAAACCAATCGCCGAATAACGAAATAAAATAGTTGGATGCATAAAAATTGTTTCAGTGAAATCTGCATCTTCAGGTATGACATCTGATACCCCAGATCCTCCACCAGCTTTAGTTACATCACGATAAACAATATTATGGAATTCATGTAAACGAACATGATCATCAACTAAATATTCATATTCTGCCGTTACAAAACATAACTTACCTGTTCGACCTTCTTTTAATTTGATATCCGCTACTTTAGATTTTTTTATTACCTTATCACCTACCCTTAGAGGGTCTTTTACTTTAATTTGGCTTCCTGCCCACATTCTTCTTGGAAGTGGAACTGGAGGAAGAAAGTCACCACGTGCAGGGTGAGAATCAACACCGAGTTCATCATTTTTTTTTAAATTCCAACCTAACATCCAATGTAAACCTGTGGTCGAAGCGTCACCAATTGCAGGATCACCTGGATCAATGTTTAAAGTGGCTCTATACCTTTGTTCAACAATTGGTGTAAGATAATCTGTAACCGTCTCTGTATTACCAAGCCATTTATTTAAATGATTGATATCTAATTCTTCATTATCCATTTGCCGAACCTCTAATTTTTTTTAAAAATAATATTATTAAAACTATTAAATATAAAAAATATATTATTATCAATTAATAAAATTTTAACATAAGTGGAATTTAAATATGCCTTCTTTAATTTTACATGTCGACGAAAGTTTAGATTATATTTTTAAAAAATTAGACGTAAATTTAATTGAAAAAAATATAACAGACATAATTATAAATGAACTCGATGCCGAAAAAGATAATTGTCAAATTATTTGGGTTCAAAGTAAAATTTTTAACTCAAATTACAAACTTTATGGCGAGATAAAATTTAGAGAAAAAAAAAGTAGAGATGTAAATAAAAGAGAAAGTTGTCTAAAAAAGATTGGTGATATTTTAAAAAATGAATTTAATGTTTTTATAAGACTTAGGGCGTTTTCTATAAAAGAAGCTTATATAACCGCTCTAGACTAAAAAAATTAATGTGATTTTAAATTAATTTGAAAGGATAAAAAATGAGTGAAGGCATTGTATTAACAAGTATAGATAGCAGAGGTATAGCTGAGGTTGTCTTAAACCGTCCTGAAAGAAACAATGCTTATAATGGAGCGATGATTGCAGAACTAATTAACAGTTTTACATCTTTATATAATAATAACGATGTTAAAGTAGTCCTTATAAAAGGTAATGGAAAACACTTTCAAGGTGGTGCAGATTTAGAGTGGTTAAAAGAGATAGGTAAATTAAATAAAGAAGAAAATATTGAGGTGTCTAGAAGAACAGCTTCTGCAATAAAAGGTCTTACAGAGTTTCCAAAACCTACTATAGCCATGATCCATGGAGGCTGTTTTGGGGGAGGTACAGGAATTGCAGCAGCAGCTGATATTGTTGTCGCTAGCGAAGATGCTATTTTTTCAATTGCCGAAGCAAGATGGGGTGTAATGGCAGGAATTATTATTCCTCATCTAAATGCTAGTATAGGTGTAAGAAACGTTAGAAGATATGCATTAACTTGTGAACGTTTTGATGCTAATGAGGCCAAGAACATCGGCCTGGTTCACCAGATTTGTAAAACAGGGGAGCTGAATAATACTGTGAAGCCTATCATTGAAAGCTTATTAATGTGTGCTCCTATAGCTTTGGAAATGACAAAAAAGAGGGCTTTAATTGAAAGTGGTTTAATATTATCAGACGATAAATTTGAAGAATTAGTTCTAGAGCATTCTCAAAAACGAATGACTAGCGAGGCGACTGAAGGATTAAATAGTTTTCTTGAGAAGAGATTTGCCACTTGGTATCAAAAATAATTAATAGGGAAATTAATAATGCCAGCTTTAGTTACTAATTCAAAAATATGGGGTGAAATGTTTGGGACAAATGAAATGCACTATTTGTTTTCAGATGAAAAAACTACTCAATTGTATTTAGATGTCGAAGCCGCATTGGCAAGATCACAGTCTAAATTAGGTATTATACCGAGTGAAGCTGGACAAAAAATAAGTGACGCAGCCAAAATAGATATAATTGATTGGGAAAAACTACAAAAGAGGACATCAATTGTCGGCTACCCTATTCTACCTGTAGTGGAGCAGTTAAGTGATAATGTAAGTGATGGTTATGGACAATATTGTCATTGGGGTGCAACAACCCAGGACATTATGGATACTGCTGATGTGCTTCAAATAAGGAAAGGACTTGATCTACTATCTTCAGATTTAAATTCTATTTCAGATGCATTGGTTAAAATTATCAATGACCATATAAAAACCCCAATGGCAGGAAGAACTCACTTACAACACGCCTTACCAGTCCCCTTTGGCTATAAGGCATCAACTTGGTTGTCTAGTATTGATAGGCATACAAAAAGACTAAAAGAAATTAATGATCGTGTCTTTAATGTTTCATTCTTCGGGGCTGCAGGAACTCTTGCCTCACTAGGTGAAATAGATGGATTAAAAACTCAATCAGCGTTAGCAAAAGAATTAAATTTGAATGTACCTGATGTAAGTTGGCACTCAATTAGAGATAACTTCTGTGAAGTAACTGGTTGGCTTGCTTTGGTTGGAGCTTCACTAGGTAAAATAGCTTATGATGTAATGTTAATGATGCAAACTGAAACACAAGAAGTTGCAGAACCTTTTCTTCATGGAAGAGGATCTTCTTCTACAATGCCTCAGAAAAGAAATCCTATTTCTTCAGAGATAATGTTAGCTTGTTCAAAGCTACTAAGAGAACATCATTCGTCTATGCTTGATGCTATGGTTCTTGATCATGAAAGAGCAACCGGTCAATGGCATGTTGAATGGTATGCACTGCCTAACGCATTTATCATAGCTTCTTCATCTTTTAGTTCTGCTAAATACCTTTTAGAGGGACTGGAAATTTCTCCAAAGAAGATGAAGGAAAATATTAATAAAACCAATGGGTTAATTGTTGCAGAAGCTGTAATGATGGCACTGGCTCCTCATATTGGCAGACAAATTGCGCATGATTTAGTATATGACTGCTGTCGCGACTCTATAAAAAATAATATTCCGTTTATTGACATTCTTTTAAAAGACAAAGAAATTTCTAATATTTTTAACAGAAATGATTTATTAAAAATTGTAGACCCTGCAAATTACTTAGGGGCAGGTCCTGCGATGGCAAGAAGACTTTTAAATAATAGATAATAATACTAGGTATATAATGAACCAATTAATGACAAAAGAAGACCTTAATGAATTTTTAGAAAAAGAGTTTCCTCAAGTTAATAAAAACCTTGAAATCTTAAAAGTAAGTGACAAAAAATTTTCAATGCTTATGCATATTTCCAGTGAACATCTCAGGCCAGGAGCCACTGTTTCAGGCCCTACAATGTTTCTTTTAGCCGACGTTACTTTTTATTTAGCCACCCTCAGTGTAATAGGACCTAAAAGTCTTACTGTCACGACTAATTGTTCAATTAATTTTTTAAGAAAACCAACTGAAAAAAATTTAATTAGTGAAGCTCGTATTTTAAAATTAGGCAAAACTCTAAGTGTTGGAGATGTATTAATATATTCTGAAGATATTGATGAGCCTGTAGCACATGCATCCCTAACTTACTCAATACCAAAAAATTAAACTTTAAATTCTTTCTCTATGCCAACTCAAATGATCAGACATAAAAGTTGAGATAAAAAAGTATGAATGATCGTAATTAGGCTGCATTCTAAGATTTAAGTTGATACCAGCATTTTTACATGCATCTTCTAAAAGCCAAGGTCTCAAACCCTCTTCTAAAAAGCTGTCTGCATCTCCTTGGTCTACAAGAATTTCAGGAAAACGGTAACCATTTTTAATTAGAGCAACGCTATCATACATTTGCCAATCATCTTTATTTAACCCAATGTATTTTTTATACGCTTCACTAGACCAACTAGCTGTAGAAGGTTCAACGATAGGAGCAAACGCCGAACAACTTTCGTATTTTTTAGGGTTTCTTAAAGCCATTATAATTGCTCCGTGTCCACCCATTGAATGACCAAAGATACTTTGCCTAGACATATCAAGATCAAAATTATCTTCTACAAGTTTAGGAAGTTCGTCATTTAAATAACTATACATATTATAATTTTTGTCATAAGGCGGCTCAGTTGCATCAACATAAAACCCTGCTCCAGATCCAAACTGCCAATTATCTTTTTCATCTGGCACTTGATCACCTCTTGGACTAGTGTCAGGACAAATAATTGCCATCCCTAATTCTGCAGCTTTCTGTCTGTACTCACCTTTTTCCATTACATTTAAATGACTACAAGTTAGTCCAGATAAGTACCACAAAACAGGTGGTTTTTTAATTTTTGGTGGAGTAAAAATTGCAAAAGTCATTTTGCAATCATTTACGACTGACGCATGACTGTAGACAAATTGTTTACCTCCAAAAGAAAATGCTTCAGATATTTTTTCCATCAAAAAACAACAACAGATCTAATTGACTCACCCGCATGCATTAAATCAAAACCTTTATTTATATCCTCTAATTCTAAAGTGTGAGTAATCATTGGATCAATATCAATTTTTCCTTGAAGATACCATTCTACAATCTTAGGTACATCTGTTCTGCCTCTAGCTCCTCCAAAAGCAGTCCCCTTCCAACTTCTACCCGTAACTAATTGAAAAGGCCTGGTTGTGATTTCCTGGCCTGCTCCAGCAACTCCAATAATTATGCTTTCTCCCCAACCCTTGTGTGCACATTCTAAAGCCTGTCGCATTACATTTACATTTCCAATACATTCAAAAGAGTAATCAGCCCCACCTCCTGTCAGTTCAACTAAGTGATTGACTAAATCACCTTCGATCTCTGATGGGTTTACAAAATGTGTCATTCCAAATTTTTTTCCCCAGGATTCTTTTTTATTATTCATGTCGACGCCCACAATCATATTGGCGCCTATCATCCTTAAACCTTGGATAACATTAAGACCTATACCGCCTAATCCAAATACAACAGCATTACAGCCAGCTGTTGCCTTTGCAGTATTCATTACAGCCCCAATGCCAGTAGTTACACCACAACCAATATAACAAATTTTATCAAAGGGAGCTGTTTTATTTACCTTAGCAAGTGCTATTTCAGGCACTACCGTGTAGTTTGAAAAAGTAGATGTCCCCATATAATGAAGAATGGGTTTCCCACTGATTGAAAATCTACTAGTTCCATCTGGCATTACTCCCTTACCCTGCGTGACTCTGATTGCCTGACACAAATTAGTTTTTGGATGTAAGCAATACTCACACTCTCTACATTCAGGGGTATAAAGAGGGATTACATGATCACCTTCTTTTAGCGAAGTTACACCTTTACCAATTTCTTTTACAATTCCAGCTCCTTCATGTCCTAAAATTGCTGGGAAAAGCCCTTCAGGATCGTCTCCAGAAAGTGTAAACTCGTCCGTATGACATATTCCTGTTGCTTTAATTTCAACTAAAACTTCTCCAGGACGAGGACCTTCTAAATCTACATCCATAATTTCAAGTGGTTTACCAGCCTCAACAGCTACAGCCGCTCTAGTTTTCATTATTTACCCCTCTAATAATCAAAATTAAGATACGTTGAATTTATTATGATTTAATATCGATGACTTGCAAGGATTTTTAGTATATAAAATTATCTCTGTGAGATTTTAATGTAGGAGTAAATTTATGAGTTTTGTTGAAACTGAAATAAACGGACAGATACTTACTATAAGACTAAATCGTCCTGAAAGATTAAATGCATTGAGTACTGTTATAAGATCAGGAATGGCAGAAGCATTTAACAGGTTTCATGAAGACAATGATCTTGAAGTTGCAATTTTAACAGGAACTGGTAGAGGCTTTTGTGCTGGTGAAGACATGAAAGAGTCTTTAGACAGAGGAATTCCTGGTTCTCCAAAAGAATTTGTAGAAGAAAATTTAGTTGACCCTTTTCAGACTGGGGTCCTTAAAAAACCAGTTATAGCTGCTGTAAATGGTTTTGCTATGGGCGGTGGTTTTATGCTAGTCGAAAGAACTGATTTAAGAATAGCCGTAAAAGAAGCTATTTTTGAAATGTCAGAGGCTAAAAGGTGGCTACTTGGTGGGTATAATCACGGTCATTATGGAAATCTTCCTCATCCAGTTGCAACAGAAATGGCATTTGGATACAGAATATCTGCCGAAAGAATGCATCAAGTTGGTTTCATTAACCGTCTTGTCGAAGCTAAAGATTTAATGACTGAGGCATACTCTATGGCTGAACACCTTCTAACTCTCCCTCCTGCTGCTAGGGTTAATACACTTTATATGATGAAACATATGGCTCCAAAAATTAGTCCAAATATTGCAGATCTTGCTGAAAAACTTCATCTTCACGGTGATACAGAAGATAGAATGGAGAGCAGACGCGCTTTTGCTGAAAAAAGAAAACCGAACTTCAAAGGTTGGCTTAAACCTGAAGATAGATATAACATGCCCAAATTAGAAGAAAAATAGAGGTAAAAATGAATGAGATAAATGGTGCTCTTTCTGGCCTTAAAATAGTTGCTTGCTCTACAGCTCAAGCAGGAACAGTACCCTACATGCTTATGGCAGACCTTGGAGCTGAGGTGATTAAAATAGAAACACCAGGCAAAGGCGATAATAATAGAGGTTCTGGGTATTTAATGGGATCAACTGGATCTTTTTTTGAGACAAATAATAGAGGGGTTAAAAGTTTAACGCTTAATCTTAAATCCGATAAAGGTCAAAAAATACTTCATGATTTAGTTAAAGATGCTGACATATTTGGACAAAATTTTAGACCTGGAGTTGCTGAAAAATTAAACTTTGATTATGAAACACTTAGTAAAATAAATCCTAAAATAGTATATGCCTCAGTATCAGCTTATGGGCCTGATGCTCCTGATGGACATTTGCCAGGAACTGATGCAGTTGGCCAAGCTTTAAGTGGTATAGCTGAAGCATATTCAATACCAGGTAATAATTTGAGAACTGGTGTAGCTTCAGTTGCTGACGAAAGTTGTGCAATTTTAACTTTTGGAGGGATACTAGCAGCGTATATAAATGCGCAAAAAACTGGTAAAGGTCAAAAATTAGAAACCTCTCTTGTTGGAAGTGCTTTTAGACTTCTTGGATGGACCATGACAACAGCTATGTGGAGTAACAAGCCACCAATAACCGGTGCCAGAATTAATGGCACTAGAGAACGTCCGGGAATTGCAGCTTGTTTTAACGATATTGATGGAAAACCCTTTGCACTTCAGCTTGATCCCGATGATTGGAAAGAAGCAATGAAAGAACTTAATTTTTTTGACGTGCTTGAAAAAGATAATCTAATTGACCTTGGTCTTGCATTTGAGTCTGATGAAAAGAAAACAGAAATTTTAAACAAGCTTGCTGAATTATTTTCAACTAACAAAAGAGATCACTGGATCTCAATTTTAAGAAATGCTGACATGATATCCACCCATGTGAATACAATGTTAGAAGCATCTAATGATCCTAATTTAAAAGAAAATAATTATGTAACTGAGGTGTGGTATCCAGAACTCAACAAGAATATGAAAGTCCATGGAACACCCTGGAAATTTTCAAAAACTCCCGCTAACATTAAACGAGCGCCTAAACTTGGAGAGCACAATTCAGAACTTCTTAATAAATTAGGATATTCTGATGACGAAATTCAGAATTTAACCGAAGATAAAATTATTTAATTTCTGTCATTTCATTAATAAATTTTTTGAAGTTTGTTACGTAGTGTTTAGAAGATCTTGTCATATTATCTATCATATCTTGGCTCAATTCTCTTACTGCCTTGGCTGGAGAACCAACTATTAATGATCCATCTGGAAACTCTTTATTTTCTGTAACCAGAGCCCCTGCACCTACAAGCGAATTATTACCAATTTTTGCATTATTGAGAATTGTAGCTCCCATGCCAACTAGAGAATTGTTTCCAATGGTACATCCGTGAATAATTGCATTATGACCAATTGTACAATTATCACCTATAGTTACAGGACAATCGGGATCAACATGAATTATAGTATTTTCTTGGATATTAGTTTCATTACCAATTTTAATTACGTCATTATCACCTCTTAAAACTGATCCAAACCAAATACCAACATCTTTACCTAAAATAACATTCCCTATTACGTGGGCGTCGGGCGCCACCCAATATGAGTCTTTTTCTGGAAGTTGAGGTTTATTTTCACCTAAGCTATAAATTGGCATTTCTTCTCCTTCATAAGAAATCATTATTAAAAGAATATTTAGAGTATATACTTTTTTAAAGTTGTTAATATATTTATTGATAAAGTATAAGGATTTTTTATGAATGATAAAGATAACACTATCTCTAAAATTTCAATCTACCGATTAGATGTCCCCTTAATTAAACCTTATAAATTATCCTATAATACTTTTCATTCTTTCGAACCTCTTCTAATTCAAATTATTGATAATAATGGAAATGAAGGGTGGGGAGAACAGCACATATCTCCTGGCTCAAGTAATGAGACACGAGAGGGTGGATGGACATTTGCGAGAATATTATCAAAATTAATTGTAAATAAAACTTTTAGCGAAGCCAAAGAAATAATTTTAACTCACTCTAATGTAAGTATTGTTGCGTCAAGCGCTTTACATTCAGCAATCGATATGCTTGCAGATCATAGTATTTTAACTAACAAAGATCCTGTTAAAATGAAATTATTAACGGCATTTAATGCAGAAGAAGAAATAGAAATAAGGGATGAATTAGATAAAGTTACAGAACAGGGTTTTACAACAATAAAAATTAAAGTTGGTAAAAATGTTAGTTTAGATCTAAAAAAAATTAATACTATTCAGAACAACTTAAATGGAAGAGCTAAACTTAGAATAGATGCAAATCGAGCATATACAAAGGTTGAAGGCTGCGAATTTGTTGCAGGTTTAAAACCAAACTTTATAGAATTATTTGAACAACCTTGCCACGCCGACGATTGGGAAGCTAATGCTGCAGTTGCTAAAATGTCAAGTGTCCCAATTATGTTGGATGAACCTATATCTAGTAAGGAAGACATTAAAAGAGCATCGCACATTGAAGGTGTAGGATTATGCAAGCTAAAATTAAAGAGATTTATGTCCATCTCAAGATTGGAAGAATCAATAAATTATGCTCATAGTTTAGGGTTAAAAATTGTAATCGGTGACGGATTGGGCTCTGAAATAAATTGTTGGATGGAAGCTAAAATTGCTAGTGGCTTAATTGAAAATGCTGGTGAGTATAATGGCTTTTTAAAAATAAAACCGGAAGCAAGGATATTGTCAGACCCTATTAAATTTCAAGATGGTTTTTTTATAATACCTAATAATTGGAAGCTGGAAATTGACAGAGATAAGTTAGAAAAATACAGTATTAACAAAGAAGTTATCTATAAATAAAATTTTAAGGAAGAAAGAATGAAATTGTTAAAAAGTACTGCTAGTCTAGGAGGTGAAATTTTAGAAATGGATCTTAGTCAAAAATTAAGTCAAGAACAGATAAATTTTTTAAATCAATGTTGGAATGATAGATTAGTTTTAGTTTTTAAAAAACAGAATTTAGACGATAACAAATTAATAAATTTTAGTAAAAATTTTGGAGAATTAGATCCTCCAGGCCCTAACCCATATGGTGTAAAATTTTTACCGGAATTTCCTGAAATTAATGTAATTTCTAATGTAAAAAATAAAGAGGGTACTCCAATTGGAAATTTAGGAGACGGCGAAGCTGTTTGGCATGCAGACATGACGTATCAAGAAACTCCACCAAAAGCAGGTATTTTATATGCTCTAGAGGTACCTAAAAATCAAGGTAATACTCATTTTGCTAATATGACTTTGGCATATGATGAATTACCTAACAAACTAAAACAAAAAATTGACGGTAAAACCTTAATACATGACTCTGCTCATAATAGCGCTGGAATGTTACGGAAGGGATATTCCGAAGTTAGCAATCCGTCCGAAACACCTGGAGCAAGACACCCAATAATAATTAGAGATAAAAATACAAATAAAAAACTTCTTTTTTTAGGTAGAAGACCGCACGCTTACATAATTGGTTTGGAAATAGAAGAAAGTGAAAATTTATTGGACCAAATATGGGAACATGCAACCCAAGAAAAATTTACCTGGACACAAAAATGGGAGAAAGGTGATTTACTTATGTGGAAAAATTTGAATGTTCTTCATAAAAGAGATGCATTTGACCCAAACACCAGAAGAATAATGCACCGAACTCAATTAAAAGGTGAAATGAAGATATCAGCATAAATAAATTTAAAATAATTAATATTTTAATTAAATTATTTAAAAGATTAGTTGCTTTATAGAGCTTTCAATTGCAGAATTAATACTTAATTTTTAAAACTGGGAGAGTAATATGACACAAAAAAATAATTCTTTTCGAAGAAATATTATTAAAGCTGGATTGGGTGTCGTCGCTATGGCAGGAATTAGTACCTTTGGTCTAGTTTCTATTGCTAGTGCTGATAAATACCCAAGCAAATCAATTGAACTTGTTATTCATGCTAAATATGGAGGTGGTACAGATACCACAGCTAGAATGGTTTCAATAAGAACTCGAAGAAATTTAAAAGCTGATATTTCTATTGTTGCAAAACGAGGTGGTTCAGGTGCAAAGGCTCAAAACTATGTTTTATCTAAGCCTGCAGACGGATATACCATAATGGCTCTAACTCAGTCTCACCTTTATACTATGGCTAGAGGTAAATCTAATATGAAGATTAATGACATTGTTGGAGTAGCTAGGGCAATGGATGACCCTACTTTCATAGCTGTGTCAGGTAAAGGTAATTTTAAGACCCTTGAAGATTTAGTATCTGCTTCAAAGAAAGCACCTCTAAATTGGGGAGTAGCACAAATTGGAGGTACCGAGCATATTGGTTTAGCTCAATTTGCTAAGGAAGCTGGAATAAAGTTTAAAGTTGTCCCTTTTGGTTCTGGAGCTCAAATGGTTCAAGCCTTAATGGCTGGAAAAATTGATGCTACATTACCAAACGTAAGTGAAGCAGCAAACCAAGTCGCTGATGGAAGTTTTAGAGCATTAGCTGTTATGGCTGAAGACAGGCTAAAAGATTATCCAAACGTTCCTTCTACGTATGAAAAAGGAATAAAAGCTAAATGTTCTACAACTAGAGGATATGCTGTGTTAGCTTCAACACCCCAACCAATTATTGATCAAATATCAAAAGCAATGGTTAAAGCTATGAAACATGACGTTTTTAAAAGCTATCTTGCTGGAGCTGGTCTTACTGTAGAAAGCAGTGTTGCTGGAACTAAAGTTTGGGACAAGCATTTGAAGGCTGAGTACAAAGTAGCTGCATCAGCACTAAAAGAGCTTGGTTTAGTTAAGTAGTATTAATCTTAATTATTAGGCTTTATACAAAATGAAAAATAATAAAACTGCACCCAGTAACCTGGGTGCATTGTTTAATAAAAAAGATACTATCATAGCTGTGATTATGATTACGCTCATAGCATTTTTGTGGTTTGAGACAACAAAATTTGAGAAAGTTCCAGATTTATTTTCAAACAACATACCACCTGAAATGTTTCCACAAATTTTACTTATAATTATTTTAGGAATGATACTTATTATTCCTTTTGAACACATGTTCCTTAAAAAAAGTGGTAAAAATATAGACTCAGCTAGATCTAAGCCTGTAGAAATGACAACCATAGGTACAATGATTATTTTGACAGTAATTATTGCATCTTCTCAATTACTAGGAGCTGCATTAACTATAATTGCAGTAAGTATATCTTTACCTTTTTATTGGGGAGAAAGAAGATTAAAAGTATTGATTCCATACATAATTGGATTTCCATTATTTGTAATAGTTTTGTTTAATGTAATTCTTGGGGTTCATTTCGAACCAGGACTATTAGAATTTTTAAAAAATTAAAGAGGTTTAAGATTTGGAAGATGTCGCAAAAGGTTTAGGATTATTATTAGAATTTGAAAATATAATTTTAATACTTTCAGGTGTTTTAATTGGAGTTCTAGTTGGAGCATTACCAGGTCTCAGTTCACCAATGGCAATTGCTTTATTAATCCCTTTTACTATTTCTCTAGACCCCGTTGCAGCTATTTCTATGATGGCTGCATTATATTGTGCAGGAACATTTGGTGGATCTATAACAGCTATTTTAATTAACGCTCCTGGTGCTCCACCCGCTGTGGCAACTGCTTTAGATGGATATCCAATGGCTAAAAATGGAGAACCTGGACGAGCTTTAGGTCTTGCTGCTGTATCAAGTGTTTTTGGTGGTATTTTTAGTTTAATAATTTTTATATTTGCAGCACCATTATTAGCAAAACTTGCCTTAGAATTTGGACCAGCTGAATATTTTGGACTAGCAGTATTTGCTTTATCAATGCTTGCGTCAATGAGTGGAAAGTCATCTTTAAGAAACCTGATTTCTGGGTTAATTGGTGTCTTGATTGGAACAATAGGTATTCACCTCACCACTGGTGTTGAGAGATTTACTTTTGATTTACCAGATCTTGAAGAAGGTATTCATTTTGTTCCTGTACTTATTGGTCTATTTGCTGTGAGTGAGTTGTTTAAGCAATCAGAAAAATTGAATGCGGTTGTAGATCGAATTCAAGCTAAAGCCTTACGACTGCCATCTCTTTCAGAATTAAAAAAATTAAAATACACAATTCTTAGATCTTCAGGAATTGGTACCTTTATAGGTATACTTCCTGCAGAAGGCTCTACAGTTGCCGCAATTATTGGATATAACGAGGCAAGGAGATGGTCGAAAGAAAAAGATAAGTTTGGGAAAGGTTCACCAGAAGGTATAGTCGGCCCGGAAGCTGCAAATAACGCTGCAGCAGGTGGGGCTATGGTTCCTACCCTAGCTTTAGGAATACCCGGAAGTGGATCCACTGCTTTAATACTTGCTGCTTTAATAATGCATGGTTTTAGACCTGGTCCTTATTTAATTAGTGAAACACCCGAATTTGTTTATGCAATTTTTGGTGCAATGTTAATTGCTAACTTAGGTTTTTTATTTATTGGATTAATTGGAGCTAAATTCTTTTCATTAGTAGCATTTATTCCAAAAAAATTACTTTGGCCAGCTGTATTTATATTTTCAATGATTGGATCTTATTCCTTTGCATCATCTATGTTTGATGTATGGGTAATGCTTGCTGCTGGTCTTTTGGGTTATTTTATGGATAGAAATGGCTTTTCAGCTGCACCTCTAGTTATGGGATTAATTTTAGGTAAGTTAGTCGAGGAAAGCTTCTCTCAATCTATGATTATCCATGACAATAACTTTTTTGCACTCTTGGAAAGCCCTGTAGTTCTGTTGTTTTTTGTACTTACTTTTTTAAGTTTGTCATCACCATTTTGGACAAGGTTTTTCTCTAAGAAATAATTTTTAACAGATAATAGTATGAATGAAAATAATTACTCCTCTATTGCCGAGAAATATAGTGAGTGGGCCTATGGTTTACACATCAATGATATCCCAGAAGAAGTAATAAATAAGTTAAAAATTATAGTAATGGATTCTTTGGGATTAATGGCGTCTGCAAAAAATGAACCTTACATTCAAAGCTTAATTAAAGCACTTCAAGAAGAGGGTAAATGTAGTTTAGTTGGTCACAATAAAAAATTATCTCCATTTAATGCTGCGATTATAAACGGAACAGCTATTCATGGTGAAGATTTTGACGACACATTTGAAGGAACCCCTGTTCATGTTGGAGCAGTAATGGTTCCAGCTATGTTAGCAACAATTCAAGCAAAAAAACTATCTGGAGCAGAATTTCTGAAGGGCTTAACTATCGGTTCAGAGCTGATCTGTAGACTTGCTCTTGTTGCACCAACTGCTGTTCATAGACAAGGATTTCATCCTACAGCTATTTTTGGATCATTTGGATCATCCGTAGGTATTTCTTCTGCAATAGGAAATAATCCTAATCAAACAAGCTCCGGCCTTGGAATTGTTGGAAGTATGGCCTCAGGGATAATAGAATATTTAGCTGAGGGAACTTCTACAAAACGTCTTCACCCTGGATGGGCAGCAGGCTGCGGATGGCAGTCTGCTAATATTGCAAAATCAGGTTTTATTGGCCCAAGAACAGTTTTTGAAGGAACACACGGAGTTTTTAATAGTTTTGCTACAGAAAGTATACAACCTGACTTTACACATATAACTGATGAATTGGGATATAGATGGGAATGTAGTAATTTAGCTATAAAGCCTTATGCCTGTGGAACAATGGCTCAACCCTTTATAGACTGTGCTATTAAACTTAAAGATAAAATTACTAATTTTAATGAAATAGATAAAATAGTAGCTCAAGTAGGTGAAGGCACAGTTCATAGGTTATGGGAACCAATTAAAGAAAAGCAAAATCCATCTTCTCCTTATGGAGCTAAATTTTCTGTTCCTTATTGTATTGCTGTGGGGCTAATTGATGGGGTAGCAGGTCTCAAACAATTTACAGAAAAACGTTTGAAAAACACTGAAATAAAAAAATTAGCTTCAAAAATTAACTATGAAATTAATCCTAAAGATGAATATCCAAAAAATTATTCTGGTGATATTTCTATTTTTATGAAAAGTGGAGAGATCTTATCTGCTAAGCAAGATTGTTTAAGAGGAGGAAGAAAAGCCCCTTTAAGTTTTAGAGAAGTTGCTGATAAATTTAACGCTAATTTAAATTTTGCAAATATAAAGAAAAGCCAAATCCAAAAATTGGGATTTTTTGTTGATAATATTTTTAGTTGTAACAATCTAAGTGAACTGGAAAATATTGATTTCAGTTAAATGATACCTTTACAACCTTTACCCAATAACAAATTTAGGAACCTCTTCCACTTAGCTTTGTAACTAGTTCTGTTAACAACCCAATCGACATGCTCAGAATTCTTTTTTGAAGGATTTATTTGAATACCCCATAAACCATCGACTTCGTTTGGTACTGCAGAATACCTTACATCAGTAATAATATTTTTTTGAGTCCCAACCCCTAAATATCCTTGAGAAAACCAATTGAACCTCTCAATATCTTTATATTGTTGACTATTCTGATTTAATCCCATGAAATTATTTGATGTATCTAGTTTTTTGATTTTAGTTCCTTGACAATATTCCAGTTTTGACAGCAATCTGACTGCGTCAACATAGTAAAAACCATTATCTTCATAGATAGATTTCCACAAAAATAAATTACCTAAACTTGGCTTGACTGTTAATCTTTTACTTTCATGTCCTCTCATATTAGCAATCGACTTACCTAGCTTCTCAGCACGATTTTCTTGAACAACCCCAATTCCAAGATAAAGGAAAATATAAAACACACCAAAAAAGGTGACAAATTTATTTTTCTTTAAAATTGAAATAATTATAAAAATAATTACAGGAACAGTTAAAAGTGGATCAACTACAGATATGTTATTCCAGGAAATTCTTTCGTCAGTAAATGGCCAAAAAAGTTGTGTTCCATAACTAGTACAAGCATCTAACAACCCATGAGTTGCATATCCAAAAAAACAATAAAAGTACGTTTCCATCCAACTTAAATATTTTCTTGAGAATAAAAATGTAAATATTGCAACAACCAAGGCACCTATAGGAATAAAAACTAGAGAGTGAGTGAATTGCCTATGATATTCCAATTTTAATAATGGATCTGAACTTGATCTAATAAATATATCTAAATCAGGAGCCAGACCAGCAACACAACCAAGTATTGAGCCAATAAGAATTTTCTTTTTATTAGATATCGTCTGAGCAAAAATTGCTCCTAACGCACCTTGGCTAACAGGATCCATTTAACAAACCAAAATAATTAAATTACATTATATACACTAAGATTTCTTGACTGTTTATATTTTTTTCTTTTAACTTATTAAGCATATTAAAAAGGAATTTTAAATGAACCAAATCCATTCAACCACTAAAGAATATGATGCCATAATAGTAGGTGCAGGATTTTCAGGTTTATATCAATTGATATGCCTTAGAGATCAGCTTGGTCTTAATTGCCTAGTACTAGAAACAGGAGATGATGTTGGTGGGACTTGGTACTGGAATCGTTATCCAGGTGCAAGATGTGACACAGAGAGCCATGCATACTCATATTATTTTTCAGATGAATTGTTAAAAGAATGGACATGGTCAGAAAGATATCCAGGTCATGCGGAAATCAGGAAATATATGAATTTTGTCGCTGATAAGTTTGATCTAAAAAAAAATATTCTTTTTAAGCAAAAAGTAACTAGTGCTAAATTTATAGAAGATAACAATAATTGGAATGTAATAACCAATGCTAATAATCATTTTAAATCTAAATTTCTTATTACTGCAGTAGGTTGTTTGTCCAATACAAATATCCCTAAAATCAAAGGATTAGAAGATTTTAAAGGTAATTACTTTCATACAGGAAACTGGCCTAAAGATGGCGTTTCATTTGCAGAAAAATCAGTGGGACAAATCGGAACTGGCTCCACTGGTATACAAGCAGTTCCTGTTATCGCAGCAGAGGCTAAACATTTAACAGTTTTTCAAAGAACAGCTAATTATAGTATTCCTGCTAGAAACAAACCTTTGACTGAAGATTTTAAAAATCATGCTAAAGAAAATTTTCAATTTTATAAAGATCTTCTCAAAAGGACCCCGAATGGACACCCTTTTGAAATTTCAGACCGTCTTGTTTCTGACGTTAATGAAGAGGAAATGAATGATATTTATGAAAAAGCATGGGAAAAAGGTGGTTTACAATTTCGAGGATCGTTTAATGATTTAGTTACTAACATTGAGGCTAACAAAACAGCATCTGATTTTATAAAAAGTAAAATTAACGAAATTGTCTTAAATAAAAAGTTTGCTTCTATTTTATCAGATATTGACCACCCTTACGCAGGCAAAAGACCACCTATAGATAGCAATTATTTTGAAACTTATAATAGAGATAATATTAATCTTATAGATCTGAGGAGTGATCCAATCAAATGTATAAATAAAAATGGAATTGAAACCGAAAAAAATCATTTTAATTTGGATATTATTGTCTTTGCTACAGGTTATGATGCAATGACTGGACCACTTTTAAATATGAATATAAGTGGTAAAAATAATTTAAAATTAGAAAATGTCTGGAAAGAGGGCCCTAAAACATTTTTAGGACTTCAAATTCCTGGTTTTCCAAATTTATTCACTGTAACTGGACCAGGTAGCCCGTCAGTTTTAACAAACATGCCAATGGCAATAGAACAACATGTAGAATGGATTAGGGATTGTATAAGCTTTATGATTAAAAAAGAATATACTACTATTGAAGCACGCTCAAATTTAGCTGAAAAATGGGGACAAGAAGTAAACACAGTTGCTAATAAAACATTATTACCTACCGTTAAACACTCTTGGTACTTAGGGGCCAATATTCCAGGGAAACCTCGCGTATTTATGCCTTATGCTGGAGGACTTCCAAGATACAGTAAAATTTGTGATGAAGTTAAAAAAAATGATTTCGAGGATTTTATTTTAGCTTAAATATTCAAGTCTCTGAAATTTGCTGTATTTTATTTATATTAGTTCTAATTTTTTTAATTCTCTCTTCAAGTAAATTTTTCTTGGGAGGTGACTTTGAATCAAGTTGGTCTAGTAACATTGATATTTCATTTGCTAATTCATTGCTCTGTTTATTTGAATCTATCAATCTTATTTGTGTTTTTCTAATTAATGCACTTAGAATTACGTTGGATTTAATCATTTTAGTAAAATATGATTTTGGTATTTTTTTTGCCACTAACTTTTGGGCACATACCCTTGCAGTTACCGTTCTAGGCACGTCTAACAGTATAGAACTTTCTCCAAAGATTTCACCTATCCCTAACCTATTAAGTTTTAAACCATCTTTTGTTTCTAAATTGACATATCCCTCCAATATCAAGTATGCCTCTTTTGGTAAGCTCCCAGCTTCATATATAACTTCACCTGGTTCCCATATGGCTGACTTTCCGTTATCTAACATGTGATGTTTCCTCTTCAAATCATCTTAAATTAGTCACCCAGTAATTTTTAATGGCTCCATCCAAAAGATATAACCATAAAATAGTAAATAACAGTAAAACAGACCATAAGCCCACCATGGTTTAGGTTTAAATTTTTTACTTTCTTCTTCAATTATTTCTAATTCTTCTTTGTAATTCTTATAATGATTCATCATAAAATTAGATCTGGCCAATAATTTCTCCATCTTAATTCAAAGTATCAAATATCTAAAAATATTGTTTCTTTATCACCCTGTAAAAATATATCAAATAAATAAATATCTTCATCAATTTTTTTGGCGACTAAACTACTTACATCATTTCTGCTGTTCTTTACTACGGATAAAAGAGGATCATTAGTTAAATCATCACCCTCAAAATATATCCGGGTGTTTAGTGTCATATTTAATCCTCTAGAAGATATTGATAATAATATATGAGGACTTTGTGCTTTGCCATCAATGTTATTGATAAACCCAGGTTTTAAAGTATAAAGATTAAATTTCTTGGTTAAACTGTTTGGAACAAATCGAGCAAAACCGCTTTCAGGTGAATACACTCCATTTTCATCACTTTGCCAAGTTTCGAGCATGATATCGTCTAAAGCTTTACCATCACCGTCAAATACTGAACCAGTAATCGTTATAAACTTGTCATAATGTTTGTTAGCAAAAGGTTTCACACCCAAATCGTTATCAAAAACTCCCTCAATATTTATTGCATTAGGTAAACACCCAATATGAAGAAAAGGACCAGCTGTTTGGAATGGTGTTTCGTCTAGAACTGTTTTGATATCACTCAATTTATAATCCCTCTTTCCTGTTTTCAAAAAAAGTTTGGTTAGTACCTCTTAGAATAATATCAAACTTATAGGATAATAATTTTTTTGTATTATACCTTGATGTGTCAAGTGTACTTATCAAGCTATGCTTGGCTTTTTCATCAGGTATCGAATTTACCATAGGGCACGAATTTATAAGAGGATCGCCCTCAAAATACATTTGAGTAATTAACCTCTGACCAAAACTCTTTCCAAATACAGAAAAATGAATATGCATTGGTCTCCATTCTATTCCACGATTTGGATATGGATATGGGCCGGGTTGAATTGTAATAAATTCGTAATACCCTTTTGAGGAAGTTATATATCTACCGCAACCAGCAAAATTAGGATCAATAGGAGCGGTGTTATTATCATTATGATGAAGATATTTACCAGCAGCATTGGCTTGCCAAATTTCAATGAGCGCTCCTTCAATTGGATTAGCAAATTGATCAGAAATTGTTCCAAAAACGATTATTTTGTGCCCTATAGGTAAAATATTATTCTTTGAGAAATTTAATGTTAAATCATTATCTAACTTACCTATAATATCTTTGTTGAAAACAGGCCCAGAAATCTCTGTTGATGTGGATGAAAAAGAAATCTTTTTATTTTTAGGGGCCCTTAAACGGCTAGACTTATAATCAGGAAAGTTTAATTGAGGGTGTGTTTTAAGATTTCTTTTTATAAGTGCTTCAACCATTTTTTTTCCTAGGATACTAACTTAACTACAAATTAATTTAGTAAGGTAAACCAACATAATTTTCGGCCAAAACAGTTTGGGATGCAACTGAATTTTCTAAATATTCTAATTCGGAATCTTGTATACGTTGATCAAATGATGTTTGATCAGGGAACTTATGAAAAGTTGTTGTCATCCACCAACTAAATCTAATTGCCTTCCAAACTCTTGATAAAGCTTTTGAAGAATAAATATCTAAATCATCATTTATGTCGAACTTATAATATTGTTCGAAAGCTTTATATAAATAATATACATCT
>ERZ802822.397-NODE-397-length-31164-cov-7.992022_pt1 | contig 31164 bp, 24 predicted proteins | sample MGYA00345649_ERZ802822 | MGnify/ENA primary metagenome ERZ802822 (study PRJEB30503, sample SAMEA104212359) | marine metagenome | biome: Westerlies Biome; feature: [SRF] surface water layer (ENVO:00010504) within the epipelagic zone...; material: water...
AAGTACCAGCTAGTACCTCTTGAATTTTCTTGGAATCTCCATTCGCGTAGATTTTTCTTACTTTAAAATCTGCTATATTTTTTTCAGCAAATGCGATTCCCATATGGTCATCAGAGCCAACGGCAGTCGAACTGATGATAACTTCATTTGGGTTCTTGGCTACGTAATCAAGAAACTCTGCTAATGACTGAAAGCGCTCATCGCCCTCGCGAACTGCCCAAATGCAAGGGTCTAGTGAGTGCCAAGCAAGGAAATTAAAATCTTCAAGTGATTCGGAACGTTTCATTCTTGGATCTAGCATGGATAGCACGTGGGGTAGGTTTACAACTTGTAATTTATGGTCATCTTTTTCTGCGTCCCACTTAACAGCTTGAGCCCAAGCAACCCATCCACCGCCACCAGCGATGTTAACAACATTAACAGGTACACCTAATTCCTCTGAAAGATATGGAGCGAACAGTCTAAAAGTTCTATCAGCACCGCCACCAGGCTTAAAAGGAACTACAAGCTGGATAGGGTCAGTTGGATATGCGTAAGCTACATTTATTCCTACAGAAGATAGTACCATAGCTGATGCGATGGCTGCTCCTGCAAATAATTTATTGAATTTTCCCATTTTTTCCTCCCAAATTTGAAAAAAGACACTCTAAACTATTCCAGTGCAAAAAATAAAAAACAAGCATTTTTTAGAATTTTAAAAAATATTTGGGGTGTAGTATCTGTAACTCGTAGCTTTTTTGAAGCTTTTTTATTTCTATATCTTTGAATATAAAGACTAAGGCAGAGAATTGCTGATTATCCTCATTTAATTTTATTTCTGTTATGATTGGTCCGACTGCCTGAATCAAATACTGCCCTTCGTTATTTTCAAAGTTCACAAATCCTTTTAATCTGAGAATAGAGAGGGGATATAGTGAATACAGTGAGGCAAGCCATTGTCTAAATAATTTTTTGTTTATCGGTTTCTCAGAATTCAATGACCAATTCTTAAATTTTAACAAATGGTCTAAATGTTCAAAAGAATGATTGCTAAGATGAGAGGAATGGTCATGCTCAATTTGATGATTATGTGACCCATCTGAACATAAGAAACACTCGGATTGTTTAGAATTCATTTCAAGTGGAGTTCGTAATAATTTTGAATTTATATCATTCTTCACTAAAGCTGATGAGTTGATGCTTGTAATAATATCATGGGTATTTTGTATATCTTGCGTTTTTGCGATATCTGTTTTGGACAAATAGATGAAATCAGCCTGAATAATTTGGGTCACTGGTTCTTCAAATTGTTTTATCTGATGATTTAATGAGATACAGTCAACAACAGTAATAACTTTATCAAATTCACATCGTGTGTTTAATGAAATATCCGATTTGATTGTTTGAACTATAGGTCCTGGCTGTGCAAGTCCTGTTGTTTCGATAATAATATAATCAAACCTTGGAATATCACCATTGTCAGATTGAGCAAATAAACCTGAAATTGTATCAGATAAGTCGCCTCTTATCGAACAACAAACGCATCCGTTTTCTAATAATAATGTATTTTCTACACTAGACTTTACTAATAAATTATCAATTCCAACTTCACCAAATTCATTTATAATAAGCGCGGTATTTTGCATATCATCTGAATTTAAGAGTTTTGATAGTAGGGTGGTTTTACCACTTCCTAAAAAACCTGTGATGATTGATATTGGTATCTGAGACATATAAAATTTTTATTTTTTGTAGACAATCAGGAACATTTATCCTTACACATATGCCTAGTTCTTTCAACTAAATCGTTTATGAGTGAATTGTTCCGCTAATGGAGTGTGGTGTGTCAAAACAAAGCGTACGAAATTTATTAGAAGTAGGTCAGGGAAATGAAATCGCTATAACCGCGCCTAATAGAAAGCCATTAAATTATAATGGGCTAAGAATTCACGTTGATTTAATTGGAGAGCAACTTGCAAGTATAGGGTTAAAGAACAGTGATAGGGTAGCGATTGTATTACCTAATGGCCCGGAAATGGCTACTGCCTTCTTAGCGGTGGCGTCATATATGTCTGCTGCTCCTCTCAATCCTTCCTATAAGGAAGCCGAATATGAATTTTATCTTGAAGATTTAAAGCCAAAGTTGGTAATTGTTGAAGAGAATACTTCCAATCCTGTGGTAAAAGCTGCAAAAAAATTATCAATTCCAATTGCCAAGATATCAGTCGATAAAGATAACGCTGCAGGAGAATTTAGTTTATTCGAAACTAGAAAAAGTATTGATATTCCTAGCATAGAAATGGAGTCACTTGTTCTTCACACCTCTGGCACCACATCTCGTCCTAAAGTTGTGCCCCTTACTCAATCAAATTTAGTAGCATCATCAGGAAATATTTCGGCTACATTAAAATTAAAGGAAGCTGACCATTCCTTAAATATAATGCCTTTGTTTCATATACACGGGTTGATCGCAGTACTTTGTGCTAGTATATCAGCTGGTTCATCTGTTTGTTGCACACCTGGTTTTAATGCTCTTAAGTTTTTTGAACTTGCAAATAGCCAAAAAATTACATGGTATTCAGGTGTCCCAACAATGCATCAAGCGATTCTTCTTCGTGGACAACGTCAAGCCGATGTTGCAAAAGCACTTAATTTACGATTTATTAGGTCCTCTTCTGCTTCATTGCCTCCCGCCGTATTTGACGAATTGATTGCATTATTTAATTGTCCAGTTATTGAAGCATATGGGATGACTGAAGCAACTCATCAAATGACTTCTAATCCTTTGCCCCCAAAAAAACAAAAGGCAGGATTTGTTGGTTTGCCTGCAGGACCGGAAGTCTGCATTATGGATGTTTCCGGCAATAAGTTAGTTAATGGTGAAGAGGGAGAAGTTTGCATTAAGGGAGATAATGTAACACCTGGATATGATAAAAATCCTGAGGCTAATTCACAAAGCTTTACAGATGGCTGGTTTAGGACAGGCGACCAGGGAAAATTTGATGAGGATGGATATCTCAATATCACTGGCAGATTAAAAGAAATTATAAATAGAGGCGGAGAAAAAATATCTCCGCTTGAAATAGATAATGTTTTGATGGATCATCCCGCAATACAACAAGTCGTCTCATTTGCAGTACCAGATAAATCTTATGGAGAAGAGATTGGTGTTGCGGTGGTGCTCGATGAGGGACAATCTCTCTCAGAGAGAGATTTGAAATCCTATGCAAATGAGAAGTTAGCAAAATTTAAGATTCCGAAACATATTTGTTTTGTAGAAGAAATTCCAAAAGGGGCTACAGGTAAAATGCAGCGCATTGGTCTTGCGAAGAAACTTGGTTTAGAGGCTGACTAATGACTTCAAAAATATGTATCTTCGGGGCGGGCGCTATTGGCGGGTATTTGGCTGCTTGTTTGCATGATGCTGGAGCAGATGTTTCTCTTATTGCAAGAGGGCCGCATCTCAAGGCTATAAAAGAAAATGGTTTGAAGCTTGAAATTAATGGGGAAATGCGCTCTTTTAACCTAAACGCAAGTGATGACCCGGAAGATTTTGGTCAACAAGATTATGTTATTATCGCCCTCAAAGCGCATGGAATAATACATATTACTGAGTCAATTCAACCTCTTCTAGGCCCAGAAACCGCAGTAGTTTCCGCCGTGAATGGATTGCCTTGGTGGTACTTCCATAAAGCTAATACAAATACAGTATTAGACGATAAACCTCTGATATCTGTTGACCCAGAAGCAAGCATTTGGACTAAGATAGGGCCAGAAAGAGCAATTGGTTGTGTTGTATATCCAGCCTGTGAAATTAGCAATCCTGGAATAATCACACATATTGAGGGAAACCGAATTTCGCTTGGTGAGCCAAGTGGCGAAAGCACAAAAAGAATAAAAACTTTATCAGATTTAATGATAAGGGGCGGTCTCAAAGCGCCGCAAAAAAAGCGAATACGAGACGAGATTTGGATAAAGCTTTGGGGTAATTGCTCTTTTAATCCCGTTAGTGCGCTTACTGGCGCATCGCTAGATAAAATAGCAGAAGACCTTGAGACACGAAAACTAGTTGCTGAAATTATGAGTGAGTGTAAACAGGTGGGTGAAGCATTATCAATACGATTTGCTGTATCAATTGAAGATAGAATTAACGGCGCTGGAAGAATAATTGGTCACAAACCATCTACTCGGCAGGATATTGAAATGGGTCGTCCCTTAGAGATAGACCCTCTTGTTACTGCCTTGATTGAAATTGCAAAACAACTTCAAATTGATACGCCAACGCTAGTTAGTACATCTGCACTGTTAAAATTACAGGCAAGAACACTAGGATTATATCAACAATAGCAATTTGCTTTTGTCATCTGCTATTGGCCGAGTAAAAATGTTGTTCCCCCGAGATAAATTAATCTAACGGAAAGTAAAATTAATGCGGCCTTTACTAGTTGAGTGAGAATATTGTTTTTTATTCTAAACATAATCATAACGCCGAAGTAGGTGCCAATCATACCAGCGCAAATGGCAAGGAACATCACGAAAATATATTGCGCAAAATCGAAACCTAAATATCCTAGCGTTATGATTTTGAGACCATGTTGTACAGCTAGTACAAGTGCAAGCGTTGAAATAAAAGGTTTTGGCTCTAGCGAGAAAGAGTTCAACATAGCTGCAATAAGAGGAGCTGTTCCTCCAATTATAAATGATAACACCATAGATATTGTAGAGCCAAAAAATAAATAGCGCTGTGACAAAGCAGGGATGTTTCCAAGAACAGAATAGAGTACAAAGACACCAATACTAATCTGTAGAACCGGTGCGGAGAGGCTTACCGCGAATAGCATACTTATCCCTGTGCCAACGAAAAAACCCATAATAAAACTTTTCAACACCGGTGCATGAAAATCTCTTGTTAAGATTGCGCGCCAGAGATTGTTCCAAAATTGTAAAAAGCCATGTACCGGAATAACGGCATTAATAGGTAGAACAGTTGCATAAAATGCTAACAGAATAAGGCCGCCACCTATTCCAATAATTCCGCTAAAAAAACAGGTTGCGAACGAAACAAGTATCAGGGAAAGAATTTGAATTGAGGTTAAGTCATCTGGAAACGAGAGAAGACCAATTATTAACTCCATATAAATATATATTTCACCTTCAGTTCTTCCGTTGGAATATCTTTAAGAAAATCACTTAACAAGTCTTTTAAAATTAGGTCTGAGGTTCAATGCTTGCGATGAATTATCCAAACAGACGGGACTCTGGAAACGGAACATAAAAAACATGTGTAAATACTACATATGCTACAGAGCAAGCTATTAAAGAAATAACGAATGCATTGGCATAACCACGAATGTTTTTGGTTGGACTAAAATAACTTATACTAGCAAAAAGAAATATAAAACTTGCTATCCAAAAACCAAATGCAAATAGTACAAATAAAAAACCAAATACAATTAAGGAGAAAAATACCACGTTAACTATAGATGGTATTTGTTCTTTATCTACCACTAAGTCCTTATCATTGGTTTTACTAAATATTTTTATCGAAGATTTAATAAAAAAAACTATTGAAATCCCGAATAGAGCAAAACACGCCATCAAAGGAAAAACCCAATCTTTTGCGCCGCTCCCTATTCCAGCGTAAGTTGCAGAGGCTATCACTAATAGCAATAATCCAGTAACAAAGTCGCTATCTTGAAACAATTTAAAATTTTGCAACATATTCTTCTCTTATTTTATCAAAACAACTTTATAGACAGCTTTATTCTTTTAAACTAGCAGCTGCTTTTTGTGCTTTAAATCTTGAAAAAGCAACAGCCGAAATTGAAATAACAGAGAGACTGATTAGCGTTATATTTATTATTCCACTGAAGAATATTTTCCCCACCCCTACAGCGTCAGAAATATATAGAGCTTGGACTAGTGACGGCTCGATTATGGGCCCCAATATAAAGCCCAACCCAATGGGTCCTGGATGAAATCCTATTCTACGCACAAGGAAAACAAATATTCCGATAGCTAACATTAAATACACGTCGAATATATTATTTCGAATAGCATAAGCCCCTATTATAGCTAAAAACATAATAAGTGGCGCCAAAAGTCGAAGTGGTATTTTTATAATTTTGACAAGTAAGGGAGTGGCTAGCATACCAATAAAAAATACCACAATTCCAGCAATAAACAGAGACCAGCCAAAAGAATAGACCAATACGCCATCTGTTTGAAATAGTTCTGGGCCTGGATTTAATCCACGAAGCATGAGAGCTCCTGCTATTACAGCGGCCGGCGAAGAACCTGGCACACCCAAAGTAACCAATGGAATCATTGCTGCAGGCGCAGCAGCATTATTTGCGATTTCAGAGGCAGTTACTCCATGGATATTTCCTTTACCATATTCACTTTTATCTTTGCTCCAACGCACCGCTTCATTATAAGACACGATTGCCGCAATTGGGCTGCCTGCCCCTGGTAAAATTCCTATAAAACTGCCAATAGAAGCTGACCGTAAAAAATGGAACGGTCGAGATAAGACTTTAATAATAGTTTTTAATACCACCCCTTTTTCAGCCCGATATTCAGCTACATATTCATTCTTGCGCATTCCTAAAATCATTGACAAAACCTGAGGTACCGCAAAAACTCCAATAAGTGCAGCAACCAAGGATACGCCCCCCCTCAATTCTGGAATATTCATCGTGAATCTATTTAATTCGGTCGCATGGCTAATCCCAACGCAACTTATCAGAAGACCTATCGCACCCCCGGCTAAACCCTTTAGGATAGAGTCACCAGCAAGGCTACCGATTATTGTAAGTGCAAAGATTCCTAACCAGAAAAATTCAGGAGGTCCAAATTTTAATGCAATAGAAATCATTGGCCAAGCAAGAAGCAAATAACAAGCAGCTCCAAACATTGTCCCAAGTGCTGAACTAAAGCATGCAGCTACTATTGCCTCTTGTCCCCTACCTTGCTTAACCATCGGGTGACCATCAAACCCTGTTGCCATCGCGGCGGGAGTGCCGGGAGTATTCACCAGACAAGCAGGAATAGCATCAGAAAACATAGCACAGACATACAGGCCACCCAACATCGCGATTCCCTCACCTGTCGGTAGTGCAAAAGTAAACGGAACAAGCAAAGCTGTTCCCATTGTTGCAGTGAGACCGGGCAAAGTTCCAACAACAAGGCCTAGTAACACACCAATGGTCATATACATTAAATAAGAAGGACTTATCGCTAGAAAAAACGCCTCAATCATTTCCCTTGTTCCCTAAAAAATAATTATCTTTATTTTTTTTAAATAAACTTAAAAAGATCTAAACAAAAATTAATGTTTGATATTTTTCTCTTGATAAGAACACTATAATTAACTGCCCCAGCAATTAAATAATTGCTGGAGCAGTATAAACGCTAATAAGTTTTCCTAAACTAAAGTCTTACTCGTAAGCCTCTATGTTAGCGGCCATGAAGGCATTAACTTCATCAACACTTTGTATCATTGTGTTATATCCACCTTTAAGCAAAGCATCTTTAACAGAAGCATCTGATGCTGCTTCCTTTAGAGCTGCATTTAAAGTTGCAACAATGTCATCAGGTGTGCCTGGAGGAGCCATGATGCCCCATGTAGTTACATAACGCCACTGCGGCTCAGTAGGAACACCAGGAAGCGTGGAAACCTCGTCATTTCCTGCAACAACTAGAGCTTTTACAATAGCTTTATGTTTTGTTGCGTGATTAGAAGCAGTCATGCCACCATCGACATGAGAACCTGCTAGCATTGGCATCATTTTGCCAACACCACCAGAAACAGGAACATAAGTTGTTTCAATTCCAAGAATTTCTGCTAGTCCGCCCCATCTGTCTGCTCCGGTGCTGCCGACTCCAGCAACAGTAAGCATGCCCGGCTTTTCTTTTGCGGCTGCTACGAACTCTTCTAAAGTGCTATAGGGGCTATCATTTGGAACCATCAATGCTCCGACAGCAGCTTCTGTCATTCCTATGTAAGAGAAATCTCCAGCTTTGTAACCTACGCCTTCGCCTTTTGAAGAAATGATAACATTTGGAACTACAACATTAGAGATAGTGTAGCCATCTGGCTTAGAGCGATGAAGCTCACTAAAGCCAACAGCTCCGCCACCACCAGTTTTATAAACGATTCGCACGTTTACCCCTAGAGCTTTTTCAAGTCCGGGTTGCAATCGTCTTGCCATTTGGTCAGAACCACCGCCAGGAGAGTAGGGAACAATAAATGTTATATCTTTGTCGGGATAATCAGCAAACGCTAGATTAGCAGTAAAAGCCATTGACGCACCTACAAAAGTCGCCAATACACCTTTAAAAATAGTTTCTAATTTAATTTTCATAATTTCCTCCTTTTTAAAAATTAATTAAGAAATGGTAATCCTAAAAAAAAATAATTGTAAAGCGATTTAGATATTATTTTATTTAATGCTAATAATTATACAATTTTATGCTTTCTAAAAACTGTTATAAAAATAATTATCGATAATTCAGCCAGTTAGCGTTAATTATCTAATTATGCTCGTTCAATTTTCTGGTTATATCGTCTAGATTGGCTATAGGCTGATAGTCCTCACTTAGTCCACCAGATCCTGCAGGACTTTTACAGGTAAAAAACCTACACTTATCATTTAGTAGGCGTATGCCATGTACGGTATTTCGAGGAACATAAATTAGGTCTCCAACAGAAGCTGTTTCGACTTCTTCTCCCATGAGCACGGCTAAACTGCCTTCGAGCAAATAAATCCATTGCTCATCATTGGGGTGATAATGTGGTGGAGGTGCATCACCTTCATAATAAGTTACAAGGCCTGCTTTTATTAATTCACCACCATATTGGATCATGCTAATATGGGGGCGTTTTACATCCGGTGTTTCCTTCATTTTATCTGCTTTATATATGGGCATTCTATCTCTCCAAATAAGAATCATTTATTTAGAGTTGAATATAATTTTTAACAATTTTCAAATTAAAAAAAGATGATACTTATTAAAAATAGGTTTGCAAAAAGCATTTATTTTGACAAATTTGGTATTCTACAAAAGTTTAACAGTTCATTAACTTACGGCCAAACTTTAAGAAGAGAGTAAGTTATTACTCAAAATATCAAAAGGGGATAACAAAATGGCTAATAGCCTTATAAAAAACATGAAACTTCTGGCACATAACACCTTAAACGGATTTGGCGGTGTGGGAGAAGGCATGTCAATGCAGGTTGCAAAAGATGGAAGACGTATCCTTTGGATTGCTCATGAAGGACCCCCGAAAAACTTTTCAGGCGTAGATGTCACAGACCCAAGAAACCCCAAAGTAATATGCCAAACTGAATTAAAACACGGTAACATGAGATCTAATTCCCTGGAGGTTTGCGGAGATATTCTAGCGGTTGCCTACCAGGTTTATCAGCTAGGATTGCCTGAAGCAGGTGTGGAGCTATTTGATATCAGCCAGCCTGAATCACCGCGCTCCATTAATTTTTATTCAACTGCTGGGCCACATTCCAGAGGCGTACATTGCTTGTGGTTTGTAGATGGGGAATATATTCATATGGCTAGTGGTGCGCCTGATTTTACACCAAAGCACCCGCGTGATGATCAGATTTATCAAATAATTGATGTAAGAAATCCGACCAAAATGACAGAGGCTGGCAGATGGTGGATGCCTGGAACAAAAAAAGAAGATGATGAGCCAATGCCAGACAGGATTATTCCTGAACCGCTGGAAAATTTACGTGGCGGAGATGCATTTAGACTCCATAATGCCAATGTGTATCCCTCACATCCAAATAGAGCCTATCTTGGATATATTGATGGGGGCGCCTTTATTTTGGATATTGAAGATAAAAGTAACCCAAAAATCGTCTCTCACTGGTCACCTCACAATCCCTATCCAGGTTTTACCCACACCGTAATGCCATTATTTGATAGAGGCTTAATTATAGTGAGCGATGAGTGTATCAAAGATGATGGTGCGGATTGGCCAAAGCTTACATGGATTTTGGATGCTCGCAATGAGCAAAACCTAGTGCCAATTAGCACATTACCGCTTCCACCTGTTGAAGAATATATCCAAAAAGGAGGGCGTTTTGGCTCTCATAATGTGCATGAAAACAGACCAGGCCCCTCTTTTCATAGTGAAGAGATAATAATTGGCTGTTTCTTTAATGCAGGCATCAGGGTCTATGATATTAAAAACCCATACCAACCTGAAACAATTGCTTATTTCGTCCCTGAAGGCCCAGAGAATTCAAGGGTGCCAGCAATTCAGATGAATGAGGTATATGCAGATGAAAATGGAATTATCTATGCTGGTGATAGATGGTCTGGCGGGTTGTATATATTAGAATTAGATATTTGATTATTGGGAAAATAGGGAGATGGGGCAAAATATATCTAAGGTAGATTTTATTATTGTTGGAGGCGGTAGTGCTGGATGTGTTTTGGCGAATAGGCTGACCGACGCGACACCCTATAAAGTGTTGCTGATTGAGGCAGGCCCGCAAGATACCAACCCTTGGATACATATTCCTATCGGATACGGGAAAAATTTCCGTAACCCAGCAATTAACTGGATGTTGAAAACAGAACGAGGCGAAAGGTGGGTGAAAACGCAAGTTCCTACACCGCGTGGAAAAGTAATAGGGGGTTCTAGCTCTATAAACGGAATGGTCTATATGCGGGGGAACCAGGATGATTTTAATCACTGGCAACAGCTCGGAAACGCGGGCTGGGGTTTTGATGATGTTCTGCCCTACTTTAAAAAATCGGAGAATCAGCAAAGAGGAGAAGGGAAGCATCACGCAATTGGTGGGCCTTTATGGGTAAGCGACCCTGCCAAAACGCATCCGATTGCAGAAGCCTATATAAAGGCAGGATTACAGGCTGGTTATGACTATAACCCTGATTTTAATGCTAATAGGCAAGAAGGTTTTGGCCCTATTCAATGGACCACTAAAAATGGCAGGCGCTCTAGCGCTGCAACCGCTTATTTAAAACCAGCTAAAGCGCGCCGTAACTTAACCATCATATCCAATGCACAGGTTCATAAGTTAATTTTTGAAGGTAGTAGAGCCATTGGTTTGGAATATGAAACCTTAGGTAAGAGGCAAATAGTGCATGCCAATAATGAAATTTTAATGTCTGCTGGTGCTATTCACTCTCCTCAAATACTTCAATTATCAGGGGTTGGAGATGCAACAGAATTGCAACAGCTTGGCATACCGATTATTGCAGATTTGCCGGGGGTGGGTCAGAATCTGCAAGACCATGTAAATGCGCCACTTCTGTATAAGACCAACCTGCCATTGACGGCGAATAGCTTGTATCATAACCCGGTGCGCAAAATAACCGAGGGTCTTAAATATATCTTCTCGCGCACAGGCATGCTTGCTATGGGCGCGTGTTATGCAGGCGGATATATAAAGGTTCAGCCAGAGGCCGCTAATCCAGATATTCAAGCGTTGCTGTTATTATTTAGTACAGAAGATTTGGGCGGTGTACCACATAAATTTGATGGGATTACGGTTAATGTAGCCTTGATGCGCCCTGAAAGCCGAGGTTATGTTAAAGCAATTGATAGCCACATTTCAACGCCGCCGATAATTCAGCCAAATTATCTAGATGCTAAGGCAGATCGTGATACTCTGGTGGCAGGGATGAATGAAATTCGCAGAATAATAAAGCAGCCTGCATTATCAGATAACATCCTTACAGAATATAGTCCTACAGCAGATATTCAAAGCTATGATGATTGTTTAAATTTTATTTGCCAGCGGGCAAGAACTTCTTATCATCCTGTTGGAACGTGCAAAATGGGTCAGGATAAAATGTCTGTTGTAGATGAGCGATTAAGAGCAAGGAAGTTGTTTGGATTAAGAGTAATTGATGCATCTATAATGCCAACAATTACGTCTGGAAATACAAACGCTCCAACAATTATGATTGCTGAAAAGGCAGCAGATATGATTTTATCAGAATATGGGGCAAGCTGAAAAGCCCAATATAGGGCACTTAAAAGTACAAGGCACGTAACAGCGAAATATAAAAAGAGGATTAGTATGAAAACACGTCAATTAGGAGAATTAGCTGTTTCTGAAATTGGTCTCGGATGCATGGGAATGTCAGCTGTTTACGGCAATAGAGATGATATCGAATCAATAGCCACTATCCATCAAGCCATAGAAATGGGCTGTACCTTTCTTGATAGCTCTGATGCCTATGGAAATGGGCTGAATGAGGAGTTGTTAGCGAAGGCATTGGCTGGCAGAAGAGATAAAGTCATTTTAGCAACGAAATTTGGTAACCTCGGTATGATAAGCCCAGAGACACCAGTCAACGGGCGACCGGATTATGTAAAACAAGCCTGTGAGAAAAGTTTAAAAAGGTTAAATACAGATGTAATTGACCTTTATTTCCAACATCGTGTTGACCCTGATGTGCCGATTGAGGAGACGTTTGGTGCTATGTCTGTCTTGGTAGAACAAGGTAAAGTGAGGTATCTTGGCATTTGTGAGGCCAGCCTTCAGACAATAGAAAAGGCGCATGCTACACATCCAATTGTCGCTGTGCAGACTGAATATTCATTATGGTCTAGAGAAGCGGAGGAAGAGTTAATTGATGCGCTTGCCGAGTTAAATATTGGGTTTGTTAATTATTCCCCCATGGGAAGAGGATTCTTAACAGGGACTATTTTGTCATCAGATGATTTGGCAGAAAAAGATGGCAGGCGCGGACACCCAAGATTCTCTTCTGAAAATATCGCAAAAAATAGTTTACTGCTTGAGGTGTTGGCAGATATGGCCCTGAATAAGCAATGCAAAATGGCGCAAATAGCAATTGCCTGGACCATGGCAAGAGCAAAGCACATTGTACCAATTCCCGGAACAAAAAAACGCGCTTTTCTTTCTGAAAATTTAGCGGCAGCTGAATTGAATTTATCTGTTTCAGAAATAGAGTTGCTCGATGCGAACTTTCCGCTCGGAATTACTTCTGGCACGCGATATCCTGAAAAATTAATGAGTGGGTTAGGAATATAACTAAGGCGATAAAAAGGTTTGCTTATAATTCAGATAAAAGAATGAGTATGATTTAAGGCGCATAAGGTAAAGGGAAAATAATTGATTAGGAGATGAAAAATTGACGGAAATAAAGGGTTTTTTCGATTCGCAGACCAATACTGTCAGTTATGTTGTAACAGATGTGCAGACTGCCCAATGTGCTGTTATCGATTCTGTACTTGATTTTGATTATGCGTCTGGAAAAATCGAATATAAAAATGCGGATAGCATCATATCCTACATAACCGAAAATAGTCTAACGCTTCAATGGCTGGTAGAAACACATGTTCATGCAGACCATCTGTCAGCTGCCCCATATATTCAAAAGCAATTAGGAGGCAAAATTGCGATTTCTAAGGAAATCATTAAGGTTCAGGACATTTTTGGGAAAATATTTAACGCTGGCACTGAGTTTGAACGCGATGGAAGCCAATTTGATTTGCTTCTTGGAGATAATGACAGCTATCAAATCGGCACAGTTCAGGCAACCGCTATCCATACCCCTGGCCATACACCAGCATGCATGGCACATATAGTTGGTGATGCTGTCTTTGTTGGTGATACGTTATTTATGCCAGATGGAGGTACCGCGCGAGCAGATTTTCCCGGTGGTGATGCTCATATGCTATATAAATCAATTCAGAAAATATTATCACTTCCAGATGATACGAGATTATTTGTCTGTCATGATTATATGCCGAACGGCCGTGCTGTTTCGTGGCAAACAACTGTCGCTGAACAAAAACTGAGAAATATTCATATTGGCGGAAATATAACTGAATCAGAGTTTGTTAATTTAAGAGAGGAAAGAGATAAAACTTTAAGCAGCCCAAAATTAATCATGCCGTCAATTCAAGTCAATATGCGTGCAGGCAATATGCCACCCCCTGAGAATAACGGAAGTACCTACATTAAAATACCCTTGCAAGGAATTAATGATTAACCCATTATTATAAACATGTTTATATAAGTGTAATTTCCAGGTAGGAAAATTTTAAACTAACTTACCTATTTCTTTTGGGTATTTTTTCAATACCCAAAAGCTATCAAAAAAAATATTGCTCGTGATACTTTGCAATTTTTTTTAAAAGATACCAAAAGCCCATAATAGAAAAGTATATCGGAGGAAAAAATGACAAGAGGCTCCAAATATAAATTTATCTTAATTCCACCGTTTCATCTCCCCGATGAAAACGAGTTCACAGTTCCAGGCTATTCAGTTCCACAGAACAAGCCTAAAGAAGAAAGATTGCTAAATGCAGATTTTGTATTGCCTCACTTAGAAGATGTTGAATGGGAATTGCATCCAGGAGCTAAACCCCCATATGGAAACTGGTCTGTTGAAACTAGAGAAGAGTTTGCCCATGCAGCAACAGCTAGAATGTCTTGCGTAAGAGAGGCCTGCGAAACTGGTAAATATGATGCGGCTATTTTATTGGGTGGTGGTGAGCCAGGTTTTTTAGAGTCAAGGGAAATAGGAAGAGAATTTGGTGTTGTGGTGACCGCTAATGCGTTTTCCCAAATGTATCTTGCTACTATGTTAGGAGATGGTTTTTCAATTATAGATATTGAAGGTGTTCATAATGTCTACTACAGAGACCTCATTCGCACACATCAGTTGACTCATAGATGTAGATCAATTCGCAGTATAGGATACAGCTTACCAAGACCAGGTGATACTGATCCGGACACTCTTACTAAGCAATGTGAGGCGGTAGCCAAGGGTGACCAAAATATTGTTGTTGAAAGAGCTGTAAACCAGGCAGAAGCGGCTATTGTTGAAGACGGGGCAGAGGTGATAACACTCGGTTGTTCAATGACATTTTTTCTTAAGCCCCATATTGAGAGAGGGCTCAAAGAAAGAGGTTGGGATGTTCCAGTTTTAGAAGGATACACTTCATCCATAGAGCTTGCCAAATTAATGTTAAACTTAAATGTAAACGCTAGTGGGATCACTTACATGGGTGCTCGCCCCCCTAAAACAAATAGTAGGTTATATATTTAACTTTTATCAGTCACGAAAATTAGTGGTAGCAATACTTATTCTAAATAGAAAAATAAATGAAGATAAGTGATATGTAATGACCTGTAAAAATTTCATAATTTTTATGACAGACCAACATAGTCGTGATTTTTTGAGTTGTTATAAAAACCCGATAGTTAAAACACCTAATTTAGATAAATTAGCTGAACGCGGAACTTTGTTCCAAAATGCTTCAACAAACTCTCCTATTTGTGTATCTGCCCGTGCTTGCTTTGCTACTGGAGAATATGTTCATCAGAATAAATGTTGGGATAATGCGATCGCATATAAGGGTAAAACGCAGAGCTGGGGGCATTTTTTGCAAAAAGAAAACATCGGTGTGATTTCTATTGGCAAACTTCACTATCGTTCTGAAAAAGATGAAACCGGCTTTGACGAACAGATATTGCCTATGCATATAGCTAATGGAGTTGGGGATATTATGGGGTCCATAAGGCCGAACTTGCCAGAAAGACAACAAAGCCGAAAATTTTCTGAAAGCATCGGTCCAGGCGAGACAGAGTATACTAAATACGATCGGAGTATTTCTGATAAAGCTTGTGAATGGTTAATGGGTCGCTCTCAGAGTAAAAAAAACAAAGACCCGTTTCTTCTTTATGTTTCCTTTATTGCCCCACATTTTCCCCTTATTGTCCCTAAAGAATATTATGATTTATATAAAGGCATAGATTTGCCTGAAATTAAAAAGTTTAACCCAGATTTAGTTAACCACCCTTGGTGGGTAGCTTTCAACAAAAGTATTACTTTTGATAAGTATTTCAGAAACGATGAACATAGAAGAGAAGCAATAATTTCATATTTGGGATTGTGCACATTTGTTGATAAACTTATAGGTGATGTTTTAAAGGCTCTAGAGGCAACAGTATTCTACAGTAACACAAATATTTTGTTTCTCAGTGACCACGGAGAAAATCTTGGTGCTCGGGGATTATGGGGGAAATCGGTTATGTATGAGGAGTCTGTTGGGATACCAATGATTTTAGCGGGAGATGATGTTCCAAAAGGGGCAATCGTTAAAACTCCAGTTTCTCTTATTGATGTTTTTCCGTCAATTCTTGATGCATTTAATATAAAAAAACCAGATAATATGAATGGTTGCTCTTTATTCGAGATTGCAAACACTGCTGAAGACCAAGAGAGGGTGGTCTTAAGCGAATATCATGGAGCAGGAGCAATATCTGGAGCTTTTATGCTGCGTGATCGAAAATATAAATTAATTTATTATGTTGATTTTGAGCCCGAACTTTACGACCTAGTGCACGACCCCGAAGAAATGTTGAATTTAGCCTCTAATAAAGAGTATACAGAGATTTTGGATAATTATGTGAACAAACTTTTTAATATTATCAATCCAAATGCAATAAATAAAGAGGCCTTAGAAGCTCAAGCACGGGTAGTAGAAAAAAACGGAGGCGTTACAAAAGTGTTGGAGCGTGGTGGACTGAATGGAACCCCAGTTCCTGGTGGTAAATCTACACGTATTAAACACAGTTCTTAAACTAATAATAATTATAGCTCGGATTAGTAATTATTTTCGGAATATATATCAAAGAATGTTTTGAAAAACCCTATGTGGGGATATCACCGGCTGTAACTCCTTTTTTGCTTTTTTTAGTTATAAAAATCCATAATCGCGTTTATATTATGTAGGTCAACATCACTCTTTACAAATATATCAGAGATACTTACCTAAGTTATATGTTATAGGCACAAATGTTAATTTTTACTAACATTTCTTTAGCTGAACAATGGTTTTATATACTTTTTCTATAAATTATTGATTGAAAATTTGTTGCTCAACAGCACAACAAATTGCATGCCCTGCAATTAAGTGGCCCTCCTGAATATTAGGTGTATGAGAAGACGGGATTTGTATCAGATAATCACACATATCGTCCATTTTACCCTTATTAACCCCGGTCATTCCAGCAACACATATATCCATTTTTTTAGCTGCTTCTATTGCTTTTAAAATATTCTCTGAATTGCCAGACGTTGAATAGCAAAACAACAAATCACCTGAAGCCCCTAGAGCTTCAACCTGTCTTGAAAAAAGATTTTCAAAGCCATAATCATTTCCAATGGCTGTCAAAATGGAGCTGTCCGTTGTTAATGCAATTGCTGGTAGACCGTCTCGGTCGAATAAAAATCGGCTTACATATTCACCTGCCATATGCTGGCAATCAGCGGCGCTTCCGCCATTGCCAGCGAATAAAAGTTTTTTGCCCTTTTGAAGTCTGCTTACACATTCATCTGCAATATTTGTAACTTCAGACATTAATTGAGTGTCAGAACTCATTTTCGATAGGCTAGCGGTGCTATCTTTTACATAGCGCTGGATAAAATCGTTAGAATTCATAGGTCTATTGGCTTTCTTCACTATAACTTCTGAAAAATAATGTTATAGGGTACACTGTTCCGCTATATCATTTTCTTGATTATATTCTCGATTATATTTAGGCGTATCTGGAACTTTAAACATAGCGGTTTTTATCAGATAGTTATTTCGAGGTCACTAAGATTAATTCTGATATCAAAAAACTCAGCTGCTTATAAACAAAAAGGTATAATATGCGTGACAAGCCACCAAACCTAACCCGCTTTCCATCTGAAACACTGAAAAATTTTGCAGCAGAATGTCTTCAATCCATGAAGCTTGAAAAAGAGGATGCCATAGTGATAGCCGATAGCCTGATACAGGCTGATTTATGGGGGCATCCCTCTCATGGTATCATGCGTCTGTTCTGGTATGGGGCACGCATCGCATCAGGCGCAACGCAAATATCTAAAGAGCCAGAATGGGAGCTGGATGCAGGCGGCCTTGCGGTATTGAACGGACAGGATGGGATAGGGCAATCTGTGGCCAAAAAAGCAATGCATTCAGCCATAGATAGAGCAAAGCAACATGGAATATCAGCTGTTTGCGTGCGCAATTCTGGACATTTTGGAACGGCCATGTATTACACAAAAATGGCAGCGGATGCAGGATGTATTGGTTTTATATCCTCTAATGCAAGCCCTTCAATGGCGCCATGGGGCGGTGTTGATAAGCTGGTTGGTAATAATCCATGGTCATGGTCAGCACCTGCTGGAAGTTTCCCATGTTTCATGCTTGATATTGCTAATTCGGCAGTTGCAAGAGGAAAGCTGTATCACGCACAAGCAACCGATAAACCAATTCCAGAAGGGTGGGCATTAGATAAAGATGGGTATGGTACAACTAATTCAGCAGATGGAATAGCAGGTCAGATATTACCGATGGCAGGCCATAAGGGATATGCAATTTCAATGGCAATGGATGTATTGTCAGGTATTTTGTCTGCCAGCCAGTTTGGAAGCTCTATAGCAGGGCCCTACCAAAAGGAAGGTAGAAGCGGGGCGGGTCATTTGGTTATTGTAATTGATATTGCTAAATGCAGGCCGATAGATGAATTTAATGCAGATATGGAAAGCTTGATAAAATCAATAAAATCGTCAAAAACAGCACCGACACAAAGCGAAATATTCTATCCAGGCGAGTTAGAGGCACGCAATCATGAACGCATCTCGCACTCTGGAATTGAGTTAAGCGAGGATGTGCGAGCTCAATTACAAATAGGCGCAGAACAGCTAGGAATAAAAACGCCGTTCAATTAAATTAGCGGGTTTATGCACGAAGCGTCAGGTTTCGTCCAAATTAGCGTTCATAAAGATATCAAATCGAACAGACTTCCCCACTAATTGATGGGAGCATTCTGGCAGACCATCTGGCAGGGGTGATTTTGCAGGCCATTTAAGTGCTACCCGCCTGCAATTTGCGCCAAGCGCTGTTTTAATGAGCTGAAGCTGGTCTGAATCCTCACCTACGATAGCACGAATTTGTCTCATTTCGGCTTTTACAAGAGCTGATTTCTGTCTTGGTGGATGCATCGGGTCAATATAAATCACATCTGTTGAAGTCTGCGGCAGTATCTCAATCGCATCACCATGAATAAGCGTCATACGGGCGATGATCTCAGATAGTTTGCCGCCCTCGCGTGAAGCCTTGCTCATGCCGTCTGCTAGCAAATCATGCATTATTTGCGAACGCTCAATCAGCGTTATATGCGAGCCCATAGACGCAAGAATAAAACTATCTCTTCCAAGGCCTGCTGTTGCATCAATAATATCGGGCCTGATGCCAGATTTAATGCCAACTGCTTTGGCTAAGTTCTGTTTTATGCCGCCACCAAAATTTAGTCGGTGATTAAGAGAGCCTCCGATAAAATCAACGATTAGCGGGCGGGCACTCGTTAAGCTGGTTGAATTTTTTCTCATAGCTCTGTTTCTGTGTATTTAATACCTATCATTGTGCTTTGAGGGCATTATTTTAAAGATATTGTGTTGATGGCAAGTAGAATATAGGGCTGTATTAGTATTCCATATATGCAGATAAACGCAATCTGTGTCATTATTGTCTTAAATAATTCATAAATTTACAAAAATAGGGCTAAGGGATGCAGTTTGATTATATCATTATAGGCTCTGGCTCTGCTGGTTCTGCACTTGCGTATCGTCTGGGGGAACATAAAAAATACTCAATTCTGGTACTTGAATATGGAGGAAGCGATGCCGGCTCATTCATTCAAATGCCAGCTGCTTTGTCTTATCCGATGAATATGAAACGCTATGATTGGGGATATGTAGCAGAGCCAGAAGATACACTTGATGGGCGCGCTCTTGCGTGTCCTCGTGGCAGAGTTATTGGTGGCTCTAGTTCAATCAATGGAATGATTTATGTTCGTGGTCATGCAAATGACTTTGATCATTGGGCAGAAATGGGCGCTACTGGATGGCGATATGCAGATGTTCTGCCCTATTTTAAAAGGATGGAAAATGCTCATTTAGGCGAAACCGAATTGCGCGGAAATAAGGGCCCTTTGCATGTAACACGCGGCCCCCGCGATAATCCACTTCATGACGCATTTGTAGATGCGGCATGTCAGGCAGGATATGCCTATACAAAAGACTATAATGGATATCAACAAGAGGGGTTTGGCGCTGCTGATATGACAGTTTGGAAAGGCAGGCGTTGGTCTGCTGCAAATGCGTATTTGCGGCCGGCATTGGAGCGCGGAAACGTAAAGCTGGAAACAGGAGCATTAGTTGATAAAATAGTTTTTAAAGATAACCGGGCCACCGGTGTTATATTCTTCAAAGGCAGGCAAAAATTTAGCGCAACGGCACATGCTGAAATTATTCTTGCAGCAGGTGCGATAAATTCACCGCAAATTTTACAAAGATCGTCTATTGGTGATTTTAAGCTTTTGAAATCGATAGGCATAAAGCCTTATAAAGAATTGGCTGGTGTTGGCGCTAATCTTCAAGATCATCTGGAAGTTTATTTTCAAATAGAATGTTTGAAGAATATCACCTTAAACAGATATTTAAATCCGCTATCTAAGGCACTGATTGGAGCGCAATGGTTGCTATTTAAGAATGGAATAGGCGCATCTAATCAATTTGAAACGCTTGGATTTATTCGCTCACAAGCAGGCATTTCCTATCCTGACATTCAGTTTCATTTCCTGCCAGCCGCGATAAGGTATGACGGAAAATCTGCATCTCCCAAAGATGGGTTCCAGTTGCATGTCGGCCCAATGCGCTCTCATTCTAGGGGGGTTGTGCATGTGACCTCTGCTGACCCAAAAATAGCCCCTCATATAAAATTTAATTATATGAGCCATGAAGATGATTGGGCACAATTTAGACAGTGTATCAGGCTCAGCAGGGAAATCATAAATATGCCAGCCATGGCACCATTTAAAGGTAGGGAAATTCAACCTAGCAAGACAATTCTGAGTGACGAGCAGATAGATAGTTTTATCAGACAAAATGTGGAAAGCGCCTATCATCCCTGTGGGACACTGCGCATGGGGCAGGCAAATGACCCAATGGCAGTTGTTGATAGTGAATGTAGGGTGCATAATGTAGATGGGTTGCGAGTGGCTGATTCATCCATTTTTCCTAGAATCACAAATGGAAATTTAAATGCACCGACGATTATGGTTGCTGAGAAAGCAGCAGATCACATTCTTGGAGGTGAAATGCTTGCACCCTCTAATCAAGATAATTTTATTCATCCTGATTGGAAAAATAGCCAACGTTAATCCTAACTTCAAATTTATAATCTAGCGCAATTAGAATAAAATGGATGCTGATAAATAAGTGTTTTGGTGAGTAGCTTGCTTATAATAGGTTTTTTTGCTTGCTATCTTTTGTTAGAATGCACATAGCTTAAACGCGCATTATTTGCGTGAATTCTCTCCACTCTAGAAGTTGAATGAACATGTCGGTTAATCCAGAAACAGGACATATCATTACCGATCTTATGATTATAGGGGGCGGTGTGAACGGATGCGGTATCGCACGTGATGCTGCTGGCAGAGGCCTGTCGGTAACCTTGGTTGAGATGGATGATTTGGGAGGTGCGACTTCTTCTGCGTCTACTAAATTATTTCATGGGGGCTTGCGATATCTTGAATATTTTAAATTCAGGCTTGTGCGTGAGTCGTTAATCGAAAGAGAAATTTTGCTTTGCTCAATGCCACATATTAGCTGGCCTCTTCGATTTGTTCTCCCCTTTGATACATCAATGCGGTTTGATGCGTTAACACCTGCCACGAAATGGCTGAATTACATAATGCCATGGTTAAATTCGCGAAGGCCGTTTTGGTTAATTCGCCTTGGACTATTCTGCTATGACACGCTTGGTGGCCGAAAAATATTACCGCCAACTAAATCATTAAATTTAGAAAACTCTGAAGAGGGAGCCCCTCTTAAAGCAAAATTTAAGCGCGCATTGGAATATTCAGATTGCTGGGTGGAGGATTCCCGGCTTGTTATTTTAAATGCCAGAGATGCCCAAAAACGAGGGGCAACCATTTTGCCAAGGGTAAAACTTATCGCTGCGGAGCGGGGGGATAAGTATTGGATATTATCATTGCAGGACCAAATCACAGGCCAGAAATGGCAACAAGATGCCCGCTATCTTGTTAATGCAGCAGGGCCATGGGTTCAGGATATTTTAGGCGAAACATTAAGGCTTAATGTAGCTGATTCTGTTAGACTTGTTCGTGGAAGCCACCTTGTTGTTAAAAGGCAGTATGAGCATGATAAAGCCTATTTTTTTCAAGGCAAAGATGGCCGTATTATATTTGCTATCCCGTATGAGCAGGATTTTACCTTGATAGGGACAACAGATGTTGACCATGACGCGGTGCATACAAACCCTATCTGCACAGATGAAGAGCAAGAATATTTGCTTAAATTTGCAAGTGAATATTTCAAAAACCCAATCACAAGGGATGATATTATCTGGCGATATTCTGGTGTTCGCCCGCTTTATGAAGATGGTGCAAATGCAGCCGCATCTGCAACACGCGATTATGTGTTAAGAGTAGATAGCTCATCTGCGCCTATCGTAACAATCTTTGGCGGGAAAATCACAACATACCGAAAATTAGCAGAGAGTGCATTAAGCAAAATCACCCCATTTTTTGAACTGCCAGATAAGCCTTGGACTGCGCATACAGCTCTGCCGGGCGGGGATTTTGAAGTAGCCGAATTTGCCGATTTAATAGAAAAATTAATGCAAAATTATTCTTATCTATCGTTTGAATGGGCAAGACGACTTATCCGCTTATATGGTACTGAGGCGTGGGATATTTTAAATAATAGTAAAACGGCAAGTGATTTGGGAAAACAATTTGGCTGTTATATTACTGAACAAGAATTAAGCTGGTCAATTAGGAATGAGTGGACACAAAATGCAGATGATTTTCTATGGCGCAGAACGCGGCTTGGTCTAAAACTAAAGGATGTAGAAATAAAGCAGATAGATCATTTTATTAAGCATTTCAAAACTCAAAAAACAGGCTGAGAAAGCCCCCATAAATAGCCTTTAATCCCAACTAGCCTTATCATTGTGTCAGGTAAGCTGGCCAATCAGAGCCTTGCTTGCTAAAAATAGTGGTTAACTCATCATGACGCTCACACAAATAACGCTCATTTTGAATTTCATCTCCAATTTTTGTGCTTATGGCCAATACTGAATTCTCGAACGTTACGACATCAAACCGACTATCCCCCATATCCGTAACAGGGCTATAAAATAATCCCTTATTTTTAAATAGGCGCTTGAAGTAGAGCTGGTCTTCATCTGTGACCAATAGGGATAAATCTGCGATTAAGTGCTTTGTTGTGGTGATTTTTTCGTGCAGCGTGGATGAGGGTAGGATGATTTCACTATCAGTGCATAGATACACCGAAGCTTGGCTATTTTCTGATGCATGTATCAGCGACGGTAATAGGCTTAATAATAGTGCTACTATGATAAAGCTGTTACTATATTTCTGGATGATTTCCATAAAAACCCTATTTCTGGTGGCCCTATTTCTGGTAGCCCTAATTTCTTGTAGTAATGATAAACACTAAAGCAAAATCAGCTATCCAGACAATATAGAAGGTAGCCATAATGCTAAAACAGGTAATGAGAATAAAATAGATATTCGGATTAGTTCTGCTAGAAAGAATGGAGCAACGCCTTTGAATATTTCTGTCATATCAATATCATCTGCAAGAGAGGCAATTACAAAAACATTCATTCCAACAGGGGGCGTGATAAGCCCAACTTCAACCACAATTAGAGCAAGAATACCAAACCAGATTTTTAAATCTTGTGTACTCATTCCATAGCCTGCAGCATCTGCTGTGATATATAAACCGCCATTAAGCTCTACGAGCACAGGCCAGAAAAAAGGGATTACCAGTAATATCATTGAAAGGCTATCCAACAAGCAGCCAAGCAGTATCATTCCTAACAGCAATACAATTAAAACAGCCATCGGCTCAAAACCGGCAGCCAATATCCATTCTGTTGTGGCTTGCGGGAGTCCAATTCGGCTCATGTAAATTTTCATTAATTCTGCACCAAACAAAATTAAATATATCATTCCAGAGGTGCCAGCTGTTTCTAAAAGAGCCTCTTTGATATCATTTATGGTTAGTTTTTTTTGGATAAATCCAAGTAACATAACAAGTCCCACCCCCACCGAAGCGGCAGGAGTTGGATTGTAAAACCCGGCATATAAACCGCCTAGCACAACTATGAATACAAAAAGAATGGGCAGAATCCCGATTAACGCCTGCCTTTTCTCAACTCTGTCAGTCTTATGTGTTTGTGGGGCAGCATTAGGCCAGATAGCAACAAATATAGCTATTGTTGCCAGAAAAAGGCATATCGCTAATATACCAGGTATCAGGGCGGCCGCGAACATGGATACGATATTTACCTCCACGATAAGGGCATAGATAATAAGCACAACAGATGGAGGTATTAAAATCCCCAGCACACCGCCAGCGGCCAGAACGCCAGTAGAAAGGGATGCGGAATAATGATTCTTGCGTAATTCAGGTAATGCAACGCGCCCCATTGTAGATGCGGTTGCGATTGAAGAGCCGCAAATAGCACCAAAACCCGCGCAAGCAGAAATCGCCGCCATCGCACTGCCGCCCCGCAGCCATCCAAGCCAAGCATTTGCGGCCCTGAATAATGCAGCGCTTAACCCTGTTCTAGAAGCCAACGCCCCCATCAGGATAAACAAAGGAACTACAGATAAATCATAAATTGAGAATTGCCCGTAGGCTAAGGTTTTGAGCTGATTAAAAACGGGACTAATGCCATTGACGCTTATAATTCCAAGACCGCCTACTAATATCATTGCATAGGCAACCGGCATTCTTAGCATAATCAGAAGGATTAGAAACCCAAGAGAGCTTATACCCAATAGAACAGAATCAATCATGAACTATGTCCAGAATCGTTAGAAGTAACATAGTCTCTATCAGAAGATAATTCCAAAATAATTGTCATGATACTTGCCATCGCTAAAAGGCATAGCGAAATCAGAATTGGTATAAAAGCTATCCAAACAGGAAATTGTAGAATGGCAGTGGTATAGTCATATTTTTTTTGATCCAGCATGCCATCAGTCATGCGCCATAAAAGTAAAATTGAAAATAATAAGGCAACAACGGCACCGCCAATTCGAAGTAGTAGAACCGTTTTGTTATTTGCCCAAAAGGTGAATATATCAGCTGTCACATTATGCCCATGTAGCTGGCAGTAGGGCAGAAAACAAAAAACAGCAACAGCCACCCCAATTTGTGTTAGCTCGAAATCGCCTGGTACATGGATTAGCACAATACCGCCTATGATAGAGCCTATATTAAGGCTAACCACGGATAACAAAATCAAGCCACCAACAAGTGCCCAGACACTGATTAGCTTCTCCCCTAATTGAGTTAACAATCGAAAATTGGGCATTATTAGCCTTTATTATGAATCATTCAGATGAGATGCAATTGCTTTTCGTGCTTTGGTGACTAGCGCCTCGCCGTCAATATTTTTAGCTGCCACATTATCAATCCATCTATCAACCACGCTTGATAATATATCTGTGAAGCGCTGTGTCTCTTCTTTGCTAAGGACACTATGCGTATTGCCAGCTTCTATAGCAATTGTAATTCCTTCTTTTTCTGCTTGTAGTAGTTTTTGTCCAATTTCAACTCCCCATTCAGGACCAGATGCGTCAGTGAAAGCGTGTTGTATATCTTCTGGAAGGCTGTTCCACTTAGCTTTGTTCATGGATGTCTGGAACATAAGAGAGCCTATACGCTCTTGATTATATCCCTCTATCTGGAACTTTGTTTGATGCTGAAGCTGTAATGCTGGAATAATTTCCCACGGCACAAAAGCACCATCAACGACCCCCTTTTGCAGGGATTGTGGTAGTGCTGGAACTGGCATTGCAACAGGTATGCCGCCCAGTGCTTCAATACTCCACGCGCCTGTGCGTGAGGGCGTTCTTATTTTTTTTCCTATTAAATCAGATGGAGAGCGGACAGTGCTATCTCGCATATGAATAGCGTTTCCGGCATGCACGCTCAAAAATAGGACTTCTAGACCTGTGTAATCTGCTTTTAATTCTGTCTCAAAAAGGTCGTATATTGCTAGATTTACTGAAATTGGATCATTAGTAAAAATAGTGGGAAGCTCAAATACTTCTGAGCGCGGAAACATTCCGGGGGTATATCCATTTACCGTCCAGATAATATCTACAACACCATCGCGTGCTTGCTGGACAAGTTCGGGTGGCCTGCCACCAAGTGTCATTGACGGAAAAATTTCAATTGAAACCTGTCCATTACTATTCTGTTCTACCCTATTTACCCATGGCTCTAATATCTGCGTTTGCCAATTTGAGTTTGCACCAAGAAAATGATGAAATTTAAAATTATAATCTGCTGCTAGTGCTGATTGGGAGAATAAAAGACAAAAGCAAAGTATAAATAAATTCCCAAAATAGTTGGTCAGAACAAGTGTCGGTTTTGTTGTTATCATTTTCATTTCACTTTTAAATAATTTTCTCTGGTTAATGATTACGTTTGCGGTTTAGATGTTGTGCCATTCAGATTTTGGTTAGATGTATTCACAGGTATGTTACAATTTCTGGAGCGGTTTGGATTAAATAAACGGACACTTTGTTATGTTTATATAGTGATTGATTGGTATGGCAAACAAGAAAGATATCCACATAAGGTTAGGTTATGATAGATTTTTAGGATGCGACCATTTATAAAATTACTTCGTGATGTCAATTCAATTAAATTTACAGGAAGCTGAGAATGGTTACCCAAAATAATACTGGTTCATGGCGGGTCTACCTTACAGGTGTGATTTCTGGATTATTCTTTTTTGCACTGTGCGGTGCAGTGTTGGCCCAGCAAAACAGAGGTGCAATTGTTCAAACATCACCTGTAGAGAAGATGACCTCACCTAATTTTTCTGTAATTGGTGGCTCTGTGGTTGCGGGCAATCCTATTGCCATCACCGCTAGCCTATCTGCTAAAATCGAACTTAATAATTTGCGAATTGGGGATTTGGTGAAAGCAGGGGATGTTATTGCCAAACAAGATGCGCTTGAGATTATTCATCAGCTTCGCATTCACCGATCAGAGCTTGAAGCTACTCGGTACGAAATAGCGTCTCTCACCGCTAATCTTGAATATGAAGAATCTTTATTATTACTGGTTCAAGCGCAATTAGCATTACTGAAACAACGGGCAGAATTTGCACAAAAGCTGGCTCAGAGTAACGCAATTTCCATTGAAAATGCTGAGAATGCAGAAATTGCTCTAAATGCCGTGCGCCAGCAATTAGTATCACGCAATAAAACACTCAGTGAACTTAATTTCTCAATTAAGCTACTATCTGGAACCGAAGAGCGGCTAATGCTTCAGATTGATAAGTTAGAGCAGGATATATCAGATGCTACGCTTAAATCACCTGTTGACGGGCAGATAATATCGCTATTCTCAGATCAATCAGGATTTGCACGCCAAGGTGATATGATAGCCAGTATCCGAACCGAAACGGGGTATGAAGTTGAATTAGATTTACCTGTTAAGTATCTGCCATTTATGAAATCAGCCAAACAAGTGAGAGCCCGCAGTCAAACAGGTGAAAGCTTTATGCTGTCATTGCGGGTAATTCTGCCAGAGGAGAATAGAAGAACCGCATCACGATTAACCAGATTGAGTTTTAAGGAGGATGTTGTTGATAGCGTTCGCTCTAACGGCGCTCAAATTGATGTTTTAGTGCCAAGCTCCAAACAGCAAGAATTACTGGTAATCTCTCAGGATGCGGTCGTACCTGTAGCCGGCGGACATGTTGTATTTGTATTTGATAAGGGTATTGCTAAACGTCAGGCAGTTCGCCTAGGCAGCGCGCTGGGCGATCGTATTATCGTTACTGCGGGGCTTCAGGCAGGAGAGCTTGTTATAACCAGAGGTAATGAAGGGTTAGATGATGGCGCGGCTGTTAAGCAGGGCGAAATCCCAAAAAGAGAAGTGCCTAACGCGCAAGGTAGCTCAGAGCAGGCAAATACACCGCAGCCAATCCCAACCGAGCTTGCAGATGATGCCAAAACCTGGCTTTTAAAGTGGCAAACATCGCGTGGGGAGCAATCTGCAAAATTAGAGTTATCAAGCAAGGCAAGTCTATATAATGAGGCGCCTGTATTAGTAACGCGCAAAGATGGCTTGGTTTATTTTGATACAGAACTGGTATTGCCATTTGGCATTGTCACACTCTCTTTTGCGCTTACCCCGGCTGATGATACCCTTAATGGCACTGTACTATTAAGTGGATTGCCAAATGGCAGAGAAGTTGAAATGGACGTGACCGGCACAGCTAAATAGGCTGTAGGGAAAGAGTTAAGTTTTATGAACGCTATTATTAGAAACGCAATTGAGCGTCCTGTCGCTGTTATGGCAATGATGATGCTTGTGGTGCTGTTTGGCGTGGTTGCCTTGAGAACAATTCCAATTCAACTATCTCCTGATATTGAAAAACCAATTTACCAAATCAGGGTATCTTGGCCAGGTGCAGCGCCAGAGGATGTTGATAGGGAAATCGTAAGTAGGTTAGAAACTGAACTTTCCAGTCTAAGCGGTGTTGAAGAAATTTTGTCTCGCTCCTCAAATAGCTCTGCCAGGGTTACGCTCACTTATTCTTTGTCCACAGATATGGATAAGGCATTAACTATCTTACTCTCTAAGCTTGCGGGAATTACAGGCCTTCCAAGCGAGGCATCAGCACCGCAAGTTCAAACCTCTAATTCGGATGATAGTCCAATAGCAAGAATGGCATTGGTCGCATTGCCAGATCAAAATGTGGATTTAGAAAGCCTTGGCAGTTTTGTTGAAACTAAAGTTGTGGATTTGCTGGCAAGAACGCCTGGCGTTGCTGAGATTACCTTTAATGGTGGGGGCAAAAAACAGCTCAAGGTTATTATTGACCCTGAGAAATTAGCATCGTACCGATTATCAACCGCCATTGTTCTTGATACATTGCGAACAGCAACAACGCTTCAATCAGTAGGCAGAGTGCAACAAGGCAAGCGAGTTTACACAGTTAGAACAGAAGCGATTGCTTATACACCAGAAACAGCATTAAACACGATTTTAAGAGCGGATTTTAACGATAAGGGTCAGATCTCCCCGGTTTTATTATCTGACGTTGCAGAAGTAGAGTTTGCTGTAGAAAAAAGAACAAGTTTCAGGCGCCTAAATGGGCAAGATGCCATTATTATAAATGCATTGCGGGAGCCTGGGGTGAATGTCGTATCAACCATGCAAACGCTCGCAAAATCACTTGAAGAATTGAACCAGAAAACCCTAAATCCAAAGGGGCTTCAATTAAATATTATTTATGACGAGACAGCTTATATTCGCTCAGCCATCGAACTTGTGCAACAGAATATCTGGATAGGCGGCATTCTGGCACTGGGCATATTGCTTTTATTTCTGCGCTCATTATTTCCAACTTTGGTAATTTTTATAGCTATCCCAGTATCTGTTGTTGGCACGTTCGTTGCTATTTCAGGCTTTGGGTTATCGATCAATGTGATATCGCTGGCAGGCATGGCATTTGCGATTGGCATGGTGGTTGATGCATCTATTGTATCTCTTGAAAATATATTCAGATTGCGTCAGCGTGGCCTTGATGCCCCGACTGCCGCTTATCAGGGCGCGCGTCAGGTATGGGCGCCTATTCTAGGGTCTGCTCTTACAACGGTGCTGGTTTTTGTTCCCATAATCCTGCTGGATTTGCCAGTTGGACAGCTATTTCGTGATATTGGTATTGCGATATCTGTATCTGTTCTTATCTCTGTGCTTGTGTCCGTAACTGTTATTCCAGCATTAGCCTCAAAGCTGTTAGCAGGCAGGCAGGACAGATTTCAAGCAAGAAGGCCAATTCCGGGACTTGATGAGTTTGCGCGTTTTATCAGCTCGCAGATAGTAAGGTTTGCGCGATATACCACCAAAAATCAGAAAGTCGCTTTAGTGACAGTAAGCAGTTTGCTTGCATCAAGTATCGCTTTGATTTTACTGATGATGCCAAAATTAGATTATCTGCCTGATGGTAACGCAAATTTTATGCTTGGCAGAATTTTTGTGCCGCCTGGTTATTCGATTGAGGAAACCAAAAAAATAGCAGATAAAATGGAAGAAGCAGCGCGGCCACTTTGGGAAAAGTCGGACAAGATGGGGAATGGTCCTGGCATTGAACGCTTTTTCTTTGTTGCTTTTGATGGTGGGGGATTTGCCGGTGCTACGGCAACAGATCCCGCCCGTGTAAGCGAGCTCAGACCAGTGTTGATGAGGCCTGTTTTTTCTGAGCCAGGCGCGCGCGCATTCGTATTTCAAGCCTCGCTTTTTGGAAGATCTGTCGGAGGCTCCCGTTCGATAAATGTAGATTTAACAGGGCCTTCACTAGCCAGTCTGGTTTCAGTGGCAAGGCAGCTAACCCAAATTCTTGATACCGCATTTCCGATTAGTGATGGAAATCAGGTGCGAATTATTCCAAGCCTTGATTCAGGCGCGCCTCAGATACGTATATCCCCAGATTCGCAGAAGCTGGCAAAAATTGGTATTACTGCGCGTGAATTTAGCTCATTGGTGGATATTCTAAATGACGGTATTGGCATAGCAGATGTTCCTATTAATGGAGAGTTGGTAGAGTTAATCCTAACAGGGGATGATGCGGGCGAAATGGGAATGGATGATTTGTCTGCCTTGCCTGTTATCAACAGACAAGGCCTGATGGTTCGCCTAGATCAAGTAGCTGATGTAGAGATGATTAGCGCGCCGCAGACAATACGCCGTTTAAATGGCAATCAGTCTCTTACGATACAGGTTCGCCCTCAAGAAGCCATCGCCCTTGAAACAGCTATAAGCATTATTGATGCAAATATATTGCCGCAATTGACAGAAATCGCGCAAGATAATGAAGTGTCTATATCGGTAAGCGGGGCTGCAAGTGCGCTTGAGGAAACATGGCAGGCAATGCAGGCAAATGTGCTAACTGCTCTAGGTGTTATATTTCTTCTTTTGGTGATATTACTTAGATCTTTTATTCTTCCTCTTATAATCATATTAGCTGTCCCAATATCAGCGGCTGGCGGTATATTAGGCTTG
>ERZ802822.398-NODE-398-length-31138-cov-6.881491_pt1 | contig 31138 bp, 30 predicted proteins | sample MGYA00345649_ERZ802822 | MGnify/ENA primary metagenome ERZ802822 (study PRJEB30503, sample SAMEA104212359) | marine metagenome | biome: Westerlies Biome; feature: [SRF] surface water layer (ENVO:00010504) within the epipelagic zone...; material: water...
ACGGGGAAGCTGAATACGAACTTCACTTTAACGAAACAGATTATCTGACCGACTCCCAAAAACATTATATTGAGCAGCAATATAGTTTGTTTAAAGTCTGGTTTGACGATTGGAAAACGCGTGAAGCGCTATAAGAATGATACAGGTAATTGATAGCCATACATGCGGTGAGCCAACCAGAGTTATCATTAAGGGTGGGCCAGATTTAGGTAAAGGTACGCTCGGGGAGCGTGCAAGGTTACTTGAAACAGAGTATGCTGATTTTTGCCGGTCCGTGTTACGAGAGCCAAGAGGCTATCATGCAATGGTTGGTGTATTGCTTGTTGCGCCTGTGAACAAGGATTGTTTGACAGGAGCTATCTTTTTCAATACGTCAAAAAATTTGGGTATGTGTGGTCATGCAACCTTGGGTCTACTGGTTACACTATACCATCAAGGTCAGATTTCAGCTGGAAAATACGATATTGAGACACCCGTTGGAATCGTGAGTGCAGAGTTACATGACGCAAATACAGCCTCTGTAATAAACGTAGAGAGCTATAGATATCAGAGCGATGTGGTTGTGGAAGTTGATAAATTTGGTGCTATAACTGGTGATATTGCGTGGGGTGGCAACTGGTTTTTTCTAGTTTATAACTCCCCTATAGCTGTTAAATCTAAGAATATTAGCCAATTACTGAGTTTTGCATCTGCTATTAAGTCTGCTCTGGAAGAACATAACATTACAGCTTTTGATGGGGCCCCAATCGATCATATTGAATTATATGATAAGCCACAAAATAGTAAGGCTCATAGTAAGAATTTTGTTTTATGCTCAAGTGGAGATTATGATAGATCGCCATGTGGAACAGGATGTTCTGCTAAACTTGCTTGCCTTGCAGAGGATGGCTCTTGGCCTGAGAATAAGGAATGGGTGCAAGAGAGTATAATCGGGAGCACATATACAACACATTATAAATTGAGCGGTGATAAAACCATTATCCCAACTATAACTGGAAAAGCCTTTGTGACTTCGCAAGCAACATTAATGCATGATCCGCTTGATCCCTATAAGTATGGTATTGTTCTTTGAATTTGATGTTGTAACACTGTTTTATTTGTTTGAACCTTGGCAAGGTAGTTTGATTTTCCGGAAGAATGAAGGGTTAGTAAATTTGTGGAGTTGATAAGTTGAAGCCACGTTTGGACTGTGATGTAGCAATTATCGGAGGCGGAATTATTGGTTATTCTATTGCTCTTTCTTTGCAAAAATCTGGTAAAACGGTGTTTATTATTGACCGTAATGATAAGAATAGTAATGCATCCAGAAAAAATGCTGGAGCGTTTGCTTTTGCAGATTTGATTCCTCTTGCAACACCTGAAGTTCTCCTGTCAGCGCCAAAATGGTTGCTTGACCCTACTGGTCCCTTATATGTTCATCCAGGGTATATTTTTTCAGTTTTCCCATGGATGATGCGTTTCTGGCAGGCAAGTTGGCATCATAGGTTTACCCAATCTTTAATAGCGCAAGCCTCTCTAATGGCACTGTCACGTGATGCTTTAGAAAGACAGGTAAACGAATTAAATGCAGAGTTTTTATTACATCGCAGAGGCCAATTAAGATTATATCAGCATACGGAACATTTTCACAAGAGCGCTAAATTCTGGTCAGCATGCAGGGAATATAATGTCCCATTTGACTTGCTTGACTCGCCCGAGAAAATTGCCGAAGTCCAGTCTGGTTTAGATGACCGATTTGTGCATGCTGGCTATACGCCAAATTGGATAAACGTGTCTGATCCAAATAGTTGGATGCAACATATTGAGAAAAGTTTCGTTGCTCGTGGGGGTAAACAGATAAAATCAAATGTAGATGGCATTAGTCCCAAGCAGACTAATGTCGTTATAAAAATGGGCCGGGGTGAATTAAACGCATTATTTTGCGTTGTAGCTGCAGGAGCTTGGTCAAAAAAATTAGCATCTGGTATCGGTGACAGAATTCCACTTGATACAGAGCGAGGATATAATATTACTTTGCAAGATGCCAATTTCGAGTTAGACACGCATTTGACTTTTGCAGAACATGGTTTTGTTATTTCAAATGTCAATAGTGGTATTAGGGTTGGCGGTGCTGTTGAGTTTGCAGGGCTCAATAAAGGCCCCAATTTTCATCGAGCTGATGCTTTACTCAAGAAAGCAGAAAATTTCATGCCAATCTTAAGAACTGCAACTATAGAAAATAAATGGATGGGATTTAGACCATCCCTACCCGATAGTTTGCCAGTTATTGACCATTCTTCAATTTCACGAAGAGTACTTTACGCATTTGGTCATGGCCACCTTGGATTAACACAAGCAGCAGGAACAGCAGAGATTGTGACAGATTTGATAATAGGTCAATCTCCTAAGATTAATGTAAGTGCTTTTTCAGCCAAACGGTTTTAGAATAATGATAACTATTTCAGTAACAAGTATAAGGTATGCTGCTAAAAAATTCTTTAAAGTGGTTAGACTATTGTGAAGGAGCATCTTAGGTGCGAAGTTCGAAAATGATTCAGGTAATTTCTTGCCATGCTGAAGGTGAGGTAGGAGACGTGATTACTGGTGGTGTTGCTCCTCCACCTGGAGAAACTATATGGGAGCAGCGCAGTTATATTGAGCAAGACGAGACATTACGCAATTTTGTGTTGAATGAGCCTAGAGGAGGTGTCTTTAGGCATGTTAATCTACTGGTACCTCCAAAACACCCGGATGCTGATGCCGCTTTCATTATTATGGAGCCAGAGGATACTCCACCAATGTCCGGCTCAAATTCAATTTGTGTATCAACAGTGCTTTTGGATTCTGGAATCATTCCTATGCAGGAGCCCATTACTGAAATGATATTAGAGGCTCCTGGGGGGCTTGTGAAAGTAAGGGCCAAGTGTAAAAACGGGAAGGCTGAATCTATTACAGTGCAGAACCTGCCAAGTTTTGCTGATAAACTGAATGTCCCTCTGGAAGTTGATGGTGTTGGTACTTTAATGGTTGATACCGCCTATGGAGGGGATAGTTTTGTAGTAGTAGACGCAGAATCCCTTGGTTTTTCGTTAACTCAGGATGAAGCTGGCGAACTGGCTGAACTTGGTATGTTGATTACAAAAATAGCAAATGCCCAACTTGGTTTTTCTCATCCGGGGGAACAGAGCTGGAACCACATATCTTTTTGCGCATTCTGTGGTCCTTTATCAGCAACACCAAGGGGCCTTAAGGGAAAATCAGCTGTTGCAGTTAGGCCAGGGAAAATTGATCGCTCTCCAACAGGCACCGCTGTTTCGGCTAGAATGGCGTTGATGCATGCAAAAGGACTATTGCAGGTAGGACAAACATTTGAGGCATATTCAATTATTGATTCTAAATTCACGGGACGAATTTTAGAAAAGCAAAATGTGGCAGATAAGCAAGGTATAATTCCAGAAATAACAGGAAGTGCTTGGATTACAGGAACCCATCAGCATCTGTTAGACCCAGATGATCCTTGGCCTGAGGGTTACAGGCTAAAGGATACATGGGGCAGCAAAATTTGATGTATTGCGTTAATGTTGTCATATGGAAGTAACGTTTCGAAATGGATAAAGATACATTGCAGGCTAGTGAAAAAATTTTCAAAAGAATGCTTTTATCCGAGTTGCAGGAAGTCGAAAATATCGCTCAGAAAACGTTAGAAGATAGGGAACCTGTGGAACTAGACCAGCAAGCAGTTGGACGGTTAAGCAGAATGGATGCAATGCAGCAACAATCGATGGAAAAAGCAAAACAGGTTCGCCGGATTGAGAGGATTAAGCTAATTAATTCAGCTTTGAAAAGGTTGGAAGCTGGCGATTACGGATTTTGTTTGAATTGTGATGCCCATATTAGCAATGGCAGATTAAAACTAGACCCTACATTCTCATTATGTATTGATTGTGCAAGGTAATAATTTTTTAGTAAGTGTAGTGTGAAGGGGATGGTTTGTTATGAGGACAGAAGCCGATTTTGCAATAATTGGCGGCGGTATTGTAGGACTTTCCGTAGCTCACGGTCTCTTGAAACAAGGATGTTCTGTTATTTGCATAGATGGGTCTGATACTGATTTTCGAGCGTCCCGCGGAAATTTTGGCCTTGTATGGGTGCAAGGCAAGGGTATCAGAGCACCTTTTTATGCAGCATGGACACAGAATGCTGCTCGTATATATCCAGATTTTGTCAGCGAGTTATCGCAAGAAACAGGCGTCCAGATAAATTATAATCAGGCGGGGGGGTATGAATATTTTACAGATCCTCACACTCTTAGCCAAAGAATGGAAGAATATAAGCAGTTAAAAAAAGCACTAAATGATGATTACCCTTATGAATTTTTATCTTCATCACAAATCCGTGCCGCTGAGCCAATGATTGGAGGTGAGACCATAGGCGCAAGCTTCTATCCTTATGATGGTCATCTCAATCCCTTGCAATTATTAAAAGCGTTAGCCTCTTATTGTCAAAAGAAGGGTTTGTCACATTATTTGGGTGAGGAACTTAAAACTGCTGACAAGAAAGAGGGAGTGTTTAGACTAGTGACTAAAAAGGGGCTTACAATTTCAGCAAACAAAGTAGTAATAAGTGCTGGTCTTGGTGCCAAAAAAATAGGTCCATTATTTGGGTTTTTGGGGCTTGTCTCACCGCAAAGAGGTCAAATACTCGTCACTGAGAAAATATCTCCTATTCTCAATCGGCCATCAGTTACCATAAGACAGGTAGATGAGGGCGCAATTCAGATAGGTGATTCCCAAGAACAGGCCGGGTTTAACGATAACGAAACCCAAGCTCAGATGTCGCGCATCGCCCGTAATGCAATTAAGGTGATGCCTAAATTAGCACAATTAAGGCTGGTTCGTGCTTGGGGCTCTTTGAGAGTCATGTCCCCTGATGGCCTTCCGATATATCATCAATCGCACACTATGCCGGGGGCTTTCCTAATTACCTGCCATAGTGGGATTACTCTTGCAGCAACACATTCTACTAATTTAAGTCTTTGGCTGACAGGGCATAAAAATGCCCCAGAACTTTCCGGATTTAGCGAGGATAGATTCCATGCCTAAATCGTTTTTTTATTTTGATGAGAAAAAAATCTATTTTGAACAAGATATGAGCGTTGCGGCTGCGTTACTATGTGCGGGAGTTACAGATTTCAGACAGACACAAGTTCTGCACAAGCCACGTGGACCCTTTTGTATGATGGGGGCCTGTTTTGATTGTCTTCTGGTTATTGATGGAATGGTTAATCAGCAAGGGTGTATGCGGCTTGCAAAACAAGGTATTAAAGTTAAACGGCAAACATCAGATGTGCTATCGGAGATTAATTAAATGAGAGTTGCTGTTATTGGCGCTGGTCCTGCTGGCATATCAGCTTCACTAGTGCTAGTCGCCAGAAGCGTTCATGTAACAATGCTGGACGAGCAACAGTCTGCAGGGGGCCAAATTTATCGCAATTTAGCTAATGTAAGCGTAGATCAGGCTCAGAGTTTAGGCTCTGACTATATAACAGGAAAATCGCTTTTAAAGCAGTTGGAACAAGCAATTGATAAAAAAATTCTAACGCGTTTTTCACGAACGTCTGTTTGGTCAGTAACAGAAAAGAAAGAAGATTATTGGTCTATTGATGGTAAAAGCTATTGCCAAAAATTTGATGCTATTATCCTAGCAACAGGCTCAATAGAGCGTGCAATGCCGATTGATGGATGGACAAATCCGGGCGTTATTACTGTAGGTGCTGCCCAAATCTTGATTAAAACAGCACGTTATTCACCTCCTTCTTCAGTTCTGGTAGGCTCCGGCCCTCTATTCTACCTTGTTGCTTGTCAGATGCTTGAAATGGGAAATCCTCCAAAAGCTCTTTTAGAAACACAAAATAATTTAGATCTGCTGAAGGCTTTTATACAGCTGCGCCCTAATCTGACCTCATTATTATATCTTGCAAAAGGGTTGGTAATGCTGGCCAAGCTTAGATTTGCTGGTGTTAAGCGGATTAAAGCAGTGAGAGATGTCCGCATAAAATCCAAGGGTAACGCACATATTATAGAATTTAGTAAAGTAGGGACGAAGAGCCAGATTGAAGCTGAAACGGTGCTATTACATGCTGGCGTGCATCCCAATATTCAGATTACCCAAGCACTTGGGCTTAAACATGATTGGAGCCAAGAAAACCACTGCTTTGAGCCACGCACAGATAAATTTGGTCGAACCAGTTTAAACAATATTCTTGTGGCAGGAGATGGCATTAAAATTCTAGGGGCTGATGCGGCTAAGATTTCAGGGAATTGTGCTGCTCTTGCCTTGCTCGTTGATAATGGTTTTGTGAACGCCAAAGCTGACTTATCCAGAACCTATAGAGCACATCAAAAATATGTTCAAATTCACAAATTTCTAGATGTTCTATATGCCCCAAAGGATTGGTATAGCTGTCCGACAAACAACATTGTAATCTGCAGATGCGAAGAGGTCACAGCAGGCAAAATACGAGAAGCTGTCAAGATAGGCTGTCTTGGCCCAAATCAGCTTAAAGCATATTCCAGATGCGGTATGGGAAATTGTCAGGGCCGATATTGTGGTAATATAGTTGTTAATTTAATCTCTGAAATGGTTGGTCAAACGCCTGAAGAAACAGGTTATTTCCGTATTCGAAGTCCAATTAAACCAGTCAGCTTAGCTGAAGTTGCAAATCTTGAGACAATCATCTGATAAAGTAAAGTTGAGCATATAAATAAATATCTATGACATAAAATTGTGTTTAAACTCAATTAAATAAATCAAATGGGGTTTAGCCACATTTGTATAGTCATAGTTTCAAGTTCAATTTCGTAAAGAAAAAGATATACTATTTTTTTAGATATTTTTTGGTGATAATTGTTGCAGACCAACGGGTACTAGCAAGATTATACCTATTATCATCGTGTTTAAACCAGGAGCTATGAACATTAAAGAGACTGCCCCAGTGTACCAACGTGCCCAAGTTGGCATTGATTTAATTAGATATCCAGTGAAGGCTGAACCAATCAATCCAATTCCACACAGCGCTCCTACAAAAGTAACGGCAAATATCTGCCATGAAAATCCATCTGCAACTAGCAATAGTGCAGGCGAATAAACAAATACAAAGGGTACCAGAGCTTTGGCAATCCCTAATCTGAAGGCGGTATTTCCAGTTTTAAAGGGATTTGAACCAGAAATCCCAGCTGCCGCGTAGGCTGCAAGGGCTACAGGGGGTGTAATATCGGCTAAAACACCATAATAAAAAACAAAAAAATGGGAAACTAACGGCTCCACACCCATCAAAGATAATGCAGGTGCCGCGACTGCCACAAGAATGATGTAAGTCGCAGTTGTAGGGATACCAGCTCCCATAATGATGCATGCTATAGCAATCAAGATTAGAGAGAAGAACAAAGCTAATTGGTCAACGCCGAAGATTGATAATGGCCAGATCCCGCCAAAAAATATTCCAATATCATTAGCAGTCTGTACAACTACATAACCAAGTCGGAAACCAACGCCAGTAAGAGTTACAACTCCCACAATAATGCCTACACAAGCTGCTGCCGCACCAACAGCAATAGTATTTCTGGCTCCAACAGCTAAACTTTGATAGAGATCACGAAAATTTAGCCTATTTTCAGGTTGTAAAAACCCCACGACAACGCACGCAATTATTCCATATACTGCAGCAAAATCAGGTGTCCTGCCAGAAAGAATAAAATAGACTAGTATAATTAGTGGTGTCAGGGTCAGCAAATGCTTTTTGAGAACTAAAATTAAACTAGGTAATTCTTCAGATGGTAGACCACGTAAGTTTAACTTTTTTGCCTCTAAATGTACCATTACAAATATTCCAAAATAGTGCAATAAAGCTGGAAATAAGGCTGCGGCAAGAATATCTCTCAGGGGAATTTCTAAATATTCTACCATAATAAAAGCAGCGGCTCCTAATATTGGTGGTGTAATCTGACCTCCTGTTGATGAAGTTGCCTCAACCGCGCCCGAGAAGTGTGCAGGATAGCCTACCTTCTTCATCGCAGGAATCGTTAAAGCTCCGGTAGTAACTGTATTAGCGATTGACGAACCTGAGATTGTACCCATAAATGCAGATGAAAAAATAGCAACTTTGGCAGGCCCTCCTGAAAATCTTCCAGCTATGACCATTGCAAGGTCTATAAATAGTTGTCCAAGTCCAATTCGGGTTGCTAAAACACCAAAAAGAATGAAGAGAAAAACATATTGAGCCATCACACCTATTGCGACGCCGTAAATTCCTTGGTTAGTTAGATAAAGATGATTTACCAACCCGGCAATGCTTGTACCACCATGCTTTAACGCTCCAGGCGCATAAGGTCCAAAAATTGCAAAAGCAATAAATATAATACTTATTAAAGGTAGGGTGAAGCCAATAGAACGGCGAGAAGCTTCAAGTGTAAGAATAATTAGCGCTGCTCCTACAATTACATCCACTCTTCCTGGGTTACCCACTCGTTCTGCAACAAGCTCTGCTGGCAATAATGGTAAATACATTGCAGCACCGACGCAGCTTAAAGATAAAAAGATATCAATTATTGGAATACCTTGAATTTGAAACCAACCTTTTTTTGTAAGTTGTTTCGATGTTTCATGTTTGGGTCGACGTAAACCAAATAATAAAAATGCTAATCCTAAAACGAATGAGATGTGAATGCCGCGATGCACTAGCTCCCGTACCAAACCAAATCCAGACGCGTAAAAATGATAAATCGACATAGTTACTAGGAAAAAGGTAACAATTGATGCTAAAATCGGGCCGAATTGCCTAAATGATGTTTCAGGGTCAAAATCTTGCTCTATTTTTGCCAGTTCCTCAGGGCTTAGTGAAGTAGAGTGCGATCTGGTCATCAAAAATGGCCTTATAAGGCTAAATAAATTAAATTGAATGAGGATTGAAAATTAGTTTGTTTTTAATCCCTATACTTCTTTCATAGAGTATAGGGATATCAATGTTTATGAATGCTATTTTAGAAGTCCAGCTTCTTTATAGAATCGTTCAGCTCCGGCATGTAACGGCACACCAACACCTGCTAAAGCACTTTCTGGAGTGATAGTTTTGCCTTTAGCATGTCCAACATCCATCAATTTTCGTGACTCTTCATTCCACAAAGCTTTCGTGATGTTGTAGATGAGCTCTTCATCCTCTTTTGATGAGGTGAACCACTGAGCGCCAACTGCAACTGTCGAAGTAGTGTTTACACCCTCGTATGTCCCAGCAGGGATATCGCTTTGTGCAAAAAACCCATGATCATCTACTAGTTTCTCAGCTCCAGCGCCTGAAATTGGTACCAGTTTGATTTCAACTGCTGAAGCTAGTTCTACAACTGCTCCAGTTGGATATCCTGCGACAACAAAAAAAGCATCAATTTTGCCATTTCTCAGTGCTTCTGATGCGGCATTACCTTTCAACGCTTCCGCCTTAACATCATCGACTCCAAGACCATTGGCTTCTAATATGAGTGTTGCGTCAACTCTTGTTCCGGAGCCTGGCTCATCTAAGGAGACCCGTTTACCTTTTAAATCAGCCACCGAATTAATCCCGCTATCAGCAAGAGCTACAAGATGAATATGCTCTTGGAATAAAGCTGCAATAGTCCTAAGTTCTTTTGCGGGTTCTTTGCCGTCCATAGTTCCAGTTCCAGTGTAGGCCCAGTATGCAACGTCTGATTGAGCAAAACCAGAATTACGTAATCCAGAGAGTATTGCATTTACGTTGTCTACTGAACCACGTGAAGAAACTGCGGATGCTATTAATCCGTCAACGCCACAGCTTCCACCTTTTCCACATTCACGTGATCCCGGGGGCTTTGATATTGCGTTGGCGATCATTCCGCCAACAGGATAATAGGTATAGGCAGTACCGCCTGTACCTATTGTGAAGAACTTCAGCTCAGAAGCACTAACACTTGTTAGGTAGCTTACTGATAAAATACCAGCGAATGCTAACGATTTTATTGTTTTGAATAACATTAATAACTCCTCCATTTTCGCCTAATGATTACTTAACTAAACAGCTAGGTCAAGTTTGGACTTTAAGTGTTACCATCCTGAAGGATGGGTGATTAATTTGACGGGATAGAAGTGCAACCCTACAAAGCGTCTTGCAAGGACGATGGATTCCATTTGCTCGAAGGAATGTGCCTATTTAGATGAAATTAGTTATAATAAACTGAAACGAAAAATTCTTCGTTGAGTATGTAACAAAAGGCCAATTGGTGTGAAAAAATTAATAAGTGATATTTATCTTGTATCAACTGCTCTATTTAAAGTGATGATCCCAGTGATTATTATTGTTAAAATTGCAGAAATTCTGGGGTTTGTTTTCTGGCTTACCATTCTTTTAGAACCCGTTCTTAATTTTATCGGGTTGCCTGCGGAAATGGCAGTTGGTCTTACTACTACAATTTTAACAAACCCTTATGCAGGCTTGATTGTTTTTGCTTCAACTCCCGAAACGATGCAATTGACAGTTGCCCAAACAACTATAATTGCCTCATTTATGTTGTTTACGCATAGTCTAGTTTTGGAAGCGGCTATTTCTAGTAAGGCTGGCTTGCGAGCTATAACGACTATTACATTAAGATTATTTTCGGGATTATTATTCTGTGCATTATTGCATTGGGTATTTGTTTTTTTCGATTTGTTTTCTCAGACGGCAATATTGAATCTGCCTAGAATGACTGAAAATCCTGACTGGCTGCAATGGAGCAGGGACCAGCTGATGGGATTATTTTTTATTCAATTGGTTATTATTCTACTTATGGTAGGACTTGAGGTTTTACGCCTGCTTGGTATTGAGAAACTCATTCACAGACTAATGAGCCCGTTCTTAAAATTACTAAAAATTGGAGAACAAGCATCAACTATCGTTGTTGTGGGTTTTACGCTTGGTTTGGCGTTTGGCGGTGGCCTGCTCATGCAAAATGTCAAACAAGGATTGGTGCCAGCGAAGTCAGCGGCAGGCGCCCTTATACTTATAAATTTATTTCACTCCTTGTTTGAGGATACAGCAGTATTAATGTTATTAGGCCCGTCCTTGTTTGTAATTTTGTTAGCAAGGGGTATATTTGTATTTGCCATTACTTGGGTGATAATGAGATGCCTAAGCCTTGTTAATGATAAAACATTTCAAAAACTGATATTTAATTCGGTAATTCTTCCCGATAATAGATAAAACAAATGTTCTCTAAGGAAGAAATCCCAGCTTGATAATATTAGGTGATACAATAAGGGGTATTAAACCAGTATTCTTCGAGATTTTTATCTAAGGCTATTCGGTCAATTACAGCAAATATTCCTGGGGCTTTAAGAGGTGTTAAAACTCCATGCCAAGTATTTTTATGAAAATTGATACCCATATGCACCTGCGTTAGGAATGCAACTGGTATGTCTGGCACGCCGCCATTATCTTTAGCTACAATAACCAAAAAGGGTTGCTCATACATTGGGATAAAGGCCTGACTTCCTTTTGGATGACGCTCCATCATTTCTAATTTGTAGGGCAGGCTTCGCGGTTTAGCATTGAACAGGCTAATTCCTGTCTTGCCGCCATCCTCGAAATCAATATCCGCTAAGTTATGATGTCTCTCGCACATATCCTGATTTATAAGCATGTCCGCAGTATCTTTGAGCTGAAGCAAATTACCAAAGGGTTTGAATAGTTCAGCAGTGATTTCTATAGGGGATATAGAATGCGCATCATTGGCCATTAAAGTGCATCCCTATAAATGAAGTGGCATATGCCTGTTTACATCTTTATATAATAAATAGCGGAACGGTATATTCCCAGCCGCATAACAGGCTTGTGGGCAGAAGGCACGAAGCCACATATAGTCGCCTCCCTCTACCTCACGCCAATCGCCATTTAAATAATATGCACCTTTGCCTTGGAGTACGTAAAGGCCATGCTCCATCACATGTGTTTCAGCAAATGGGATAACACCTCCAGGCTGAAAAGTTACAATATTTACATGCATATCATGGCTGATATCAAATGGGTTAACGAACCGACTGGTTTGCCATGCCCCATCTGTATCTGGCATAGAGACAGGTGTTACGGCCTTGTCCGTTGTGATAAAAGGTAGCGGCCTGTCAATCCCGCTAACATCGAGATATCGCTTTCTAATCCAGTGAAAAACAGCTTTTTCAGCACTGTTATTATGTAACCGCCAGTCAAGCCCAGCTGGCAAATATGCATATCCGCCAGTCTCTAAACTATGGGATTTGCCGTCATATTCCAGCTCTATTGAGCCATCGACAATAAATAATACATGTTCAGCGGCACTATCATCATCTGGTCTGTCTGACCCTCCTGCGGCTGATACTTCCATAATATAATGCGAAAAAGTCTCCGAAAATCCGGTAAGGGGGCGTGCGATTACCCAAAGCCGCGTGTTCTGCCAGAAAGGTAAAGAACTTATCACAATATCGGTCATCACTTCGCGCGGGATAAAGGCATATGCGTTCGTAAAGATGGCACGATCTGCAAATCGTTCTGTTTGAGGTGGAAGGCCTGTTTCAGGCAAGGCATAGGTATAATTTGATTTAAGAATTGTCACGTTAATCCTCTGAGGCTTATTTAGCTTTTAATCTTCAAATTAACATAGAAATCTTTTCAAGTGCGATTTTTTCAATTTGACGACAATTCTCAGCAAATTCAGTCATATAATCAGATTCTAATCGCTCTCGCAGATTTTGAAGCACATCACAATTATTAGCATCTGTTTCTGATAATGTATATTTAAAACCGAATTTCGCAGAAAATTGCTCGTCCAGAGTGCGCGCTATGTCTTTGTTTTCCTCTGAAATAAGTTTTTCAAAAATCACAGGCTTTTGATGCCCGCCGCTATGCGCCTCAACCAACTTCTTTCGCGTCTCATAGCGTGCACTTCTGAATATTCGGCATAATGCATTATGAAGTCCAATTGCCGTATTATGTGATGGCCCAAGCTCTAAATTATAGGCCCCCTCAGCAATCCATCGGCCATTTTCGAATATTTCTGAGAATTTCTCGATAAAATCTTGCTCTGATAAACTGGTTACTCTGCTTTGCCATGCGGACAAATCAAACGGATAGTTAGTATGCCAGTAATCAGAAATATCTATCCTGCGAGGATACCAAACATCACTGAAGCCTTGAATGTAGGATAGAAATTTAATGAGTGATTCGATGCGCCCTGGTCTGCCGATTAATCTGCAATGCAAGCCGATCGAAAGCATTTTTGGTTTTCCGTTTGTGCCCTCACGATACAGACTATCAAAACTATCTTTTAAATAAGCAAAAAACTGATCCCCAGAATTAAACCCTTGGACATTTGCAAATCGCATATCGTTTGCATCCAATGTGTAGGGGATTATAAGATGTGGCTTATCCCTATAAATATGCCAGTAAGGCAGATCATCTGCATAGGAATCAGATATATAGTCTAGCGAGCCTTGTTTGCACACAAGATCAACAGAATTCATCGAAGCTCGTCCAGTATACCATCCTTTAGGGGGCTCACCCGTAACAGACATATGAAGCTCGATAGCTTTTTTAATCAGGGTCTCTTCCTCGTGCGGGCTAAGGTCTTTATGCTCAATCCATTTATAGCCATGGCTGGCAATCTCCCAATTCGCAGATTGCATGGCATGCACCTGCTCTGGGCTACGGGCAAGGGCTGTTGCCACCGCATATACTGTTATTGGAATAGCGTGCTGGGTGAATAGCTCATATATTCTCCAGAATCCGGCTCTTGCGCCATATTCATAAATACTCTCCATATTCCAATGGCGCTGATTTGGCCATGGAACCGCCCCTACAATTTCAGATAAAAACCCCTCTGATTGTGAATCGCCATGCAATAGGCAATTCTCCCCGCCTTCTTCATAATTAAGAACAAACTGCACCGCAATTTTTGCGTCATTAGGCCATTTAATTTGTTCTGGCTGACAAAATTTACCGCTTAGGTCACGAGGATATCTGTTTGGGCTCATTTCTTTTCTTCCAATCTTGCCTCATTATCATAACACAAGGATGCCAGTCAGATTAAGTGAATAGTAATTATAACGAATTTTGCATAATAAAGAATTATTAACGACACTTCTGATAGTTAGCGAATGATTTGCCTGTATCTACCCTATATTGAAATAACACGAGCCCATTGGTTTTTACCCGATTTTAGCGCTATTAATAGGTTTTCTAGTGATGCAAAAAAGTTTGCATGGTAATGTAAAAAAACGCCTTTCTACTATCACAGTGTGATGCTACCACCTGTTATCAGATCGGGGTATATGACGTAAATGAAGTAGAAGAGATTGGCCGGCTTGGGATGGACGGAATAAGACCACAGACTGTGATGCAACGCGCAAACGGGCAGATAAAATTCGGTCTTAATGGGTCACGGGTAACAAGGCTCTATCAGTCTGGCAGCAGTAAAATATTACTTCCTAAAACATATGGCGCTATGCGAGAGGCGGTTTTGCTTAATACAGCTGGCGGTGTTACAGGCGGTGATATAGTTGATATAAGCATAGAGGCATCTGATTGCAGATTAGTTGCCACTAGCCAAACAGCAGAGCGTTTATATAAAAGTTCCATGCATCCAGCTAAGATCTCTATTGATTTAAACCTTGATAAAGCCGCAACTTTGCACTGGCTTCCCCAAGAAACAATAATTTTTCAGGGTGCTGCGGTAGATAGAACCATCAATCTGAATATGTCAGCAGATAGTAGTTGCCTTATAGCGGAAACAATAATTCTTGGGCGCCAAGCAATGGGTGAGAAGATTGAAAAATGCTATTTCACGGATAATTGGAGATTATATAAAGACGGTATCCTGTTTCATGCAGAATCACTGCGAATAAGCGATGATGTTGAAGCGTTAATAAACGCAAATGCAGGCATAAATGGCGCTAGAATGATATCCACCATTATCTGTGTGGGCGCAAATACAGAGTATTTAAAGCCCATTATTGAGAACAACCTAGCTTCGGAAAATTCAATCTGTGCAGCAACTTATCTTAACGAGAAGCTGATAGTCAGGCTTGTTAGTAATTATAGTGCCGGGGGAAGAACAGATTTAAATAAGATTCTATGTGCTCTAAGAGGGCACCCAATGCCAAGAGTGTGGCAGACATAGTAAGTCGGATATAATTAGCAAGGAGAATAAACGTGAAACTCAGTCCAAGAGAAAAAGACAAATTGCTTATTTCTACGGCAGCAATGGTAGCTCGAAACCGAAAAGACAGAGGGGTAAAATTAAATTATCCAGAAGCTATCGCGCTTATTACGGATTATGTCGTTGAAGGCGCGCGTGATGGTCGCACTGTGGCAGATTTAATGGAAGCAGGTGCAAATGTTATAACCTGTGATGATTGTATGGACGGAATTGCAGAGATGATACATGACGTTCAAGTTGAGGCCACATTTCCAGATGGAACAAAATTGGTCACTGTCCATCACCCCATACGATAAAGGAGAAGTTGCGATGATACCAGGCGAGGTAATAACCAAGGATGATGACATCTTACTGAATGCAGACCGAAAGGCCATTCGAGTGCTAGTTGCTAATTCAGGTGACAGGCCCATACAAGTTGGAAGTCACTATCATTTTTATGAAGCGAATTCTGCATTGGTTTTTGACAGGGCTGAAACTCGTGGCATGAGACTTGATATAGCAGCTGGAACCGCTGTCAGGTTTGAGCCTGGACAAGAGCGAGAAATTCAGCTTGTGCCTTTGGGCGGTAGGCGGGCTGTTTTCGGGTTTAATCAAAAAATCATGGGGGCGTTATAATGCCAGTCTCACTATCAAGAAAAATTTATGCAGATATGTATGGCCCGACAACAGGCGATAAGGTTCGGCTTGCCGATACGCAGCTATTCATCGAAGTTGAGCAGGATTTAACCACCTATGGAGATGAAGTAAAATTTGGTGGTGGTAAGGTTATTCGTGATGGCATGGGGCAATCGCAGGTATCAAGAGCTGATGGCGCTGTGGATACTGTTATTACCAATGCCTTGATTGTGGATGTTAACGGAATTTACAAAGCTGATATAGGGCTTAAAGATGGCTTGATTCATGCCATCGGCAAAGCAGGAAATCCAGATACACAGCAAGCGGTGGATATCATTATTGGTCCATCAACTGAAGCTATAGCAGGAGAGGGTCATATTATAACAGCGGGCGGTTTTGACAGCCATATTCATTTTATTTGCCCGCAACAGATTGATGATGCGTTGCATTCCGGTCTTACAACAATGCTTGGAGGCGGGACAGGCCCTGCCCATGGAACGCTTGCCACCACCTGCACGCCTGGTGCATGGCATATTTCAAGAATGCTTCAATCAGCAGATAGTTTTGCAATGAATTTAGCGTTTGCAGGGAAAGGTAATGCAGCGCTGCCTATGCCGCTTGAAGAGCAAATAAATGCTGGAGCCTGTGCATTGAAACTGCATGAGGATTGGGGAACTACGCCTGCCGCGATTGATAATTGTCTGTCGGTGGCAGACGCAATGGATATACAGGTAATGATCCACACAGATACGCTTAATGAAAGTGGGTTTGTTGAGAATACGGTCGCCGCGATGAAAGGGCGCACAATCCATGCGTTTCACACAGAAGGCGCAGGCGGCGGTCATGCGCCTGACATTATCAAAGTGTGTGGCGAGAGGCATGTAATTCCCTCTTCAACAAATCCTACACGACCCTATACAGTCAATACGCTTGAAGAACATCTTGATATGTTGATGGTTTGCCATCATCTCGACAGGTCCATTCCAGAAGATGTAGCGTTTGCTGAAAGCAGAATTAGAAAAGAGACCATAGCAGCAGAAGATATCCTTCATGATATGGGGGCATTTTCTATTATTGCATCTGATAGCCAAGCTATGGGCAGGGTTGGAGAAGTTATTATACGTACCTGGCAAACCGCTCATAAAATGAAAGTGCAACGTGGCAGGCTTGCTAATGAAACAGGAGATAATGATAATCTAAGGGTGAAGAGATATATCGCCAAATATACTATTAACCCTGCAATTTGCCATGGAATTTCTGAACATATTGGTAGTATTGCGGTTGGCAAGCGTGCCGATTTGGTTATGTGGAATCCTGCTTTTTTCGGTGTTAAGCCAGAAATGGTGCTTCTTGGGGGAAGTATTGCTGTTGCTCAAATGGGAGATCCCAACGCATCTATCCCAACACCTCAGCCAGTATTTACACGTCCAATGTTCGCATCATTCGGGCGTTCTGTTGAGCAGTCGGCTATTTGTTTTGTGAGTAAAGCTGCGCAGGATAATAATATTGGCTCGGAACTAGGATTAGCAAAACAAACCCGAGCCGTGCAAAATACCAGATCTATTTCCAAAGAAGATATGGTTATGAATAATTATATGCCTGAAATAGAGGTGCATCCTGAAACCTATGAGGTGCGTGCCGATGGAGAGCTTCTGACCTGTGAGCCAGCGCAAGAATTACCGATGGCACAACGTTATTTTCTGTTCTAATCAGAAAAAAGGGGAATATAATTATGCATATTTCACAACAAATCGAAGCTAATATCAAAGCGCAGAATGTAGCTGATACGATAACATTGGATTATGAAGCACGGTTTCTGAGGCGTAAGCGTCTGGTATCAGATAGCGGAGAGGCCTTCCTTGTAGAACTGCCAGAAACACGTTCTTTATCTGCAACAGACGGGTTTGTGCTTGATGATGGGCGTATCATAGCGATACATCCAAAGCCTGAACCAATAATGAAAGTAACAGATGCCAATCTTGCCCGCATAGCATGGCATATTGGAAATAGGCATACACCATGTCAGATAAAAACAGATTATTTGCTTATTCAGCAAGATCACGTTCTAGAGCATATGCTGCGATTATTAGGGGCTCAAATTGAAAAAATAGAGGCACCTTTTACCCCAGAGGGCGGTGCGTATGGCCATGGCAGAACCCATAGTCACGAACACAATCACGAACACAATCATGAACCCAGTCATGAACATAGTCATGAACCCAGTCATGAATATAGTGACGAAACTAGTAAATCAGAGCTGCTTATCAAGCACGCTTATGATCACTGAAATACAATAATGAATTCGTATCATAATGACATAATGGTTCTTCAGGCTTGGTTTTCACCTGCTTTTCCAACAGGTGCTTTTAGCTATTCTCACGGTCTTGAAGCTGCAATTCAGCATGGCTTGGTTTCAGATAAAGATAGTTTAACCCGGTGGATAAGCTGCCTTCTTACTAGTGGTTCTGGTTGGAATGATGGTTTGTTTTTGAAAGCGGCCTATGAGGGCATAAGTGATGTAAATAGCTTATGTCTTGCTTTATGTTCAAGCAAAGAGAGATATCAGGAAATAATTGAGTTGGGTAAGTCTTTCAGCCGTGCTGTTAATGGCAGCTATGGCGCCGAGTTAGCGCAGGGTCTTGCTTATCCTGTTGCTGTAGGCATGGCCGCTAGAAGAAGAAACATAGATATTAAGCTTACAACTCAGAGCTATTTGCAGGCCTTTGCTGCTAGTCTTATTTCAGTTGGTGTTCGTATTATCCCGATCGGTCAACAGGCTGGACAGGATTGTCTTGTAACGCTGTGTAGAATAATAGAGCAGGTAAATAATAAGTTGGATGTAGCAGGGCTTGAACAGCTTGGAAGTGCTTCATTTATGTCAGAAATCATGTCTATGATGCATGAAAAATCAAATCCTAGGATATATAGAACATGACAAGAGATAGATTAAAATTCGGCCCGCTTAGAGTTGGTATTGGCGGGCCGGTTGGTGCTGGCAAGACCAGTATGACAGAGGCATTATGCAACATACTTGCATCAGATGTGTCTATGGCTGTCATTACCAATGATATATATACCAGAGAAGATGCTGATTATCTTGTTCGCGCTCAGGCATTATCTTCTGATAGAATTTGCGGTGTTGAAACTGGTGGATGCCCCCATACCGCTATTCGCGAGGATGCATCTGTTAATCTAGCTGCAATTGATACGCTAAAAAATCGTATACCAGGTTTAGAATTGATACTTCTTGAATCAGGCGGAGATAATCTGGCAGCGACATTTAGCCCAGAGCTGGTAGATCTTACAATCTATGTGATTGATGTTTGTATGGGCGCCGACATACCGCGCAAAAAAGGGCCTGCATTAATGAAATCAGATATGCTTGTTGTCAATAAAATTGAGCTTGCAGAATATGTTGATGTGGATATTGAGCAGATGCGTGAGGATACTAAACAGAATAGGGGGGCGCTTCCGTTTATTTTTGGCTCCATGAAAAAAGGGGTTGGCGTTCCACAACTTGCTGAATTTCTGAGGGTGCAGGGCGGATTAGCCTAAAAGTTTTCCTCCTGAAACAAGGTATATATTTTAACCTAGCAAAAACAGTTTAAAAAAAAACTTTGTGATTGATAGTTGTTTCACTTATTTGTTGTAATTAGGATTTCAAATTTATTACACGGGTTTTATGCATACTATATCTGGGCTCTATACCAACATGAACTGTTACAGAGTCCATGATTAGTGGCCTCCAACAGATATAAATAGCTCATTTACCCTGATACTATAGCAAAGGAGGACATAATGACTGAATTATTTCAGGATAATGAAATGGATATGATTCATATTAAATGGTCAGATAATTCTGACAGCTCATATCCGTTTCTGTGGCTTCGTGAAAATGACCCTGCTGGGTTTCATAAAGATACAAATGAGCGAATGACGGACTTAACGTCAATACCGCTTGATATCAGCCTAACAAAAGCATTTATCAAAGATGATGTTCTGATGTTAAATTGGAGTGATAGTGCGAATTCCACGAGATATAATCTGGACTGGTTGTATCATCACAAGCCAGGCAAAAGAGCATCTGACCCTGCGGCTATTAAAAAAAGATGTTGGCGTGGCGGTATGGGCACAGACAAACTACCAACCGCTAAAGCCAAGGAGTTGCTTGAGAATGATGATGCATTAGCGACATGGCTTGAAAATACGCAAAGTTTTGGATTGTCGTTAGTCTCGGGACTAGAGGCAAGACATGATGCTGGCATGGAGGTTGCAAAGCGAATAGGGTTTCTTCGCGAAACGAACTTTGGCACTACCTTTCAGGTGCAATCAAAACCTAATCCGAATAATTTGGCCTATACTTCGGTTGCCTTGCCTCCACATACCGACCTTCCCAATCAAGAACTTCCCCCTGGGTTTCAGTTTTTACATTGTCTCGCGAATGAAGCAGAAGGCGGCGGGTCAACCTTTGCAGACGGCTTGGCAATATCAACAGATTTGCGTGCCAACGATATCGAGGCTTTTAACATGTTATCCTCTGTATCAATTCCATTTAGATTTTATGATGAAAATACGGATATCAGAAGCAGAAAACATGTAATTACGCTTGATCTAGATGGCAAGATTAACGAGATTTGTTTTAATGCTCATATTGCTGACTTTCTGGATATAGATCCAAAACTCATGAAGTCCTATTATAGGGCTTATAGCAAGTTTATGAAGATGACGAGAAGCAATGCTTATCTCACTAGTCTGCGATTAGCAGCTGGGGAAATGGTGGTGTTTGATAATCGCCGAATTCTGCATGGAAGAGATGCGTTTGACCCGGAAACTGGATTTAGACATCTTCAGGGTTGTTATGTGGATAGGGGTGAGTTTGAAAGCAGGTTGCGTGTTTTAAAACGGCGTTCTGGAGACGCCTAAGAAAGCAAATTTTGGGTTCGCTATTTTGATTTGCAATTTATTCATCTAGATAGATACGCATGGTTTGTTCTATTCCATTCTCGTAAATGCTTTTTAGCCAGCGCTCAAAAGCAGATGCAAAGCTATCCTCATTTATAAGATTTCCGTATATTTGTTCCATCTGCAGCCAATTTTTTGGATTATGACGCGCTGCTTTGGCATGTTCATGCAAATATGACCAGTCAGGATCGTTTGCTTCTATGATGGTTCCATCTTCCCGTGTACCCTCGCACATGCGTGCCCATGCTGCTTCAACTAAGGCAAGTCCGTTTAACGAGCCTCCATTGCGCAGATTATCATAAATAGAGGGAAGAATAAAACCAGGGTGCCTCGAGCTGCCATCAAAGGATACTCTTCTCACCGTATCCATAACTGATTTATTAGCAAACCTGCTACTAATAAGCTGTAAATATTCTAGCGTCGATAAATCTGGTAAATCACTAACATTCGGCAAGATTTCTTCTTGTTCAACTTTGCTGAAAAACTGTCTTATTAGCGGGTTAGCCATTGCATCGTAAATTGTGGATAAGCTAAGAATTTCAGCCGTATTTGCCAGTATCTGATGCCCGCCATTTAGAATTCGAATTTTCTGGGTTTCATATTGATATACCTTATCGGAGAAAGTAGCGCCGACTAATTCTAAATCTGGCCTTCCAGCACAGAAATTATCCTCTATTACCCATTGCCGAAAATTCTCATGCGTTACGGGCACGGCATCATTTACACCAATGGATTGAACCAGCTTTTTCTCTGCCGCGCCTGTTGCAGGAACAATACAATCAACCATTGAGTTTGGAAAAGAACAATTAGCATCAATCCATTCCGCTAATTCAGGGTTACTTAACGTTGCTAGACCCAAAATCGAAGCATGCAATACAGTCCCATTTTCCTGCAGGTTATCACAGCAAAGACCTGTAAAAGGACCATACCCATTCTGCCTTCTGATTTTTAATGCGGCAATGATTGCGCCAAAAACAGTTCGCGGTGTATCCGGATTTTGCAAGTCATAAATAATATCAGGATGTGTTGAGTCTAATTTCTTTGAAAGAGGATCCTGATAATAACCCCCTTCTGTAATAGTCATAGATACAATTTTGATTTGTGGGTTTGCCATGATTTGAATGAGGGATTTATTATCCTCATCAATGGGAACATAATCTATCATTGCTCCCACTATTTCTGCATGGTTATCACCATTTGGATCTAGCTCTATTAATGTTGTAAGAAAATCTTGGGATAACAGCTTATTTCTCATCTCAGAATCTTGCTTGCGAACGCTCCCGCCTATAATCGACCAATTATTAGCTAGTCCTCTCTCAAGCAAGCGATGAATATACCAAGATAAATGAGCACGATGAAAATTGCCAACACCAATATGAACGATACCAGCATTAAGTTTGCTTCTATCATAATTTGGAACATTTATATGCGATGGTAAATCATATAAGGTAGCGTTGTTCAGCTCTAAAAGATTAATCTTAGATTCGATATTTTCCGTTAACTCATCCATTGTCCACCATCAACATTATAGGTTTGTGCAACAATATAATCGGCTTCACTGGTAGCAAGAAAAATAGCCATTCCTGTTAGATCTTCTGGCTTTCCCATTCTGCCAAAGGGCACCATCTGGCCAATTTCGGTTTTTTTCTGACCAATTTCTTTGTTTTCATATTTAGCAAATAGTTTATCTACATTATCCCAATGCTCACCATCCACTACCCCAGGGGATAGTGCATTTACGTTTATTTTATGCTGTATCAGATTTAGCCCAGCCGATTGGGTAAGAGAAATTACAGCTGCTTTGCTTGCGCAATATGTAGCAACTAAGGGCTCTCCTCTTCTGCCTGCTTGACTTGCCATATTGATGATTTTACCAGGCCGTTTATTTTCAATCATATGAGCTGCAACTGCCTGCAGTGTAAATAATGTTCCAGATACGTTGATATCAAATACCTGCTTATAATCATCACGGGTGATTTCAGTGATAGGGGCAGCGCTAAATATGGCGGCATTATTTATTAGAATATCAATATATTTAAATTGATGTGTTACTTGCTCGATGGCATTATCTATACTTGCCTGACTGGCAACGTCCATTTCTATGGCAATCGCATTTTCGCCTAATCTATCGGCCAATAAATTTGCATCATTAATATTAATATCACCAATAGCCACTTTTGCACCTTCTTCTATAAAGGCACGTGCGAAATGACTGCCAATTCCTCTAGCAGCTCCCGTAATAAGCGCAACTTTCCCGTCAAGTCTGCCCATGAGACCTCAACCCGCCATGAGACCTCAACCCGTTTGCATCAAACTTATGTAACTGGTCTGTATCTGGCGTGATATATAATTTCTCGCCATATTCAACTGATAGGGCACTATCTGCACGCACGGTGATGGCTTGCTCGAAATGCGCGCAATGTAAATGCACAAAAGTGTCTGAGCCAAGTCTCTCTGTTACGCCGACCTTGCCTTCCCATAAACCAGATTCTTTTTCGATAGTGAAATGTTCTGGGCGAATGCCAATAGTGTGCGCACCCAATTTTTCTGCTTCGCCTCCAGATAAAAGGTTCATTTTTGGCGAACCAATAAAGCTCGCAACAAACGTATTTTTTGGGTTGTGGTATAAATCAAGAGGAGAGCCAACTTGCTCAATCACGCCAGCTTGAAGAACCACTATTTTGTCAGCCAGCGTCATTGCCTCTACCTGATCATGTGTCACATATATCATCGTCGAGCCTAGGCGCTGGTGAAGTTCACTGATTTCCAATCTCATTCCCACACGCAAAGCGGCATCTAAATTTGATAATGGTTCATCAAACAAAAACGCTGTTGGCTCTCTTACGATGGCTCTGCCAATAGCAACACGTTGTCGTTGTCCGCCTGAGAGTTGTCCTGGACGTCGTTCTAGATAATCTGTGAGATTTAGTGCTTTTGCGGCTTCCTGAACACGCCGAGCCCGCTCATTCTTATCAAGACCTGCCATTCTAAGCGGAAAATCAATATTTTTTCGGACTGTCATATGAGGGTAGAGAGCATAGGATTGAAAAACCATTGCAAGCCCGCGATCAGAAGGGGCGAGTTGGGTTGTATCTTTCCCGTTAATAAGAATGTGTCCTGACGTTACATCTTCCAATCCTGCGATAAGTCGAAGCAAGGTGGATTTTCCGCACCCGGACGGCCCAACGAAAACAACAAATTCCCCATCGTTTATCTGCAAATCTAAGGGTTTAATGACCTCAATATCCCCGAAATGCTTTGCTACTTGTTTTAATTCAATTTGTCTCATTTGATTTACCTATTTAACGGCGCCAAAGGTAAGACCTCTGACGAGCTGTTTTTGACTAAACCATCCCATTATTAAAATAGGGGTAATAGCCATTACCGATGCGGCGCTTAATTTGGCGAAGAATAATCCCTCTGGACTTGAATAGCTTGCAATAAACGCTGTGAGCGGTGCTGCTTTTGCGGCGGTTAAATTAAGTGTCCAGAACGCCTCATTCCAAGCAAGAATAATATTAAGAAGTAGCGTTGAGGCAATCCCCGGCACCGCCATGGGAGTAAGTATATATAGAATTTCTGAGGTTAGACTTGCGCCATCCATTCTTGCCGCTTCCAAAATTTCAGCTGGTATTTCTCTGAAATATGTATAAAGCATCCAGATAATAATTGGCAGGTTCATGAGCATTAATATAACCACCAGTCCTGTCCTACTATCTAAAATGCCAAGTTCAATAAATATCAGATAAATAGGGTAGAGAACGCCTACCGCAGGAAGCATCTTTGTTGAGAGCATCCACATCAAAATACCTCTGGTACGTTTTGATGGGACGAACGCCATTGACCATGCAGCAGGCACGCCAATTATAATACCGAGTACCGTTGAGCCAAGAGCAATTATTACCGAGTTTGTGAAATGTTTTAAGTAATCTGATCTTTCTTGAACAATTGAATAACTCTCTAACGTCCAAGCACTTGTTAATACCTCTATCGGGGTTCGAATTGCATCCCCTTCGGTTTTGAATGAGAGAACCAGAATCCAGAAAATTGGGAAGAAAATAATAATAGCCAATGTCCAAGAAAGGGCAGTATTTAAAATTTTTCTCTGTGCTGTAACCGTTCTTGCCATGAGCTAAACCCTAATTGTCCAAATTTTTGCCGACAATTCTCATTAAGAAAATCGCGACTATATTAGCCAAAATAATGGCATATACTCCGCCAGCAGAACCAAGCCCTACATTTTGGCTTTCTAGCACTCGCTGGAATATAAGATAGGTAAGCGTTTTTGTTCCAAAAGCGCCAGCCGTCGTAACAAAAATTTCTGCAAAAATGGATAGCAGGAATATGGTTTGAATTAGAATTACAACCGTGATTGCGCGTGCTAGATGTGGCAGGATGATAAAGAAAAAACGTCCAATCGGCTTCGCACCATCCATTTCAGCTGCTTCGAGTTGTTCTGAGTCAAGCGACTGAATTGCGGTAAGCAGAATCAAGGTAGCAAATGGTAACCATTGCCAGCTTATTATCGTAATAAGAGAGGCAAGGGATGCATGGCTTAACCATTGTATGGGCTCAGCGCCAACCGCCCGCCAAAGATGCGCAAGGAAACCATTTGTTGGATCCATAAACATATTTTTCCAAATCAATCCAGATACGGTGGGCATGATGAAAAACGGCGCTATGATCATAATACGCACAATACCCTGTCCCCAGATGGGCTGATCTAAGAGTAATGCGATTAAAATACCTAATATGACTGTAATAAGTAAAACACTGCCGACGATAAATATCGTGGTGCCAACCGCTGGCCAAAATGAGCTGGAGGACAAGAAGCGTGAATAATTTTCAAACCCCACCCATCCAAGGTCACCGCCGCGAAGTGGCAAGTATTTTTTAAAAGAAAAATAGACAGTCATAGAAAGTGGAATGAGCATCCAGACAAGTAAGGCAAAAACCGCTGGAGCGACCATTATTCGAGCAAGAGATCTTGAGTGCTTGGTAGACACGTTACAGGTTCCTATCGAGCAAGAATAAATGAAGTGCTTTCATATGAATTGAGAATCCAAGGGGGGTAATAGGGAGAATATCCCCCCTTGGCATTAAGGTTTGCTTAGCGGTAGCCAGCAGCTTCCATTGCATCATTTGTCAGGGCTTGAGCCTTGGCAAGTGCTTCTGCAATTGACTGTTGACCTGCATATGCTGCAGAGAATTCCTGACTTACGTCAGTTGCTATGCCAGCAAACTCTGGGATTGCAGCAAATTGAACACCAACATATGGACTTTCATCTACAGTGGAGTTGTTTGGATCTGCAGTTAAGATTGACTCCAAAGTCATCTTAGCGAAAGGAATATCCTTGTAGTTTGCATTTTCATACAGAGATGTTCTTGCGCCAGGAGGTACATTTGCCCAACCTTCGTTTGCAGCTACAAGCTCAATATATCCATTTGAGGTTGCCCATTCGATAAACTGCTTTGCAGCTTCTTCTTTTTGAGTTCCTGCTGGAATTGCAAGAGCCCACGCCCAAAGCCAGTTTGAGCGAACGCCCATTCCGTTATCTGGTGCAAGCGCAAAGCCTACGCTGTCTGCTACAGTTGAGTCCTTAGGATTTGTTACGAAAGAAGCAGCAACGGTTGCATCAATCCACATTCCACATTTACCTTGTTGGAATAAAGAAAGATTCTCATTGAATCCGTTAGTTGCAAAACCAGCTGGGCCTGCATCTGACATCATATTATAGTAGAAGTTCAATGTATCTGACCATTCGCGTGTATCGAACTGTGCATTCCAGTTTTCATCAAACCAGCGTGCGCCAAATGAATTTGACATAGCCGTAATGAATGCACCGCCTTCACCCCAGCCAGCTTTTCCGCGAAGACAAATGCCGTTGATATCATTATCACGGTCTGTCATTTCACGTGCTGCTTTGGCAATGAATGACCAAGAAGGCGCGTCTGGCATAGAAAGACCAGCTTTTTCCATTAGGTCTGTTCTATACATAATCATGGAGCTTTCGCCGTAAAATGGTGCCGCAAATAAGGTTCCATCATAGCTCAAGCCGCCTGCCATTGCTGGTAGGATATCATCAGCATCATAGCCTTCACTTAAGTCATCAAGTGGCACTAACCAGCCATTTTTGCCCCAGATTGGTGTTTCATACATGCCGATAGTCATAATATCAAAGGCACCGCCTTTGGTTGTGATATCGGTTGTTACGCGCTGGCGAAGTACGTTCTCTTCAAGCGTAACCCATTCTACGGTATGGCCCGTTTTTGCAGTAAAATCGTCGGTTAGACCCTGCATACGGATCATATCACCATTATTAACAGTAGCTATCGTTAAAGTATCGGCACTTGCCAAACTTGTAGATAATAATGTTACGGACGCAGCCGCAACAACAAGTTTTTTTAGTTGCATTTCATTCCTCCTAAAAATTGCGTTTAAAGAGGAACAGAAAACTTAACTCGCGTCAATAAAAAATTTACGCGCGTAAAAAATTTTAGTTAATTAAGGTAAAACTATTTTCTTGATTAGGCAGAATCCCGCATAATAAGCCGCGCGGCGAATAGTTTTTCTTCTCTGTTATTAAAGCGTCCACCTGCTTCTATTAGTTTAAAAAGAGTGTCTACGCTTTGGCTTGCCACTGATTCGTAATCATGTGCCGCGGTGGTAAGAGAGGGGCACGTAAACTTTGAATAAGGATGGTCGTCATGTGATGCTACTCTTAGCTCACTATCCTTTTCTCTGCCGACACGAATACCAAGCTCATAGCATGCTGATAGAAGCCCGATGGCTAACCGGTCATTACTGCATAATATCGTATCGGTTGGCAATGCGTCTTGCTTTAGGATTTTTAAGGCACCTGCATGACCAATTTCTTCAAACTCCCATCCACTTCCCTCTATCTGAACCATATGTGGTTCAAGCCCGAGCTGTTTCATCATGGCTAGATAGGCATTTCGCCGTTTATTTGCATTTGGGTTAGCAGGATCACTCATTTCAAAGAATGTTGGAGTGCTTCCTGTTCGGCTTAAATATTCAACTGTTTGTGAGACAAAGCTAAAATTATCTGAGCCAATAAAGGCTTCTCCCATGCCTTCAATATTACTATCGAACAAGATAGTTGGAACATCTCTGCAGAATTCTTCGATATGCCTTTTGTCAGACGCTCTTCCAAGTGGAGCAAGCAAAACGCCTGCGGGTCTTAATGAGCGCAGCGTATCCAAAATTGTTTTTTCAATTTCTGTATCACCATGGGCAGAAAACAGAGATGGCGTGAATCCAAAATCCAAAACACGGCGCTCAAGAAAACGAGCTATTTCTGCAAAAAAGGGATCTGCTAAATAGGGAACAATAATACCTATATTTTTTGTCAGCTTACGGTTTTGATTAATCGCATAAATATTAGGGCGATATTTATATTTCTTTAGCGCTTCCTCAATCTTAAGTCTTGTAGTTGGTCTTACGCTATCTGCATCATTAAAATATTTGGAAATTGTAGGACGGGAAATACCAACAATACTAGCAAATTCATCCATATTTTTTATATCATCTACATCCATTTTCGTTTAGTCCCAGTTCACGAAAAAACTTCATCGGTTAGGCTCCTTATTATAAAGCATTAAATTTTACGCGTGTAAAGATTGGTGTAAAGTTTTATGTAAATATGTACGCTATATTATTGGTTATAGAAGCTGATTTGTTCGCATGGACAATGTTCATCTGGGTAATGATACATTAAAAAAACGATTTCAGTATAAAGACAGCGGCTTATCTCAGATGCCATCCCTTTTAAGGGCGGTCTTTTTTGCCTTATTCCAATATTTAAAAAAACGCTTAAACTCAAAGCTGTCATCAATCTGGCTAAAGCTCGGTTGATACACAAACTCAAGCTCAAACTGTTTGGAGATATCTTTAAATATATTCTGAATGGGAAGGTCAGCTGTAAACGAAGTGATGATTTTTGTGGGTGCTATCGTCTTTATCACATCGCTTGTTGTTCCATAAATAATTTCAACTGGCATGGAACATAATGTCTCATATATAAAAACAAGTCGTTTTAAAGAATAGCCTCTCTGTTTGTAGTAAGCATCATCCCATATAAAGATAGCTTTCGTCTCAGCGTTAATTCTAGAAAAAATAGTGTGATTACTGCCAAGCGCCTTATCATGAATATAAAGTAATTGCATCGCTAGAATTCTGTCTTATATGGGAATAATCTTTGTGTGAGCACGTCATAGCTAAAATTTAGGGGTTGATTATTTTCAGCTGACGTATCCACTTGACCTGAAAAATACGTATCAACATTTTCCAAATTAAAAATATAGGGCTTATTGCTGAAGGTGCTAGCTACCCATTGCCAGGAAAAATTATTGCTGGCTTCATCCCCATCTAGGAGATGTTGTAGGAACCAATTTGCGCCTGCTTGCCATTTTATGCGCCTGAAGTGAACAATATAGCTTGCGACATACATTCGTGCATGATTATGCAAATAGCCTGTATTGAGTAACTGCTCAATGAATGAATTTATACAAGACAGATCTGTTTTTGCGTTTAATATGTCTTCTGGTAAATCCTCAGAATAATCTGAGCTATTAAACCCGGTTTTATATTCTTCTACATCGCTCCATACCCATTCAGGATATCGAAGCGCCATTCGCTGCCAGAAATCACGCCATCCTAATTCCTGAATAAATTTTTCTATCTGCTTTGTTTCTGAATTTGACTTAAGGGCATGGTTTCGGACTTCATTTAAGCTAATAATTCCGTGATGGATATAGGCAGATAGGTGTGTCACCCTGCCATTTCCAAAATTACGAGTTCTTCCATATTCGATGGGATCAATTTGGTCTAATGTTTCATAGGCTTGTTGTGTGCCGCCAGCTATGTGCGATGCATCACCTTCTGCCCAATCAGATAATGTTTTTACATATTCAATAAGAGAGGTTCTGTCTTTGAAATTTTTATTTAGTTGTTTCATCATTCGCTTCCTGTCGACCTTTAATTAGCGTGTTTTAGAAACTTAACCAGTGGGACAGTGAAATTTTATATTCAGAAATAACCCGAAATGAATACAGATTTTGTATCAGCGAACTATATAGAAAAGCGCAAACAGAAATCATTTTAAGTAGGGTACAGCAGATGATAAATGTCGTTTGGTTTAAACGAGATTTGCGTGTTCATGATAATGAGGCACTTGTAAGAGCCGCAAAGACGGGTCGCGTATTGCCGCTCTATATCTATGAGCCTTCTCTTTGGCGGCAGGAGGAGATGAGTTGCCGGCAACATGACTTTTTAAAGGTGTCTTTAGAGGAATTAAACAGCGCACTTCACGAACTTGGTTGCAAACTGATTATTAAAACTGGTGATGCGATAGATATTCTGCGCGATTTGCATGTGAGATATGGAATTAGCCACGTTTATTCTCATCAAGAAACTTGGAATGGGTGGACTTATCAGCGTGATATAAAAGTAGCAAGATGGCTTAAATCTCAAGATATTAAATGGTTTGAAGTAAATCAAAATGGGGTAATACGGGGGTTGAAAGACCGGAATGGCTGGGCAAAAAAATGGCAAACACAAATGGCAGCCCCACAGTTTTTAGCGCCTAAAGGGATTGAGTCTATAGGCGAGCCTTCTGATGCAATAGAGGCTCATCCTAATCGTTCCAATAACCCGGCAGAGATACTACTGAAAGGCGGGCGCAAAGAAGGCATTGGTTTGTTAAATAGCTTTTTAAATAATAGAGGTGAGTATTATACAAAAAAGATGTCCTCTCCGCTCACTGCTTATGATAGCTGCTCATTATTATCTGCACATCTTGCTTTTGGAACCTTATCTATAGCTGAGGTATTTCAGGCAGCTGAAAATCGAAAAATTGAAATTCAAACTCTGAAAAAATCGGAAAGAAGTAAATGGCCAAGCGCCTTAAATTCCTTCCTTGGTCGTCTTAGGTGGCATTGTCATTTTATTCAAAAGCTGGAAGATGAGCCGCGTATAGAATTTGAAAATATGCATCCAGCCTATAATAGCTTGCGCTGTGATACTTTTAACGAGGATCATTTTGTAGCTTGGAAAACAGGTAATACGGGTTATCCAATGATTGATGCGTGCATGAGAGCTTTAATCCAAACAGGCTGGCTTAATTTTAGAATGCGGGCAATGTTAGTAAGTTTTTCGAGCTATCATCTTTGGCTACATTGGAGGCGCCCTGCGATATATCTGGGCTCCTTATTTGTAGATTTCGAGCCTGGCATTCACTTTAGTCAAATGCAGATGCAATCTGGCACTACTGGGATAAACAGCATTCGTATATATAACCCAGTTAAACAAAGTTATGAAGATCGGAAAGAGC
>ERZ802822.399-NODE-399-length-30938-cov-14.529633_pt1 | contig 30938 bp, 62 predicted proteins | sample MGYA00345649_ERZ802822 | MGnify/ENA primary metagenome ERZ802822 (study PRJEB30503, sample SAMEA104212359) | marine metagenome | biome: Westerlies Biome; feature: [SRF] surface water layer (ENVO:00010504) within the epipelagic zone...; material: water...
GCGGTGAAGTTCGTTCCCAAGGAACTGATCGAAACCACCCTCACCCTCGGCGGCCGCAGCCGCCAGGTGCTGGTGCAAGTGGTGGCTCGTTACAGCCTGCCCAGCATCATCGACACCCTGCGCATCAACATCGCCACCTCCTGGAATTTGGTGGTGGTGGCCGAGCTGGTGGCGGCGGAAGTGGGCCTGGGCAAACGCATCCAGCTGGCCCAGCGCTTCTTCCGCACCGACCAGATCTTCGCTGAGCTGATCGTGCTGGGGTTGATCGGCTTCGCCATCGACATGGGCTTCCGACTGCTGCTGCGCCTCAGCTGCCGCTGGGCGGTCTGAGCCATGGAACTGCTGGTCAAGAATCTCTCCAAACAGTTCGGCGACAAAACAGTCCTCGAGGACATCAACTTCTCGATGCAATCCGGTGAGTTCGTCACCTTCGTCGGCAGTTCCGGCTGCGGCAAAAGCACCTTGCTGCGGCTGATCGCCGGCCTTGATCACCCCAGCAGCGGCTCGATTCACGTGGATGGATCCACCGTTCAAGGGCCCGGCCCCGACCGGGGCATGGTGTTTCAGAAATACAGCCTCTACCCCTGGCTGAATGCCGCCGACAACGTCTCCTTCGGCATGCGGCTGCAAGGCATGACATCGAACGACGTACGCGATCGCACCGCCTATTTCCTTGAGGTGGTGGGTCTGCAGGATGCCGCCACCAAACTGCCGCGGGAACTCTCCGGTGGCATGCAGCAACGGGTGGCCATCGCCCGCGCCCTGGCCACCAATCCCAGCGTGCTGCTGCTCGATGAACCCTTCGGGGCTCTGGATCTGCAAATCCGCGAAACGATGCAGGACTTCCTGCTCAATCTCTGGCAACGCACCGGACTGACCGTGCTGCTGATCACCCACGACGTGGAGGAAGCTCTGGTGCTGGCCCAGCGCGTGCACGTGCTGGCACCGAACCCCGGCCGGATCATCCGCTCGCTCGACGTGATCCTGGATAAAAGCGATCTGGATCAGCTGCGCCTCAGCAGTGATTTCCTGCAGCTGCGCCGCAGCCTGGCCACAAGCCTGCGTCAGCTGGAGCCAACCATCGGGTGATGGCGTCCCCGCAGCGGTTTCTGCCGGCCCAGGCCTACACCGATCCGCAGGTGCATCACTGGGACTGCAGCGGTTACGCCCAGCGCTACTGGCATCCACTGACCGCTGGATCGGCCCTGCCGGCCGGCCACAGCCTGGCGCTCACCCTGCTGAATCAGCCGCTTCTGCTCACCCGAGCCGATGACGGAACCCCCCGCGCCTTTCACAACCGCTGCCCCCACCGCGGCGTGGCCCTCCAGCACGAACGCGACGGAGCAACCGCCTGCCGTCGCCTGATCTGCCCGTACCACGGCTGGACCTACTCCCTGCAGGGGGAGCTGCTGGCCGCTGCCCGCGAACAGGGCTTCGATCCCCCCTTCCAACGCCAGGACTGGCCGCTCCCATCCCTGCCCTGCCGAGAGGATGGACCCTTGATCTGGGTCGCACTCACCCCGGCGGTGACGCCCCTGGAGCAGCAGCTCGACCTGGTGCATCAACGGGTGGCTGACCTCTGGAGACAGCCCCTCCATCAGGTGCGGATCCTGCAACGCACCCTGCGCTGCAACTGGAAGATCGCCCACGACAACACCCTCGACGACTACCACGTCGCCGTGGCCCATCCGACGACGCTGCATCGCGAACAGGGGCCGGTGCGCGATTACGTCCACCACACCACGGCCCTGGTGAACCTGCTGGTGACGCCCCACGCCGATGGCGGTTGCTTTCACACCTTCGGCCTGCCCCCGTGGCTGCACCTGATCACCTGGCCGGACGGCCGGCTGGCGCTGCTGGAGTTTCTTCCCCTCAGCCTCGACAGCTGCTGCATGCAGTTGCGGCTGTTCGCTCCAGGGGCAGACAGCGACGGACCTGGACTGCCAGCGGATGCGGCCAACAACGCCTGGTTGAAGGAGCTACTGGCGTTCCTCGACGAGGACCAGGCCCTGGTGGAATCCGCCCAGCGGGGCTACCGCAGTGGACTCGTGCCCGGTCCGGTGCATGCCCTCGAACAGCGGATCCTGCATTGGCAGGAGGTCTACCGCCGGGACCTGCCGGATGAGCTGACCCAATCCCTCAGCTGCTGGGCGTATGGAGGGCGGAGCGAAGCCAACCCGCCATCGCCGAATTGATCGCCGCGATATCAGCCACCGGTTCTGCGCTGAAGGGCTGCAAGGGCATGTAGCCGTCCGGTCCGAACTCGGGGGTGATCGTGACTGGTTGAGCCGATGTGCCGACGGCATCCACGAACAGCTGCCAGCAACGACGATGGGCCTCCAGCGCATCGGCCCACTCCGGCGCGAAGGGATGGCTCACCGAAGGCCCTTGGGCATGGCCGATCCGGGCATGGATGTGATCGACCCGTTCAGCCATCACCTGGATCGGAATCAGATCGGGCGTCATCAATCGTTCGGCAACGCAACACCAATGGCTCAGGTCTGCCGTGAGCCGCAACCGCGGATGACGCTCGAGCCAGACCGGCATCTGCCAGGGGTTGAACAGACTGCGGCTGCGATGGGTCTCCACCATCACCGGACAGGGCTCAGCCTCGGTGAGATCAAGAACTGCTTCCAGGAACCGATGCTGCTCGGGCTCAGGCCAACTGTCGCTGCCCGTGATCAGATTGATCTTGAGTGGGTCCATCCTCCTGGCACGATCCAAGGCCCGCACAAGCTGATCAAGGTGCTGCTGGGGGCCATCCGCGAGATCGGGTGTGTACCCGCCACCGGTGGTGATTTCCAGGATCAGCGGGTTCCCACGGGCGATGAACAGCTGCCGCACCTCATCAGGCGGCAGTGGTTCCATGCAGGCATGGTCGATGTTGCATTCCAGGCCGTCGAATCCCTGGCTCGCGGCACGATCCAAGGCGGCTTCCAGAGAATCATCCCAGCCCCAGAGTGATTGGAACAGTTGCACCGATTCAGTGGTCGTCGGTAAACAGCTGGGGTTGGATGCCGAGGTAGACAGCTTCTCGGAACAGCACCAGCTTGGCTTTGGCATCTCCGCGTTTCTGTGCCTCGCCGTAGCGCAGCTGCAGCGATGAGATCAGTGTCCTGCGCCTGGCATCAGGTCGGTCTGCAGGGGTCAAAAACGGATCAGGATCTCTGGCAATTATGAATCCACCTGAGCTGGGGCCTCAAGGATCAGGCTGCTTCTGCTTCGAGCGCTCAAACCAAACCGCAACCGCAAAAGAGATACCGACGGCGATGCCGGCCCCGATGAACACAAATCCGAATTCGATCGGCATCTCGAACCATCCGTTGCCCTGATCATCCTTCACCTGCCCGATCAAGGCTCAGGCCATCAACCGCTGATAGGCCTCGTTCACACGTCGGAACGCCTCCGCAGATCCCCCCATGTCCGGATGATGCCGTTTCACCAGGCGACGATGGGCCTGCTTGATCGCTTCGGCAGAGGCCCCCGCCTCCAGGCCGAGCACCGCCAGGGCAGCGGCCCTGCTCCCCCACGGTTCATCGGGCGTGCGCTGATCCGTCGTGCGCTGATCCGTCTTGCGCTGATCCGTGCGCGTCCGGCGCCCACGACGGCGGGCCTCGCTCTGCTGCAGTTGCTGCTGCAGATCCAGCACCACCCGTTTCGGATCCTCATCCAGCCATTCACTGGCCCGCACGCCGTACAGAGCAAAGGCCGCCAGAACAGCCGTCGACTTCTTGGTCGCCTTCCCACCGACCGCCGACAGCAGATCCGTGCCCAGACCGCTCACCAACCGGTCGAGCCGTTGCTGCAGCGTCAGATGCCCAGGGAAACCGAGGCGGTTGAGGCGCACGATCAACGCCTCGAGCGCAGCTTGACGCAGGCCGCTCCAACCCGGTTGACCGGCCAGAGCCTCACCCCACTGCAACACCTGCTCACGACTGATCCGCGCGGGATCAGCGACCGGCGGTTGGTGTTGGGGCCGACGCAGCAGGTCCAGCTCACGGGTGAGCCGCATCACCTCGCGCCGCAGCGCATCGTTCTCCGCCAGCAACGCCTCCACGTTGCTGGTGACCCGCTCCTGACGAGGCCGTGACGCGCGCGACCAGTCGCGTGGATCAAAGCCCACGGCAGGTTCCGCTCATCACGGGATCAATCACCACGGCAGCCGTTGGCCGTTGGCATGCCAGAAGCTGCCGCTGGTCTCCATGGTCAGCGCATCAATCCGTGCCAGCAATCCCGCCACAGACTCCTCCGGGCTGATGCCGCTGGGATGGAACTGAATCATCCGCGTGCGCACCAGCCCGGGATGCAGGATCGCCACGGCAATGCCGCGCGGCTCCAGATCGATCGCCAGCGATTTGCCCGCGATGTTGAGTGCCACCTTCGACATCCGATATCCATAGGACCCTCCGGAGCTGTTGTCGTCGATCGAGCCCATGCGGCTGGTCATCAGCGCCAGCCTGGAGCCGCGGGGCATCTGCGGCACAAGCTCCCGTGCCAGCAGCAGCGGCGCCAGGGCATTCACCTCGAACTGGCGGCGGATGCCCTCCGCATCGAGATCAGCCAGTCCCATCGACTGGAGGATCCCGGCATTGAGGATCACTCCATCCAGCGGCTGCGCATCGAGGCGCTGCACCAGATCAGCGATCGCCGGCTCGCTGCTCAGTTCAATGCCGTCTTCGATGCGCACCGTCAGATCCCGCAGCTCGGGGGAGCTCTGGCGGCAGACGGCAATCACCTGGTCGCCGCGGGCCTGCAGCTGGCGGCAGTACTCGAGCCCGATGCCGCGGTTCGCACCGGTCACCAGATAAGTCGCCATCCGTACGCATCCCTCAGTCCGATTCCGTCCTACCGCCAAGCAGCCCCCCAGCGACGCCGTCAGCGAATCGGCACAGCAATGAGTAGCGATACCTACACCCTCTCCCGGCTTTGAGCGGAATGATGAACGCACCCCGGTGAGGGGTATGCGTCGACTATCGGGAGGGCCTGGGAACCCTCCCTTTTTCATGGCTTTTCGCGGGAGCGCGTGGCTGTTCAGGCCAGCTGACGCCCCTTCCAGGTCCAGCCGCGTCCGGTGAGCGTCCGCCATACCGACACCGGACCGATGGCACCCACCAGCAGCCCTCCTGCCCCCATCAGCCACCAGTGGGTGAGCGGCACAGCGAAACGGTGGCGGTTCCACAGACGCAGAACCAGCTGCTGAACGATGGCCAGCAGAGCCAGCGCCAGCAGAGCAGACCAGAGCCCTGCCTGCTCAGGCAGCACCAACCGCAGCACCACGGCAGCCGGTGCCAGCAGCCAGGGGGTGCTGAACATCAGCACCACAACCGCCGCCGCACCGAGAGCCCGGAGTGGATCACGGTCGAGACCGAGAAACCAGTTCTTGGTCCAGCCCTCCCAGAGCGAGGCAAGGTCGGCATACATGCGCAGGTCCACGGCATCGACACCGAGCAGATACCGCAACCGGTAGCCCTCCGCTTTGATCCGTCGCGCCAGGGCCAGGTCCTCCACCACCTCGGCGGCCAGGGCGCGGTGTCCGCCGATCGCGTCATAGCTGCAGCGCCGGAACAACATGAACGGCCCCGCCGCGAAGGCGACCGACGACGCCGGATCATTGGCGGCAACGATCGGAAAGCCGAGACCCAGCAGGCTGGCCATGATCGGCTGCACCATCCACTCCGCGAGGCAGCCGCAGACCAGCCTCGGCGCCAGGCTGAACAGATCCGCCTCCTCATCGATCGCCTGGGCGAGGGCCCGTCTCAGGGCATCCGGCTTCAGGCGCACATCGGCATCGATGAACAGCACCCAGCTGCTGCTCACCTGCTCCATGGCCCGGGTGCAGGCCCAGTTCTTGCCCACCCAGCGCTCCCCGTCCGGTCGCGGTCCGGCCTGCACCAGATGAACCTCGGCTGCGCTCGCGCCCTGCTCGTCGGCGGTGCGCAGCGCCAGCTCCGTTGTGGCATCGCTGGAATCGTCGTCCACCACCAGCACCTCCCAGCTGCTGCAGGGACTCTCACTGCTCAGCACAGCCGCCAGGCAGGCGCCGATGTTGGCGGCTTCGTTGTAGGCCGGAATCACCACACTCAGGGAGGTGGATGGCAGCGCGGCGTCTGGCGGCGTCTGCAGCTTGGGCGCCACAGCGAACACCTGCTGCAGCCCCAGCTGCAGGATCAGCAGGCCGATGCACGCCGCGGCGGCCATCAGAAGCAGAAGCACACCACAGATCAGAACAGGGTCCAGGGGGGGTGCACGACAGCAGCCTCCAGACAACCACGCAGAACCAGACGATCCGACAGAGTGCAGGAACCGATGCGAGCACCGATGAACCAGGCCAGCCGCGAACAGGTTCTCGCCGCATCAGCCGGATGGGTGGCAGTGCTGCTGAATGTGGTGCCGGGCCTTGGAGCCGGCTATCTGTATCAGCGCCGCTGGCGCGAGTACTGGATCACCTCGCTGGCAGCCACCGCCTGGTTTGTGGCCGGTGCCCTGCTGGGTCGCGGTGCCGATGCCGATGCGGAAGCGATCAACCAGCTCGTCGGCCTGCTCGGCCTGCTGGTGCTGGCCGGGATCACGGCGGCGGAAGCCGGTCTTGCCGTGAAGCGGGTGCGCTCATGACGGCCCTGCCTCCCATCGCCGGTCGTGAGGATGAACTGCAGACCCTGATGCGGCAGGACGCCCCGATCTGGCGAGCCCACAGCAACCTGGCGCTCGATCGGATCCGATCCGGCTTTGCCTGTGCGCTGCACATGCATCAGCCCACCATTCCAGCCGGCGGCAACGGAGCGCTGATCTCCCACCTTCAGTACATGTTCGAGCACCAGGGGGAGGGGGATAACCACAACGCCGAGCCCTTCGCCCAGTGCTACAGACGGCTCGCCGATCTGATTCCTCAGCTGATCAGCGACGGCTGCAACCCGCGGATCATGCTCGATTACTCCGGAAATCTGCTCTGGGGAGTGGAGCAGATGGGCCGGACCGACATCACAGCCTCCCTACGCCACCTGGCCTGCGATCCGGTGATGCAGCGCCATGTGGAGTGGCTCGGCACGTTCTGGAGCCATGCCGTCGCGCCCTCCACGCCGATCCCTGATCTGAAGCTGCAGATCAGCGCCTGGCAGCATCAGTTCGCGGCTCTGTTCGGCACCGAGGCGCTGCAACGGGTGAGGGGCTTCTCGCCACCGGAGATGCATCTGCCCAATCACCCGGACACCCTCTACGAATTCATCAGCGCCCTGAAGGACTGCGGTTACCGCTGGCTGCTGGTGCAGGAACACAGCGTGGAGACCCTCAGCGGCGAACCTCTCAGCCAAAGCCAGAAGTACCTGCCGAATCAGCTGACCGCCCGCAACAGCAGCGGCGACACCGTGAGCATCACGGCCCTGATCAAAACCCAGGGCTCCGACACCAAGCTGGTCGGCCAGATGCAGCCCTGCTACGAGGCACTGGGACTGCAACGCCAACAGCTGGGAGACATCTCCATCCCTTCGCTGGTGAGCCAGATCGCTGACGGCGAGAACGGCGGCGTGATGATGAATGAGTTCCCCTCCGCCTTCCAGCAGGCGAATCAACGGATCCGGGACGACGGCAACGACTGCGTGGCCATCAACGGCAGCGAATACCTGGAACTGCTCGATGCCGCCGGTGTCGGCAGCGACCGGTTTCCGGTGATCCAGGCGGTGCAGCAGCAACGTGTCTGGGCAGCGGTCGGTGAGACCGCCACACCGGAAGCCGTCCAGACCGCCATCGCCTCGCTCCAGGCCGCCGGCGATGGTTTTTCGATGGAAGGTGCGTCCTGGACCAACAACCTCAGCTGGGTGCAGGGCTACGACAATGTTCTGGAGCCGATGAACCAGCTGAGCGCGCGGTTCCACCAGACATTCGACCAACAGGTGTCCGCAGACCCGGCCGTCACCGGCACGCCGGCCTACCAGGAGGCCTTGCTGCACCTTCTGCTGCTCGAGACCAGCTGCTTCCGTTACTGGGGCCAGGGCACCTGGACCGACTACGCCCGGACCATTCATCAACGCGGTGAAGCGCTGTTGACCGGTTCCACGCACCAGGCAACGCGTTCGATGGAACGCTGAGTCAGCCGCCTTGTGTGTCCTGGAGTCTGCTGAGCTGCAGAGTCAGCGATCGGGCATCCTGCTCCAGTTCCCGCTGGATGCAGTCCACCACCTGCTCCGGAGACGCAAGAACCGCTTCATGGGTGAACCGGAGCGTGCGCATGTGCCGACTGAGCAGACGATCACGCTCGTAATCGCACTCCCGTTTCTTGGTGCGGTTGTGACGGGCTCCATCCACCTCCACATTCAGCAGCGAATGCGGGCCGATCACCAGCAGATCCAGCCGACGACAGATGGTGGGATCGCCACCGGGAATGCAGGTTCGTACCTCGAAGCAGAACAGAACGTCAGCAGCGGCGAGTGCCTCGCAGAGACGGACGTGTCCCTCGGAATTCAGATCAACACCCCGGAACCGATGCTCTGGCATCGATGAAAGCTCCCACCGTTCCATTCAGGCACATCACCCCTTGATGTCAGAGGCTGGGATCCGTGCCGACAGGGGGTGTCAGCGGTTTCGCCTCAACAAGCCCGGAGCCATTGCAGTGGTGGCAATGACGGAACTCATTCCGCCCGGTTCGGAGATAACCATGACCGGAGCAAGCCTGACACTCGCGGCGCCCACATGATGACTGTGATCGTTGAAATGTGATGAGCATTGACATGCTCCAAGGTCAACAATTTCATTGTGTGGAGCTGTCAACCATGGCGGCCATCAGTTGCCCGATGCAAACGCGGAGCACTGCTCCATCGCCGCTGCAGCGGGAAGTCCGGCTTCATAGGCCTGCACGGCGCAGCCACACAATCGGTGAGCGAACTCCTCCGGCCGTTGCGTGTTCACCGATCGGCACTGGCGATACATGGCGACCTGCTGCGGAGAGAGAGGAGCAGAGCGGGCAGGCGCCCCCATCAGAACAAACGGGGCGTGAAATGCAGCGACAACGATGAGGGGTTTCATCGGAATCGTCGAAGAAACGTCGGGACTCCTACACGATGCACACGAGGGGAATGGAGCCCGCTGATTCTCTGTCGAACGCAAGAATTGAAATTTCAGCAGATCATCTTAGAAGCGCACATTCCAAGCTCGTTTCGAACTCACAGAATGTTCCGATCGGGGTCAGGGCTCGCTCCTGCGCCAGCTGCGCTCCAACCGTTCCCGGTCGGAAACCGATGGCGGAGCCGCCGCACCCAGCTTGCGGCGGTAAGCACCTGTGATGCGCCAGAACTTCCAGAACGAGGCTGTCGCCACAACAGTCCAGGCCACCAGGATCCAGGCAGGGCTCAAGATCAACCACCTCATTCAGCCCCATGATGGACGCCCTGACAGCGGAATGAGTCCATGCAGCTGATCGCAGGCCTGTTTCTGCCGCTCCTGATGCTGTTCCATCTCGTGGGTCCGGTGCCCGGAGATCTGGGTGTCCACAACGGCCAGCTCAGCCCATGCCCCAGTCCCGCCCACTGCGCCAGCCGTTCATGGAACCCAGCGGACCCCCAGGCCGGTTTCGAGACACTGGCGGAGGCTGCCGCAGACCTGCCCCGCAGCGTCGTGGTGGAGAGGGATGACGGCTATCTGCATGCTCAGGTGAGCAGCGCTCTGTTCGGTTTCGTCGACGATCTGGAACTCCTGCTCCTCAAGGAGGGGCAGGAAGTGCAGGCCCGTTCGATCTCACGACTCGGGGATTCCGACCTGGGCGTCAACGCCCGCCGGCTGATGGAGCTGGACGCTGCGCTCGAGGGTTGATCACCCCTGCGGACTCAGACCTTGGCCCGCCGGAAACGACGCAGATCGCTGGCCATCTCCCGGAGGCCGGCCAGAAAGCCCACCGTCGCGAAAGCCACGAAGCCAACGATGATCAGCGTTTCCATCAGCGCTCTGGGATCGGCCATCAGTGCGGACCAGGAGGAGGTGAGCACACACATGGCAGGAAAGGGCGATTGATGAACAGCTAGCAAAGCCTCGATAAAATGCCTTCACAGACAGAAACCTGATTACAGGAAAATACACAAATGCATGAAATCATCTGCCCCCATTGCCGAACGGCATTCAAGATCGACGAGGCAGGGTATGCCGACATCCTCAAACAGGTTAGAGATCGGGATTTCGAACAACAGCTGCAGGAACGACTCACGCTGGCGGAGAGGGAGAAACAGGCTGCTGTGGAAATCACAGCCCAGAAAGTAACCACGGAGATGCAGAAGATCGCCGCATCAAAGGATGCAGAAATCCAGAATCTGAAAGCGTCCCTGGATGCCAGAGATCTCGCTCAACAACTGGCGATCACAGAAGCCGTCACCACATCGGAGAGGCAGCGCGACATGATTGCAGGGGAACTGCAGCAACTCAAGGACAGTCATGCCACCGCAGCACGACTGGCGGAGACGAAGTTTGCCAAGGACCTTCAAGCGATCACACTCCAGAAAGAGGGTGAGCTGCGAGACCTCAGAGCACAGCTTGATTCCAGTGGGGTCGCGCGGAAGCTGGCGATCAACGAAGCGGTGAGCGGCGTTGAGAAGGAGCGCGATGCCCTGCGGAACGTTCTCGACCAGACCCAGCTGAAACATCAGCTGGAAGAACAATCTCTCAAGGACAGTTACGAACGGCAGATCAAGGATCGCGATCAGGCGATTGAACGCCTGCGGGATATGAAAGCGCGGCTGTCCACCAAGATGGTCGGCGAAACCCTCGAGCAGCATTGCGAAACGGAATTCAATCGCATCCGCGCTGCCGCCTTCCCCAGGGCGTATTTCGAGAAAGACAACGACGCCCGCAGCGGCAGCAAGGGGGATTACATCTTCCGCGATCAGGATGAGGCCAACAATGAGATCATCTCGATCATGTTCGAGATGAAGAACGAAGCCGATACAACAGCCACCAAGAAGAAGAATGAAGACTTCCTCAAGGAACTCGACAAGGACCGCACCGAGAAGAACTGCGAGTACGCCGTGCTGGTCTCACTGCTGGAGCCGGAGAGTGAGTTGTACAACTCCGGCATCGTCGATGTCTCACACCGGTACGGCAAGACCTATGTGATCCGACCCCAGTTCTTCATCCCGTTCATCACCCTGCTGCGCAATGCCGCCATGAAGTCTCTGGAGGTGAAGGCCGAGCTGGCACTGGTGAAAGCGCAGAACATCGACATCACCAACTTCGAAAATGAACTGGACTCGTTCCGGAACAACTTCTCCCGCAACACGGATCTGGCACGCCGACGGTTCCAGACGGCAATCGACGAGATCGACAAATCAATTCTCCACCTGCAGAAAACCAAGGACGCGCTGATCGGTGCCGACAACAATCTGCGCCTTGCCAATGACAAAGCGCAGGATGTATCGATCAAGAAGCTGACCCGGCGCAACCCGACCATGGCAGCCAAATTCGCCGAGCTCCGCGGATCAACGGAAGACGGTTGATCAGGCGAACTTACGCGGGTAGGGCGTGTCGCCGGCGAGCTCGAGATTGATTTCACGGCAGATGTTCATCATCGCGCCGAGGCCGAAGTCTGGACCGTTGGGGCCATCGATGAACGCCTGGAACTGTTCTGGGGTGATCCCCTCGCGAACTTCCCAGATGCAGAAACAGGGACCCTCCGGAGCGATCGGATTGAAGCTGTGGTTGTAGAAGCCGGCCTCAAGGTTGGTCGTCACAGCCTCATCCCAGCCACCACCGGGAGCCTGGGCTTTCTGGGCGGTGTCCCACCACTGCTGAGCTTTACCGGCACGAAATTCGTGCTGCACATGAAAGAAGGTCGAGGCCATCGGGGATCGGCGATTCACGGTGAGTCAAACGCATGGTTCCTGTAAGCGAGACGACAGGGATTCGGCATGATCTGGGTGGTTCCTTGAATCCATCGGGTTCATGCCATATGCCATCGCGCCCACGCAATCGCATCGGTGAGGTCTACGGACAGCTCACGGTCGTCCGGCCATCCGAACGCCGTTCCCGCGGGGGAAACGCCTACTGGTGGTGTCGCTGCAGCTGCGGCTGTGAACGGGAGGTACCGAGCGACAAGTTGTCCCACAACACAACTCGCCGCAAAGCCACCGTCACAGCCTGCGAGAACTGTTCCCGCGAGAGGCAGGTGGAAGGAGTCTGCGCCAAGAATGATCGAGAAGAACTGGAACGACGCCGTGCAGCACAGCAGAACCGTCTGGATCTGAAGGGAAGCATTCCAGACGCCTGGCTCAAACTGCCGCTGACAGATGCTCACGCCCGTGAACTGGGAGCGGTGAAATTCTTCCGCGGAACCCGTTGTCTCCGAGGACATCTTGCTCCCTACAGAATCAACGGCGGATGCATGGCATGCGCAGGTCAGATTCCGTCAGCGGAATGAAACAGGCGCTTGTGATGAAAGCCTGTGATCAACGCTCGGATCGACCGACATTCGCCGTCATCCAGGCCCAGAGGGTCATCACGGAAGCACCGAACGTGAGCAGAGCGAGAAGTTTGGTTTCCATCACAGAAAGTCGTAATCGTCTTCGGAATCACCGGCAAATGCATTCATTACCAATGCTGAGAAAGGAATGAACACAGCGGCTGCAATCAACAGTTCCATCACGTCGGCATTGAATGCACTGACATTAATTAATATTAGTTCACATTCCGTGGCCGTCGTGACCGTTTCGGCGGCATGAGTGCAAATACCCAACCCAGCTTCAGTCGAGCGCGGGGCTGGATCGCAGGCTGCTGAACTGAAAAGCCATCAGGCCGTGAGCCGTGAACCGGACGGCACAGAGCAGCGCCAGACCGATGCAGAGGGGGCAGTGAGTCAATCCCATCGCTGCAGCATCTTCGTCTGCGCTGAGGGATGGGAACCGAACGACGGAATTCTTGATGATCGGAGGCCTGGCCTCAACCCAGAAGACGCTGAACGGCGAGGGTCACCGCCACCCCCTTCGCGAAGGAGATCCATAACAGTGGATATGTGCCCAGCTGAAACCGGCGCATCAGGGCGTTGAGTGCGGTCTTGTGCCAACGGATCAGTGCGGGATCACCCTCGGTACTGAACTGATGAATCCGTTTCAGGGACACCTGACCGAGTTTGGCCATGACCATCGAAGAAGCGTTGCCCGGATGCTCGGTCAGCCTCAGAGACATGGCAATGGTGCTGCTGGTAAAGTGGTTTTTTGCTCCTCTTCCTCGGAGAACGGATGAGTCAGGTCACTGTCGGCGAGAACGAAGGCATCGAATCCGCATTGCGCCGCTTCAAGCGGTCGGTCGCTAAGGCTGGAATCTTCTCCGATCTGCGCCGCATCCGGCACCACGAGACTCCGGTTGAGAAGTACAAGCGCAAGCTGAAGCAGCGCTCCCGCAACCGCCGGCGCTGAGCCCTGCAGGAGAGCTCAGCGTCAACGCTGAATCAGCCGTTCAGCTGTAGACCTTCGAGATCAGTGCTCCGGCCTGCTCATCAGGGAAAACCGGAGTGACCGTCCAGTTCAGGAATTCAGCCCACTCGGCGGCGTGCTCGTAACAGACGCCGGCATCATCCGTTTCAACGATGATCCAGCCCTCGACGGATCCGGGGGCGTGGTAGCGCGTCCAGGAGCTGCACCCTTCCGGCATCGGAGCGCCGGTGCTCATGAAACGACGGGCTGCCTGCTCGTGGTAGCCGGTCTTGAATTGCCAATGCATCAAGAAGGTCATCGGTTCTTGGAAAAGGACACCCGCTCCTACCACCGCCATCCCTCCTCGCGGAGATGCGCAGAACACTGGTAGGTTCTGCGCACACGACTGGGACCCATGATTCGCAGCCTGCTCTCGATCGTCGCCGTCGCCCTCCTCTGGGTTCAGGTGCCTCAGTGGCAGGACGACTGGTCCCAGTGCGCCGTTGACGTACCGGACGTCGATTGCCACTGGTATGTGACAGCTCCGGACAGCACCTTCGGGGAGGGATTCGACTGGGCCACGGCACCCTGGTTCGATGTCAACGGTCTGCTGGACATCGCTGACCTGAAGAACACCGTGGCGGGTCTGCAGAGCTGAGACTCAGCCCATGCTGATCACGACAGGACCTGAGACCGGGTCTGTCACCCCCAGCTCCGGGGAAATCTCCTCGAGGAAATCCCGGACGCTGTTCAGATGTTCAATCATGTTGGAACGACCGGCCATCAGAGCGTCCTCGCTGTCCCAGAGGCCGACGAAGCAATAACGCCGTTCACCGATCCGTGCCATGTGGTTTGAGGTCATCCCCTCGGGACGCACCCACGCACGCACCTTGTCGAGGTACTGCTCTTCGCAGCCCTGCTTCACGATCACACGAACACTGTTCAGGTAGCTGGTCACGGCTTTGTTACTGGTGATCACTCTCACTGTTCCAGATCAGGACGCAGCTGACCGTCTTCAACGTCACAGCTGATGGTCCCCCTTCGCCAGACTCACGGCGCTCCGGGATCCATCGATGCTGCTTCCCAATCCCTTCTGCCCGATCAGCGCCGCCAAGATCGCCGGTCTCAAGGCCACGGTGGTGCTGTTGCTCGTGCTTCTGATGAAGTCGAAACTGCTTCGCCTCAAGATGTCGCTGCTGGGAAGCGTGCTCGGATTCGCCATGCTCGTGGGATTCCTGCTGACCAGCGGGTTGCTCACGGTGATCGCCGGAGGCGCCGTGGCCTACGCCGCTACCCGATCCAACAGCAACTGAACCCGTGAAGACCCGTCTCGGCCTGCTTGCGGGCATCGCTCTTTCCGCCGCCGGAGTTCTTGGCATCGCCGGATCCGGCATCGTCTGGAACTTTCTGGGCCGTTTCTACGGACTGGGCGGCACCGTCGCCTCCCTGGTGCTCGTCGCCATCAGTCTTGTGCTGCTGCGCCCCCTGCCCCCGGAGCCGGTGCTGGTGATCGAACCGCAGACCCAGCCAACCCTGTCTGAACCGATCCGCCTGAAGCGCCCTGAAGCATCCCTGATCGGATCCCTGCTGGCGACGTTCGGCACCCTGGGTCTCGCAGCATCAGGCCTGCTCTGGAACTTTCAGGGTCTGGCGCTTGGACTGACCGGCACCATCACGTCTCTGGCGGCGCTCGCCTTCAGTGTGCTGTTCCTCTGGCCGTCAGCAGGGCGAACAGCGGCACGTCCGATGGCTCCCAGCCCGATCCGCGACCCCGAACCCGCTGCGGTGGCGATGGTCGAGGAGCGTGATGTCACGCCGACCACCGCCGAGGAGATCGCCCGGTCACTGGCTGAGGAACAGGAGAGTGCCTCACCACCCGATCTGGTCACCTTCGCTCCGGATCATCTGCTCCCCGGTCAGACGCTGGTGAGACGGAAACGCCGCCCGGGTGCCTCCCTCAAAGGCTACCGAGGCATGGTGGAAGAGCTGTTCCGAACCTGATGGCTCTGTGACCGGAACCCTTCGTCCGCTCCCGACAACCGGCGCCGTCACCGGCATCCTTGAAGCGCTTGGCTTCTTCCGGGATCCGGACTTCGCATCGCGACGATTCCATGAATACGGCGATGTCTTTGAGACGACACTGATCGGTCAGCGACTGGTGTTCATCCGGGGAGAGCAGGCGATCCGCGATCTGTTCGATCAATCCGACGCCGTGCAGGGCTGGTGGCCGAAGAGCGTCCAGACGCTGCTTGGGAGCCGTTCCCTGGCCAACCGCAACGGTGCCGCCCACAAAGCGCGCCGTCGCGTGGTGGGTCAGCTGTTCGCCTCCGCCGCCCTGCGGCGCTACAGCCCATCGATCGAGGCGATGGTCGACGGGCTGGCCGACGAACTGCTGCAGTCGGAAACGGCCGTTCCTCTGGCCGAACGCATGCGCCGCTTCGCCTTTGCGGTGATCGCCACCACGGTGCTCGGTCTCGACGAAGACGACCGCGATGCTCTGTTCACGGACTTCGAGATCTGGACGAAAGCGCTGTTCTCCGTTCCACTGGCTGCTCCCGGCAGTCCTTTCGCCAGGGCTCTGGCGGCACGCAGCAGGTTGCTGAAACGCCTGCAGTCGGTGCTTCAGGAAGCGGATGGCGGGAGGGGAGGCCTGGATCTGCTGAGCGGAGGCCTGGATGAAGCCGGTCTGCCACTCACGGATGAGGACCTCGTTGAACAGCTGCTGCTGCTGCTGTTTGCCGGATATGAAACCACCGCCTCATCGCTGAGCTGCCTGATGCGGGCCCTGCTGCTGGATCAGGAGCTGATGCCCTGGCTGGATGAGGAACTCGATCAACTCACCTGGCCACCGCAGGGCGATCCCACCTCAGCCTTCGATCCCAGCCGGGCGCCACGGCTGCAGGCCCTCAGCAGTGAAGTGATGCGGATGACCCCTCCGGTGGGTGGTTTCTTCCGGCAGACCATCGAACCGATCGGCCTGGCGGATGTGGAGATTCCTGCTGGACGGGTGATTCAGGTCGCCCTGGCCGCCTCCAACCGTCAGGGTGCCGGAGACCTGGAGACGTTCCGGCCGCAGCGCCACCTGGATGGGTCCTCCCAGCAGATGCTGCTTCCCTTCGGTGGTGGTGAACGGGTGTGCCTGGGCAAGGCCCTGGCGGAGCTGGAGCTCCGTCTGATGACGGTGGGTCTGCTCAAGCGGGTCCGCTTCAGCCTTGTTCCCGGACAGGATCTCGATCTTCAGCTGATCCCCAGCCCTTCGCCGAAGGACGGACTTCTGGTGAGTTCAGCGCCGCGCTGAGAACTTCCGGACCATCGCAGCGTTCAGGCGCTCTCGTGGAAGATCCGCTCCAACTCCCGGCGGAAGGCCTGACTGCTCAGTGGTTCTCCACCGCGCCGGCGCCTGTTGCGTTGCAGAAGCGACCCGATCCACCACAGCTGAAGCGCGGCGAACAGCCCCCCTGTGAGCAGCAACGCCAGCATCAGTAGCTGGACTCCGGCAGGGTGAACCCTGACTGCATGTGCCCGACGTCGAGCATCACGTAGGTCAGCCACAGCAGCAGCGCTGCCACACCCGCCCCAGCCGCCACCTTGGCCAGCGAGCGGCCGATCATCTCCAGAAGGCTGACCTCTTTCATCGGAACATCGTGGTGATGCACCGATTCTGGCTGCGGCAGGGCCCCTATGATCTCGGCGCTCTGCTGGGCACACCGATGAAGTGGGAATACACCCAGTTGAGGTTCGTGCCGCGCGGCAAGAGCTGGACCGGGGAAATCGAGGAGCTGTGGCTTGATGAGCAGCAACTCATCTCCCGAAGCCATCCCCAGAGGGAGATCACACTGGTGGGGCTGATGAATGAACTGGGGGAGCAAGGCTGGGAGCTGGTGTCCTATGCCCAGCCCTTCACCGGCTACCACGGTGGTTGCTACACCTTCAAGCGTCCACGCTGAATCCCATGCCGCTCCTGCCTCGCTGGCGCTACATGACCCCGGAGGCGAAAGCTCTCACCCGCAAGGTCGGCATATCCGCCGCGGTGGTGCTTTTCGGACTGGTGCTGCTGCGCACTCTGCTTCCCTGGATGATCCTGGCGCTGATCATCTGGTGGGTGCTCAGCGCGATGAACCGGCAGTGATCCCAAAAAAAAGACCCCGCCGAAGGCAGGGTCTTTCCCGATCAGGCGTGTGACCTTGTTTCCACCCTGATCAAGTCCTCACAGTCACAAGGTGGCTCACAGGGAGTCCGACCGGAAGAACGCAGGTGAAAGAGGGCCGACTGTCACAGTGACAGTTCGGTGGATTCAGCCTTGGCCGAACAAGCCGAACGTGATCTGGCTGGCAATGCCATGGCCGGTGAGGAATTCCGTGATCAGACCGATCAGGAAACCCAGCATGGCGACACGGCCATTGAGCAATTCGGCTCGTCCCATGCGCTCCGACTGGATCTGTGCCTTGGCAGCGTCCTGATACCAGGCATCGCTGGACTGGGTGACTGAGTTGGACATGGCAGGTCCTTTGCGTGAAGCAATGTTACAGGACGTGAAGCCCGCTTCAACGATTGACAGGAACTTCGCTCAGGCCGGGCGTACGGGAGACCAGGTCATCCAGGGATTCAGCCGTGGCGGTGTAGTCAGGCTCTAGCCGGCGGGCGATCAGCTCATCGATGGACAGCATTCCCGGCCCACAGGCCAGAACGGCGACGGCGGCGGCGAAATACAGACCAAGAAGTTCGAGCAGGTAGATGTTGAATCCGGCCGTGATGATGGCGTGGTAGATGGCAACGCTGATCGTTCCGGCGACGGCCAGAGCCCCGAAGCGGGTGAGCAGACCCGTGATCAGCAGCCAGCTGCCGATCACTTCGGAGAATGCAGCCACGTACGACAGCAGGATCGGGAAGGGGAGATGCAGGGGACGCACGAAGGCGTCGGCGAAGTTCTCGATGTTGGCGAGCTTCTCGTAACCGTGGTGAATGAGAAGCGAGCCTGTGAACACCCGAAGAAGAAGCAGACCCAGATCTGCAAGGAAAGGTCGCGTAAGGACGGCGCGGATCATGGGACTGCTAACACTTCACATAGGTTAAAAAACCTATGTGAAGCAGTGTGGCTCAACCGCTTAATTGAGCATTTCTACCCAGCCCTGCCGGTGGCTGGGGGGCGTGGTCAGTCGACCTCGTCAAGCTTGGCGTTGTGCTCTTTCTGCATCTCCACCATCTCGCCACAGCTCAGCGCCGGTGTGTACTCGATGTCGATGCCGAACATCGATCTCCAGAACATGAAATGCCGGAACAGCGCTTTGGCGTCAGCCGCCTTGCAGATGATGCACACACGACCTGATTCCGGCATGTGGAGCCTGGCCACGAGCTCGAAGCCGTCGAATCTGTCTTCGGAAGCACCACCTTCCATGTATTCGATGAAGGCGGTGTAGGCCTCGTCCTGGGTTTCAGAGGGAATCTGCGCTTCGCAAACGAAAAACTGCACGGGAGCTCCTGGGGACGCCGTTCTTCTAGTGGCAACCGCATCCGAAGGGCGGTGCCCCCTGAGACACGATCAGGCGAGAGCATCGGCCATGGCCACCGGTTCGAGTTCCTCACTGCTGGTGATCTCGACGATGCGACCGATCGACGCCGGAGTCTGCAGAGCCTCCACACAGCAACGGGCCACCAGCCGCCGGGGGATGGAATCACTCTCCTGTTGATCCGGCCCGCTCCAGCGAATGGCCTCGCGCTCCAGATCCTGATCTCGCTCCGAGAGACCGCCGGGTCGGATCACAGTCCAGTCCAGACCACTGGTTTCAAGCGCACGTTCGCCGACACGCTTCCAGACCAGGATCAGACCGAACAGGTTGAGGGGATGCCGCCAGCGGCCGGCACAGAGGGAACTGACCAGCACCACACGGGAGACTCCGACACGACGGCAACTCTCCACCTGGCGCTTCACGCCCCAGGCATCCACACGCATCGGACCACTCAGATCGATCGAGGGGCGAGCACCTGTGGCGATCACCAGGGAATCCACATCCCGCAGGGCCTGATCAAGTGACGCGTCATCCGTCAGATCGAGGCGATGCTGCTCACAGGCCTCCAGGGATTCAGGCAGCGTGGATGCTGGTCGCAGCAGCAGCCTGGCCTGGCCTCCGGCACGCACCACCTCTTCGGCCACGCGGAAACCGGTCCGCCCGGAAGCTCCACTCACGGCCACCGTGCCGAGCATGCTGGTGCTGTCGCTGGCCAGACCCTAACGACGGCCCGCCGTGGGTACGGGTCGGGTGATCGCCAGCAGCAGGGCTCCGATCAGGGAGAGATTGCGGATGAATCCAGCATCGATCGGTGCCGCATGGAAGATCAGCGTGGTCGGCACCAGAAAAATCAGCAGAAGCGAGGCACCGAGACGGGTGTCTCGCCCCAGCCCCAGAAAGAACGAACCGAGAATCAGGAGCACGATCGCCGCTGCCAGCAGGGCACCCGCCACTGGAGCGGGAATGCCCTTGGCGGCGATGCGGCTCACCGTGCCGCCGAAGTCAGTCAGTTTCCCTGGAACGGCGTTGATGAACATCGCCGCCAGGGCCAGACGGCCGAACCTGTCAACCAGGTCAGTCGTCATACACGAGGCATTCGGGTTCGTCGGGGTTCTGCTCGCAGAACAGCTCGAGCGGAGAAGGATCGTGCTTGTCCTCGGGGAAAGCACGCTTGTGATCGAGCAGCCACTGCAGCTCCTCGGTCAGGTGGCGCACCTTGCCGTCGTTGTGATCGGCGAGGGCCTTCAGGAATTCCTCCTGATCCTTCTGGATGTGGTCGTCGATGGTTTTCATGCTTCCGGTCGAAACCTCTCCTCCGTTTGTTAGCGAGCGAAGGCGGACCGGATCAGCGGGTATTTCTACCTTTATTGGAAAAACAACACATCAGCATTCGCAATCGTCTCTGATCAAAGTCATGTGACGCATTGGTGGTCAGAAGAGCCATCAGGGGCGATCGTCTGATTGACAAAGAAAAGCGTTCATGCATTTCACGGAACGATCGCTGCTGACCGGCACAATCCTGTTCGGGATTGGGCTGATCGTCGGTATCGCCATCGGCTCGGCGACCGCCGTATCGGCACTCACCCAGGGGGCTCCTGACGTGCTGCAGAGCTGGTCCGGTGTGGTGGCCCTGCCCTGATATTGACGAACGATCCTGAACCGCCTATCAACACTGCCAAGGCGGCTTCGAGATCATGAACAGCAATGCTGAGCGCATCATCTTTCGCAGACGGAAAGCAGGATTGCATCGCTTTCTCGCCAGCATGCGCCAATTGATTTTCGGCTGATGAACAGCTGAGGTCAGTGCTTCAGCAAATGATGCGGCGCCGCGAGCCTGTGGTGGGCCATGTTGGGCGTGTCCTTCGCGTCGCGTCCGTGACCGATCGCAGGCCTTACACCGTCCTTTACCGGACGTCTGACAACAGCACCCTCGAAAACTGTTTCTACGCCTCTGATGCCTTTCAGGCTCGGTTGCTCGCCATCGAATTCAACAACTACATCAAGGACCACCCCAACCGCATCGTGAGGATCTTCAGCTCCTCCACCTGCTGAGCCGCCGTTCAGCAGGTGAGAACAGCCCTCAGATCAAGGCAAGCGGAAGGGGATGATCCAGGGATCGGCAGTTGTGGTCGTCGTCGTTGGTGGTCCTTAATTCAAGGTTGAAGAACAGGGCCGACGGCTTCGACACATAAGGTCCCGCATGCCAGGTACCCGGATGCAGCTTGATGCCCTCACCCGGGAGCAGTTTCAGCAGCAGAACAGAGTCGGAGCTGAGCCCGGCGGTGCCGGCTTCATGCGGAGCGACCGCCAGCCACCAGGGCTCGGCATCAGCGGATCCGAGGCACTGACTGACGCGGAAATGGCAGGTCATCGCCGCCACCATGGGAGGGCGACGCCTCAGACGCATCAGATAAAAGCGCGGTTGGCCGTCGGGGTCGAAATGAAGATCGGCATCCTCCGGACCGAATCTGGCTGGATCGTCCTGAGGCAGAAGCAGGGTTCCACACGCCGAGAACCGGGAGTCCTGCGGTCGGATCGGCTTGATCACATCGGTCATCGGATCGATGCGGATCCTCAGCGAGACCCGACGCTGATGTTGCCGGCACTGATCAGCTGTTCGAGCCTGGCGGTGAGCTTCTGCTCCGTTCGATCGAAGTCGTCATGGTTTCCGGCGACGTAGGCCAGCTCCTCACTGGTGATCACCTGATGGGTGACGGCATCCAGATAGATCTGAACCAGGGACATCGTTCCGACGTCAACAGGGCACAATCCTGGCAACAGTGGTCGGGAAACGGAGGCGTCCTTCGACACGGACGGAAGCGGTATGCACCCCCAGCGGATTCAGAGCCTCATCAAGGAGTGCGGCCTCGGTCTCTTTGACCTGGCCTGCCATGTCAGTGCCCTCACCACCTGGGATCTCAACGTGCCGGTGGGTGTGATCGATGCCCGGCGCAGCACCCCGAAACTGACCGTCACCGCCATCGGAACGATCAACTCGGTGGTGCGGGCATCCGCCACCATCGGCCATCCGCTGATGCGGCGCTTCTTCGAACGCATGGAGGCCGTCGGTGTGGATCAGGCCCTGAACGAATCCAACTCAGGGCCGGAATCCGAAGCCTTCGAAGAGGTCTGGCAGGCCTACAAGGACGAACGCCGCCGCGGCGAAGCACCGATGTGGAGCATCGAAGACGCCACGGATTTCGTGATGACCTCGCGGGAGGCGCTCAGCGATCGCGAAGTGGCCTGTGTGGCGATTCTTCCCGGAGAACCTCACGCCATCGTCACCTTCTCGGTACCGATCGCCTTCCTCACGAGCGGATGACCGCCGCCGCATCCCGATGAGCCTGGAATCCCTGCTGCTGTTCCTGGGGCTCGGCCTGATCGCCGTGATCGCCAACGCGATGTCGGCGTTTGCCGGCGGCGGAGCCGGACTGGTGCAGCTGCCGGCCCTGATCCTGCTGGGCCTGCCTTTCGCCACAGCCCTGGCGACGCACAAGCTGGCCAGCGTGGCCCTGGGAATCGGTGCCGCCGGACGTCACTGGCGGGCCAGCAGTCTCGATCCGCAGCTGTCAGGACTCGTGTTGCTGGCAGGACTTCCCGGGGTGTGGATCGGTGCCAGTGCCGTCCTGGCCCTGCCGGATCGCTTGGCCTCGGCTGCCCTCGCACTCCTCACCCTCGGACTGGGGTTCTATTCGGCCCGCCGACCTGAGCTGGGCCGTGAGGACCGGCCGACGGCTTGGACCCGTTCAACGATCGCCGTCGGGGCCGCGGTGCTCTTCGGAATCGGAATCCTGAATGGATCACTGACCTCCGGCACCGGACTGTTCGTGACCATCTGGCTCGTGCGCTGGTTCGGACTGAGTTACACCCGCGCGGTGGCCCACACGCTGATCCTGGTGGGCCTTGGCTGGAACGGCACCGGAGCCCTCGTGCTGGGCATCAGCGGGGAGATCCGCTGGGACTGGCTGCCGGCACTGATCGCCGGGTCGTTGATCGGTGGATACCTCGGAGCGCACCTGTCCCTGAAGCGGGGCAGCCGCATGGTGAAACGCGCCTTCGAGCTGCTGGCCCTGCTGATGGGCGTTTCACTGCTGATCCGGAGTCTCTGAGGGATCTGTCGCCAGAAAACGTCCGGCAAAACGGGTCGCCAGCACCGCGGTGGCTGCCCCGTAGGCGATGAAGGTGATGGCCTGACCGGTCGTACCGGTTTCGTAGACCTCGCCTGTGAGCAGCATCCAGTCCATCAGTGACGCAACCGTGCCCCAGATCACCACCCAGACCGAGACATAGGCGATACCGCGAAAGGTGGAGTTCACGCTGGCCGAAGCGACTGGCGAAAGGCTAAAGAAGCAGCACCAGCTCCAGACATCCGTGTCTCGCTCCTTTCACTCCGCTCTGGTTCCTCCGCTGGTGCGCAATCTGAACAATCTGAGCCACCTGCTGAGGCGGGCCGGACGTCACGCGGAGGCCTCGGGGTTCCCGATGGCCGTGCTTCTCTCCAGCCGCCTTTACCCCGACATGTTCGATCTCACCCGTCAGGTGCAGATCAGCACGGACATCTCCCGGCGGGGCGTGGCCCGTCTCTCCGGACGGGAGGCTCCCGTGATGGAAGACAACGAGACGGAGCTGAGCCAATTGCTGGAACGGATCGCACGAAGCATCGACTTCATGGAGAGCATCACAGCGGCGGAACTTGATGGGGCCGAAGACCGCGAGATCCGACTGCCCATCCCAGGAAGCATGGGGGGAGGCGAGCGGGTGTTCGAGGGGGAGGACTTCCTGCGCTCCTTCGTGCTTCCCAATGCCTATTTCCATGTGACCACCGCCTTCGCCATCCTTCGCCACAACGGCGTGCCGATCGGAAAGTTCGATTACCTCCTTGGCGAGGATGCCCCCTGAAACGCAGTGCCTCCCGTAGTCTCAGCCCGGACAGGACGTGGGGATGCCGAGGAAGCGCCGCAAGCTCAGCAAGGAGATGGAGGCCGAGATGGCCGCCGCCAAGCGCAAGATCGAACTGATCATGGCTCTGATCCATGACATCCGGGACGACGACATCCAGGGTGAATATCTGGAAGCCTTCGGGCAGATCCGTTCAGCCGTTGTGAACCTCGTGGCGAAATACACCACAGACGGGTTCTGCGAGGAGACCGAAGGCCTCCTCGCGCTTTACAAGGGCCTGATTGTGGAATTTGAAGAGGAGTTCGAGCTCTGAGACCGAGTTCAGAGGCTGTAGGAGACCCCGCGGTAGCGGAAGTTGCCTGACTTCTGATCAGCAGGGCCATTGCTGGCGCTGTACCCACACCCTCGATAGGTGAGCGTGCGGGAGGAGCGAGCCTCGTCCTGACGGGCGCCGTACACGCCGCGGTCGTAACGGAGCTGCTGGGATTGAACTGATACGGCCTGCTCGTAAGCCTGGCCGCGATAAAGAAGCGTGGTCATGGGTCGCGTCCGAGATTGGCCGGCGTCCCCGTTCCATGGCGCCGGTCGAACTGCGCTCCGCCGTGTAGCGGAGTGAACGTTGTGTAGCGGTTGCTACAGACCCGTTATAGAGCAATGGTCAAGACGTGTGATGTTCAACAGAGCACAGGTTTATGGCCCGCCGGGGAGATAATCAACCGACTCATTCGATCGGTCGCCATGCCGTTGCGGCAGAACAAGAATCAAGTCTCTCCGCTTCGGCTGAAGATCACCCTTTTGGTCGCTGGTTTTGGACCGCTGATTGCCGTCGGACTATGGCTCCAGTCCAAGGGATTCTTCAGTTGACGGCCATCCATCACGCCCTTGCAGCCCCACTGTTTCTGGCGCTGTTTCTGGCGCTGCCCGACGGAAGGGCCGTCAAGGCTGAAACCATTCGACTCACCCTGAAGAACGGCGACACCATCAACGCTGAATTGGTGCCGGATGAGAGCACGGACGAGCGGAAGGTGGTGATGCATCCTCAGCTCGGCCGCCTGGAGGTGAGCCGGGATGCCATCCGACCCGAGCCAACACCCCCTGCCTGGAAATCCTCGATCTCCGCAGGAGTGATCGGGAACAACAAGGATGGGAATGACGACGTCACGGCCACATTCGCAGCAACATCGACTTACAAAAAAGACGGCGACAAACTCAGCCTGAAAGGGGGATACAACTACAACACCACCCGGGACGGGAATGAGCCCTTCAAGGTGCAGACCGACAAGGGCTCCGCGACCGTCCGCTACGACCGAAGACTCACCCAAGGCATCTCGCTGGTCACATTCGCCGACTACCACTACAACGCCACGAACGAGGCCAGCGTCAACACGGTGAAAGGGGCCGTCGGGCTCGGAGTTCCACTGATCAATACCCCATCCACACAGCTGACGCTCTCCCTCGGCCCCTCCTTTCAATGGGGCAACGGAGGGAGCGACTGTGACACCGACTCAGCCTGTGGCCGGACCTACCCCGGAGCCAGCTTCACCACAGAGCTGGACTGGACACCGAATCCATCCTTCCGCATCAGTCTCGACAACAACTTCTCGGCCCTTGCCGCCTCGGAGTTGAAACCCACCAACAGCTTCGGCGCCACCATCAAATATTTCCCGTCCATCACCAGCGGCATGTTCACCTCCTTGCAATTCCTCTCCACTTACAACAGCATCGCCAAGCCGGAGATCGACAACACCGTCAACGGTCAAGTCGGAATCGAATTCTGAATCATGCTGACGCCTCCCCTCAACAGTGACGACCTGCGTCGACTGTTCAGTAAGCCTTACGGAACTCCCGGCCCCACCCCGGAGCAATGGAAAGCGGTCTACGCCGAAGACGTTCTGTTCATCGACCCAACTCAGGAACAAAAAGGTGTCGATGCATACATCCGTGCCCAGGACGGGCTGATGAAGCGGTGTGACGATGTGTTCCTGGAAACAGAGAGCGTGGCTCTCAACGGTGAAGTGGCTTTCGTGGAATGGCGCATGGGCCTGAAGATCAAAGGGATCGAATTCATCTACCCGGGTGCAACAAGGCTCGTTTTCGGGAGCGATGGACGCATCACCAATCACAGGGACTACTTCGATTTCGTGGGTCCGACCTTCGGCCCTGTCCCTGTTCTGGGGCCATTCGTGCGCTGGATCTACAAACGATTCGTGTCTTGACAGTGACCGCATCAAAGTAAAAATCAAGGCATGATGATTTAATTCCGCCTGTTCTGATGGACCACGAACTCGACAAAGTCATCGCTTGGATCGACGATCGCGATGCTGAAGCCGAGCAGTGGCTCAATGAACAGGCTGCTGAACGCTTCAATCTGAAACCGGAATCCGAAATGGCTGCCTACCTCGCAGCTGTTCTTTCATCCGACCTTCTTCCGGACTGAAACCCCTGCACTGCCACATGCTGATCGGTCCTCCGGCCAGCGGCAAATCCACCACCGCTCAAGAGCTGGCAGCACAGCTGCAGGCCCTGGTTCTGTCAACGGATGTGCTGCGTGAGGAGCTGTGGGGAGATGCGGCGATTCAGGGTCCCTGGCCCGTCCTCGAACGCGTGCTGCACAGCAGGATCCGGGAGTCCGTCGAAGCCGGGCGACCCGTTTTGATCGATGCCACCCACGCCCGCCGCCGCTGGAGGCGGCGGTTGATCCACGCATCCGGCCTGCCTGCCGAGGTGCGCTGGGTGGGCTGGTGGATGCAGACGCCGCTCAGCATCTGTCTGGTCTGGAATCGACGCCGCACCCGCCAGGTACCGGAGGCAGTGATCCGTCGGTTCGCCGCCACACTTTCAGACCCGCAGGCCTCTCCGACGCTGTCGGAAGGCTTTGCAGCCCTGCATCCACTGGATCCCAGCCGCGGGGGCCTGCAGGAACAGATCCGCCAGGCCCTCGAGGGAACAGCGCTCAATCAGGGAACAGATGACGCGACGACTGAAGCTTGATGAGAAACAGAGACCAACAGAGCAGCATCAGCGCGAAAGCCAGCGTCCGATCAACCAGCAGGGGAGATGGATCAGAACTCTCAACAGCAGCTGAACGTTGCCTGGAACCCGCTGAAGAATGCGTCAGCACCCCCCGTTCCCGTTCTCAGCGATAGAACCGGAACAGAACGCGAAGCCTCCATGGGACGACCACGGAAGTTCGAGGGAAAAGGGAAGAACACCGAGATCGAGACCACCGTGCGGATCGACATCCGGGAGGTGGAAAGCACAAAGGACGGTGAGGTGACCTCGTCACGGACCCTGGAGGAGAGCCGCATCATCAACCGGGGCATCACACGGGCCCGGGACATCGAACTGGAGTTCCGCGACTGCAAGCAGTTTCTGCTCAGCTGGATCGAACGCCAGCAGCTGATCTACGGCTGCCAGATGCATCTCTGGGATGACGACATCCTCAGGGCGCTGGCCGACAAGCAACGCAACTGCATGGTGACCGTGCCGGTCACCGACTGGATGCGAGAGGAGCCTCGGGCCCTCCATGGCCAGGAGGCCAAGTGGCGTGACGTCGTGGAGAAGTGGTATCCACGCATTTCCTGCCGCCATGACCAGCTGCCGGAACCACCCGGCGTCTCCTACACCCAGGCGATCGAGGACTGCCTGAAACAGACGAGCCGGCAGTCCAGACACTCGGAACGCAGCCGTGGAGGCGGCGAACTGAATATCGGCAAGCTTTATTTCACCCTCACCGGCCAGGCCACCTTTCCGGAGTTCGACCAGTTGCTGGATCGCATTCACAGCGATGACCATCGGCAGGACAAGCGGCTTCCCGGGATCATTCTCGTGAAGGGCAGCAAGCAGTCGGGAAGCGATCTGGGGCTGATGCACCACAAATTCTTCATCGGTCGCGGTCGTCCCTTCCGTCACAACCAGAACGGGGAACTGAGCCTGATCGTTGGCACCTACAACTGCTCCTGGGGAGCACGCAACAACCTGGAAAGTCTGATGATTTTCAGACGCGAGGATTACAGGGAAATCATTGATGCCTACCGAACGGAATTCTTCGGAATTGTCTGTTCCAGGAAACTGGCCTGGGGCTACTGGCCCCTGGCATGAAGAAAGGTGAGCAGACGCTGCAGTCATGCACCGCCATGTCGAACCTGCATGCACCTGCAACAGGTTGATGAGCCTCGGCGAACTGTTCCTGGAAGCCATGGCCTCCGGCGTGATCACCAACAGGGAGGTGGCCTGGGTGACGTGTCATCAGGATGACTTCAACCGCACGGAGGAGGCGGTGGCCCAGCGGCTTGGGCGACTGATGGACGAGGGCAGCATTCAGCTGGGGTGCCGGCTGCCCTCTGCCTGAGCTCGGATTGGCCTCCGGCTCCCCGGCTCAGGCCGACGCGATCCTGAACTTCTGGTTTCAGGAGTGCCGTCCGATCCAGTGGTTTCAAGCAGATCCTGGGATGGACAGCGTCATCCGCAGCCGGTTCGGTGCCGCGGTGCAGCAGGCGATCGACGGAGACTGCCAGGACTGGCATCAGGAACCACAGACAGCCCTGGCCCTCGTGCTGCTGCTCGATCAGTTCCCAAGGCACATCTGGCGCGGCAAGGCGGCGGCCTATGCCGGAGACAACCAGGCTCTGCAACTCAGCCTGCTGGCCGAAAGCCATGGCTGGCTTCAGCAGGAAGAGCAGCGTGCCCGGCGTCAGTTCTGGTTGATGCCGAGGCTTCACAGCGAGGACCTCGCCGTGCAGACCCAGGCGCTGAGCCTGTTCGAACGTTGGACCGATCCACGCACCCACGCCGTGGCCTTGCGGCACAGGGAGATCATCCGACGCTTCGGGCGCTTCCCGCACCGAAACAGCGCCCTGAAGCGCAGCTCAACGCCCGCTGAACTGCAGCATCTTCAACAGACGAGACCAGCTCAGAGCGCCCGCTGATGCAACCGACGCCGGCCGGACCTGCCGCGCATCCGTTTCACCATCCGGCGACCGGCACGGCTGGTCTGGGCCACCTCCAGCTGATTCCAGCGCCAGCCCAGAAGGGAGACCAGCACCACCAGCACCACCAGCAGCAGTCCGACGATCACAGGCAGAGACTGCTGCGCCACAGCTCCTGCTCATCCCCCAGATGGTGGCGCATGCAGCTGCTGATGCAGTCATCGTCGCCATCCACAGGACAGCGGGTGATGCACTCAAACCAGGCATCCACGGCATCCCAGGTCCTGCTCGTTCCGGGGCCGTCCTGTTCGTTCGCCATCACAACCCAGCGCCTTGAAACCGTTGTAAGCCCTCCGGCGACAGGAGAGCATCCGCCAGTCACAAGCCTTGAGAAACGGCATGCCGCCGATCAGCGCTCACCCTCCTGATCCAGGGAGAACTCCAGCAATGCGGCATACAACAGGGTCCGCAGACGCTGCAGATCCTGCTGCTCCACGGGATCCGGTCCGCCAGGCCATTTCTGCAGATAGAAATCCACCGAGCGGTGAAGCAGGCGAATGGCCGCGATATCCAGATCGAACTGAAGCGTGGGGGACTGGTCGCTCATCGGTCGATTCTCCGACCCCCATCTTGAAGTCTCCTGCCGTACACAGCAGCGACTCAACACCTGGTCAGGACAAGAATTGATCGCTTACAGTCAGTAAAGAGGCGACATCACTTCCGACCAATCATCAATAAATATGGAAAAATTCACCGTCAAACGAATCATCAGCGGCGACACGTTTGTCATCAAAGACAAGAATATTGGAAAAGTAAAAGTGCAGATCGCCGGCATCACGTCGGCCATCAGTGCCAACGGGAACTGCGACGACCGCTTTCGCGACATCCTCACCGGCCTGCTGCCGAAGGGATCGGAAGTCAAACTCAGCCTCAAGGATCTGGATGATCAGGGCAAGGTGACATCCAAGGTCCGTTTTCAGGGAGATATCGCCAAGAAATTGGTCAAACGAGGCTACGCGCAGGTGAATCTGGCTCGCCTTGAAGACATCAGCCCATCCAGACTCAAGAAGCTGGAAAGGCTCCAGCAACGCGCCATCGACAAGAAAAAAGGTTTCTGGAGTGATGCATTCGCCGACTGCAGGCCGGAAGACTTCCCCGACGACGTGATCTCCAGCGAAGCGGAGATCACGTCGACCAGCCAGCTGCCGGAGTTCACCACAAAACCCGACAGCGGCATCCCGGGATACAACGGCGCCAGCGACATCCAGTGCAGCACCTGCTCGTGGACCGACATCGGCTTCGTGCCGGGGCAATCCACCCAGCTCTTCGGAGATCAGGACATCACCGTCGCCACACTGTTCGATCCGGAACTCGTCGGCCCTGATATGGCCGAACCGATCACAGGCTGAACAGCAGCTCGACATCCGCACCAGCCTCGGTATAGTACAGATGTACTGACTCGAGCCGAGCATGGCGCCCCCCATGGAGAGGTCTGTTCTGCGACCCAGCCGGTCACTGATGACCTGCATCACCTGCCAGTGCTTCCGGCATCAGACAGACGATGACGGCACCACGCACCCCGCCTGCGAGCTGCACGCCTCCACGATTCCTCAGGGCCACCATCTCAACCACCGCTGCCATCAGTGGCTGCCCCGTCTGGAACTGAAGATCGGCTGGTGCCCCGAAGCCGCCTGAATCAAGGACACCAGAGGAGGGGGCAGCAACCGATTCTGAGCTGTCTGATGAAGCTGGGAACCAGAAATGCCTTCACCAGATCGAGGACCACGGAGAAGCGCTTCAGCACACAAAAAGCCCCCACCTTGCGGTGAGGGCTTTCCGATTCAGTTGATCTGAATCGTTTGGTCCGTTCCAGAAGGAACAGGTTGATTCCAGATCAACCGATGGCAGGTGCCTGCAGAGCCACAGGAGTGGACTCAACAGTTGCCAGGTCGAGGGGGAAGTTGTGAGCGTTGCGCTCGTGCATCACTTCCATGCCGAGGCCGGCACGGTTCACCATGTCAGCCCAGGTGTTCACAACACGGCCCTGACCATCAAGGATGGACTGGTTGAAGTTGAAGCCGTTCAGGTTGAAGGCCATGGTTGACACGCCCATGGACGTGAACCAGATGCCGACAACAGGCCAGGCGCCCAGGAAGAAGTGGAGGCTACGGCTGTTGTTGAAGGAGGCGTATTGGAAGATCAGGCGACCGAAGTAACCGTGGGCA
>ERZ802822.401-NODE-401-length-30918-cov-13.996304_pt1 | contig 30918 bp, 31 predicted proteins | sample MGYA00345649_ERZ802822 | MGnify/ENA primary metagenome ERZ802822 (study PRJEB30503, sample SAMEA104212359) | marine metagenome | biome: Westerlies Biome; feature: [SRF] surface water layer (ENVO:00010504) within the epipelagic zone...; material: water...
CCGATGGCTAGTCCTGGCGTAAAACCATATTCTCCCCATAGTATTACGCAACCCATACTTACGACTGCATAGAAGATAAAAAACAGGTCATTGCGTTCAAACCAAGAGTTGTGGTCTTTGTGGTGGTGGTCTTTGTGAAGCGACCACAAAAAGCCATGCATGATATATTTATGGCTAAACCAAGCCATAAACTCCATGATAAAAAACGTTAGAAAAAATACACCAATTTGAGCAATCAGGGACATGGTCTTATCTTATAGTAAATTAAATTGATAACGTATAAATGAACGCGCCAACACATCTGCTTTTTGATAATTCGGCACGCGAATTCGTTTGGATTTTATCTGTATTGAAGGCGTTTTTTTAAGTTTTTTGAGCAGGCGTAAATAATATTTATAAGCCGTGTAAACACCAAATTTAGCATCATCTGGCAATTGAAAAATACCTTTCAATCCAGCTTTAAAGTCAGCTTCAATTTCGTCGATTATAGCCTGTTTTGATTCTTCATCAAAAGCATTCATATCAACATTAGGAAAATAGGAGCGTTCGAGATGTTCGTGATCTGCTTTCAGATCTCTTAGGAAATTAACTTTTTGGAAGGCCGAACCCAAACGCATGGCAGAACCTTTCAAAGATTCAAATAGGGCATTGTCTCCTTTGACAAAAACTTTTAAGCACATAAGACCTACTACATCTGCAGAGCCGTATATATACGCTTTATATTCTTCGTCGCTCAAATATGTTTTTTTAGATAAATCCCATTGCATGCTTTGCATAAATGCATTTATGTATTCACGGTCAATGTTGTAGCGGTGTACCGTTTCTTGAAAGCTATTTAGAATAGGATTTAGGCTAATTTTTTCTGTCAGTGCTTCTTCTAACGATCGCTCAAAGCGGGCAAACAATTCCGCTTTATTATAATCGTGGAAGGAATCCACAATTTCATCAGCGAAACGGACAAACCCATAAATGTTGTAAATGTCTTGACGGATTTCGCTTGAGAGTATGCGGGTTGCAAGTGAAAAAGATGTACTGTAAGATTCAGTAACGAGTTTACTGCTCTGGTGAGAAACTTGATCGAATAGCGTTTTCATATTTTTTGCCTTGATGCTTGTAAATATAAAATAATTATCGTGTCAATTTACCCTAAGGGCATAAAATGTATAGTATTTGCTAAACAACATTCAACGCATAAATCACATCATCAATAGAACTAAATTTACGCATTTTATGAGGCATTTCATCTGAAATGAACTGAACTTGATAGCCTAAAATCCATAATTCACTATCAATATTTTCAATGATTTCTGAATTAAAAGTATTTAAATATGATTCAATTTTATCTTGGGCAGGCTCAATAGTGAAATAGGAAATAAACGTTATGGGTTCACCTATGTCGATTAGATTGCTTAAACTTTCAATTGGAACGGACTGCCCTAAGAACACACATTGAAAGCCATTGTTAAGTACCTCGTATTGCAGGTACAATAACCCTAACTCGTGAATTTCATTATCCGGCAGGAATAAAACAAATCTTCGATCTGTTCTGCGTGTATATTTTTGCTGCAAATCCTCGCACATGGCGTGAATTTTTTGCTTTACCAAGCTCGTAATAAAATGTTCGTGTGACGGACTGATGGAATTTGTTTGCCACAATACGCCCAATTCGTTCATTAATGGAACAAATACGTTTTTGAATATTTCACTAAATGAAAACTGTTCCAGTAAATCGTTAAACGTTTTCGTAAACAACCGTTGATCGAAATTAATCATGGCTAGTTTAAACAAGCCTATCGACCAACCGTCTGCGTTTTTGTTTATGGTGATCTTGTGAACGTTTTCATTTATTTCTTGTTGGCTAAGAGATGCTATTCTAGAAATCTTATAGCCATTATTGTATAAAAGGGTTACGTTGAGTAATTTCTGAAGGTTTTCAAGATTGTAGAGGCGTATGTTGGTGTCGGTTCGTTCGGGCTCAAATAGGTTGTAACGCTTTTCCCATATGCGAATGGTGTGTGCCTTAATTCCTGAAAGATGCTCCAGGTTTTTGATACTAAAATTACTTTTAACGCGATCCATTTGTTTAATGTTTTATAAACACTGTTAAACAAAATTACAAAAAAAAAAGATATAAAGCGCTGAAAATAAAAGAAATAAAGAAAAGTGCGCACGAGAGGAATCGAACCTCCACGGGATTTAACTCCCACTAGGCCCTCAACCTAGCGCGTCTACCAATTCCGCCACGTGCGCTTTTGAATGAGGAAGTGACTTGGCTGGGGTTCGAACCCAGGACCCTCTCCTTAAAAGGGAGATGCTCTACCAGCTGAGCTACCAAGTCTGTGGTTGTGACTTGGCTGGGGTTCGAACCCAGGACCCTCTCCTTAAAAGGGAGATGCTCTACCAGCTGAGCTACCAAGTCAAAATTTGAAGGTGCAAATATAGGCGCATTTTGACGATTATTCAAAGATTAAATTACCCTAAATTTGCAACCTGCAATACTTTAAAATATGGCAACTTCTTTTTCTAACCCTAACGCAATCATATTAATAGGATACATGGGCAGCGGTAAGTCTACGGTAGGACGTATGCTTTCACAGAAACGCAACCTCTTATTTGAAGACCTAGACGATGTGATTGCCCATGATGCAGCTGCTTCAATTCCTGAACTGTTCATTGAAAAGGGCGCTAAATCTTTTAGGGAATTGGAACACCAAACACTTAAAAAAGTACTTAAAAGTGCTGCCAATAAAGTCATTTCTTTGGGCGGTGGCGCTCCTTGTTATTACGACAACATGGCACTTGTGGCGGCCACTACTCCGCATGTTTTTTATCTCAATGCATCACACAAGACGTTAGCGCAACGCCTTTTTCCTGAAAAAAAAGGCCGTCCTTTAATTGCACATGCCGAGACGGAGGAAGCCTTGCAATCGTTTATTGCAAAGCATTTGTTTGAACGTCAAAGCTTCTACAGGCAAGCCAATCACATTATTTCAGTAGACAACAAATCGATTGAAACGGTAGTGGCAGAAGTTGGAAAATTAATCTAGTACGGCAGTAAATCCGTTGGGACCCACCTGAACAGCCAGATTCTCGTTTATAGAAGTTGACAGTGATACTCCTTTAAAATCGGCTTTAATGGGAAATTTCTTGTGGTTTCTGTCAAGCAATACAGCTGTTTTGCACTGCTTAAGCGGCACGCTTAAAAAATGTCTCACGGCATATATTAAGGTTGTGCCTGTGTGAAGCACGTCATCGACCAGCACAACCGATTTGTTTGTGTAATCTTTTGCAGCAAGTGTGGTCTGAATGGGATTAAGCGGATTTTTTTTATCTATTTTGATCTCACAACTTAAAATTTCTTTTGCAGAATTGGCTTTTAGGTGGTGAACAATACGTTCAGCTACCGCATAACCATTGGCAACGATACCTGCAATGATGATGGTTTTGTTCTCGCCATTGGCTTCAAGAATCTGATAGGCGATGCGTTCCAGCTTGTGCTCAATTTGTTCCGATGTCAAAATAATTTCACTCATAGCACAAAAATACACAATATACCTTAGGCATCATCATCTAAAAAATCCTCAAGGTCTCTTCGGTCTTTTTTGCTCGGCCTGCCAGCGCCTTTGACCCTCGACAAGCGTTGATTCTCATCTGCAGCATGCTTGAGATCCAATGCTTTTTGTGGGGTGATGTCTTTGCAATATTGGGGTACGAGTTTTGCGCCAACACGACTCTTGGGAAGATCTAACACATAGATTTCAATAGTGAGTTGTTGACGTCGCATGCTAATTTTATCTGACACATAAACTTCTCGTGAAGGTTTTGCGTTTTGGCCACCAAGCTGTACATAGCCCTTTCTACAGGCCGTACTGGCTGCATTTCTTGACTTGTAATAGCGGACCGCCCAAAGATATTTGTCTATTCGCATGTTTATAATATTGCTTCGCAATAATACACTAAAATTGTATCTTGCGCTTTAAATCTTATGGATGAAAATACTAAAACCTTTTTTTGGAATTGTATGCCTACTTGTATTTGCTACTGCCTGTGAAGAACAGCAGCGTGGTTTTCGAGAGCCGCCTCGTGACTACGAACCCCAACGCGCGGTGGATAACGACTCCTTACTTAGCTTTTTGCAAACACGCTTCTACAACTATGAGGAATATGCAACTGCTGCAACCAATGAGCAAGTAACATTCACCATTGATACCATTCAAGGGGACAATGCCAATAAAACGCCGTTGAGTGACCAAGTTGAAGAACTCAATTTTAGAGTTAAAGATAACGATGGTGCATACGTTGACCACACCGCCTATGTGCTCAAAATACGCGAGGGCGTGGGAACCGCACCAACTGCTGCAGATAGCGTTTTTGTTGCCTATAAGGGAATGCTACTTAACTTGAGTAGATTTGACGAAAGAACCAATCCCGTTTGGTTTGAATCACTTTCTGTGGTAAAAGGCTTTAGCGCCCTAATGCCATACATTAAAAGTGCAGCAGCACCTACCATTAATTCGGATGGTACCTATGCCTTTGATGGGTTTGGCTCCGCTGCTATTTTTATGCCCTCTGCTTTGGGGTATTACAACGACTCAAGAAGCGTTCCGGCTTACTCGCCACTTATTTTTGCTGTAGATTTATTTACCTACAACACCACAGATCACGATGGCGATAGTGTCCCTACGCACCTTGAAGACTTAGACGGCGACAATTATTTTGATGACGATACGGATAGCGATGGTCTACCCAATTTCCGTGATGATGATGATGACAATGACGGCATACTAACGCGCACTGAGTATGACGCGAATAACGACGGCATAGCCGATGACACGGATAATGACGGTACGCCGGATTATCTAGATAAAGACTAGGCTTTCTTAGCCAAAACTTCTTTAGCTTTCTTTACGATAGATGCAGCATTTAAGCCGTATTTCTCCATTAGTTGCGCAGGCTTTCCTGATTCGCCAAAAGTATCTTGTGTGGCAACAAAAGCTTGTGGGGTAGGATGCTGCTCCGCCAATACACGAGCAACGCTTTCTCCAAGTCCACCCAAGTAGTTATGCTCTTCACAACTTACCACTGCACCTGTTTTTTTAGCCGATTGCAAAATAAGGGCATCGTCCAAAGGTTTGATGGTGTGTATGTTGATTACCTCAGCGCTGATGCCTTGTTCATGTAGGCTTTTTGCAGCTTCTAAAGCTTCCCATACAAGGTGACCCGTGGCCACTAATGTCACATCAGTACCTTCTTGAAGTAGTATTCCTTTTCCAATTTCAAAAGGCAAATCGCTAGTGAAATTAGGAACTGCAGGACGTCCAAAGCGCAAGTAAACAGGACCGTTATGTGCTGCTATTGCATGTGTTGCTTTTCGCGTCTGCTCAAAGTCACAGGTGTTGATTACGGTCATACCTGGAAGCATTTTCATCAACCCTAGGTCTTCTAGAATTTGGTGTGTTGCGCCATCTTCGCCTAGTGTGATACCAGCGTGTGAAGCACATATTTTTACATTCTTGTGTGAATAGGCAATCGATTGACGGATTTGATCGTATACACGACCTGTTGAGAAGTTAGCAAAGGTTCCTGTAAACGGAATTTTACCTCCAATGGTCATGCCTGCTGCAATACCCATCATATTGGCTTCTGCAATACCTATTTGGAAAAAACGTTCTGGGTGTGCGTCTTTAAAAGCATTCATCTTTAACGAGCCTGTAAGGTCTGCGCACAAGGCCACGACATTTTCATTTTGATCGCCGATTTCTGCTAAACCAACGCCAAATCCAGAGCGTGTATCAATTTTATCTGTAAATGTATACTCTTTCAATCCCATCTTAATAATCTCCTAAAGTTTCTTCATTTTGTGCCAGTCCTATGGCCAGTTGTTCGTCGTTTGGTGCTTTACCGTGCCATGCGTGTGTATGCATCATAAAGTCAACGCCGTTGCCCATTACCGTGTGTAGTAAAATTGCAACAGGCTTTTGTTGACCCGAGGCTGCTTTGGCTGCTTCAAATCCTGCTAAAATAGCTGGAACATCATTGCCTTTTTCCACATTGATTACGATCCAACCAAAAGCTTCTAGTTTGGCACCAACGTCGCCAAGCGGCAAAACGTCATCTGTACTTCCGTCAATTTGTTGTTTGTTGTAGTCAATGGTCGAAATAAGATTGTCTATTCCCTTGCCTCCTGCATACAAGATGGCTTCCCAGTTTTGTCCTTCTTGGAGCTCGCCGTCGCCGTGTAGGCTATAGACCATATGTTTGTCATTGTTGAGTTTTTTTGTTTCAGCAGCACCTATGGCCACGGACATGCCTTGTCCAAGTGAACCAGAAGCAATACGAACACCCGGAAGCCCCTCATGCGTAGTGGGATGTCCTTGTAAGCGGGAATTTAATTTTCTAAAAGTTGCAAGTTCTGAAACGGGGAAGAAGCCGCTACGTGCCAAAACACTGTAAAAAACAGGTGAGATGTGCCCGTTTGACAAAAAGAAGAGGTCTTCGTTTTTACCGTCCATGCTAAAGTCGGTAGAGTAGTCCATAACATGTTGGTAGAGTGCAACGAAAAATTCAGCACAGCCCAACGACCCTCCGGGATGACCCGAATTTACTTGGTGTACCATACGCAAGATATCACGGCGCACCTGTGGTAAAAGCTGTTCTATAGATTCAATGGATGCCATAAAAAATAAATTTTCTCAAAAATAAAACTTCACTTCCAGCTAACACCATTATTTTGTCATTATTTCTACTAAAAAAATGAACAGTTATTAATAACTTACATACAGCCTTGTGTTGTGTATATTTGACAGGTGAAATTTTCATTACTACATACCGATACCGCTTCAAAAGCTAGGGCAGGCGAGCTCACTACCGACCACGGAAAAATAGAGACCCCTATTTTTATGCCTGTGGGAACGGCAGCTACCGTAAAGGGAGTACATCAACGCGATTTGGCAGCAGACATCAACCCCGATATCATCTTGGCCAACACCTATCATTTATACCTAAGGCCTTCCATGCCCATTTTAGAACAGGCAGGCGGTATTCATAAGTTTATGAATTGGGAACGCCCTATATTAACAGACAGCGGTGGATATCAAGTATACTCTTTAGCAGACAACCGCAAAATCACCGAGGAAGGCGTGACCTTTAAATCGCATATCGACGGCTCCAAACATTTTTTTAGTCCAGAAAGGGCTATGGATATTCAAGGAAGTATCGGTGCGGATATCATTATGGCTTTTGACGAATGTACGCCATATCCATGTCCCTATGATTATGCTAAAAACTCCATGCACCTCACGCATCGTTGGCTTATTCGCTGTCAAGAGCACTTTGAAAAAACAATGCCCAAATACGGATACAATCAAACGCTTTTTCCCATCGTGCAAGGAAGTGTGTATACGGATTTACGGGTGCAGTCGGCCGAATTTATCGCAAGCACCAACGCACCAGGGAATGCCATTGGTGGCTTGTCGGTAGGAGAGCCCGCCGAGGAAATGTATGCCATGGCTGATGCGGTTTGTGCCGTCTTGCCCGAAGACAAGCCGCGTTATTTGATGGGTGTTGGCACACCGATTAATATTTTGGAGAACATCGCCTTGGGTGTAGATATGTTTGATTGTGTTATGCCCTCAAGAAATGCGCGTAACGGGATGTTGTTTACTTCAGAAGGCAGCATCAACATCAAAAACAAAAAATGGGAAAACGATTTCTCTCCCATCGATCCCAATGGTAGTAGTTTTGTTGACTCTGCATACAGCAAAGCTTATTTGCGTCATTTGTTTGCTGCAAATGAGTTGTTGGGCAAGCAAATCGCCACCTTGCATAACCTCTCCTTCTATTTGTGGTTGGTACGCCAAGCTAGAAAGCATATTTTAGCTGGAGATTTTGCGTCTTGGAAAAACACCATGGTGCGTCAAATGGATAAGCGCTTGTAATATGAAGTTGTTAGACCTATATATCATCAAGAAATACATCAGCACTTTTACAGTCATGTTGGTGTTGTTTATTCCAATAAGTGTATTGGTTGATCTCTCTCAAAAAATTGATAAGTTTAAACAACACGAACTCTCAACTACTGAGATTTTAGCTCATTATTACGATTTTGTTTGGGTATTTGGTTACCAGCTATTTCCCATATTCTTGTTTTTGTCAGTGATATGGTTCACTTCAAAATTGGCAAGTAACACGGAAGTAATTGCCGTGTTAAGTTCTGGAATTTCTTTTTACAGATACCTGCGTCCTTTTCTTATTTCCGCATCCATCATTGCCGTACTGGCCTTTGGCGCGAGTATGTTTTGGGTTCCCAATGCCAGTGAAAGTTACAACAGCTTTGAGTACGAATACATCAACAAGGGTAGAAAGGTGATGTTGACGGACAATATTTACAAGCAAATAGGCGACGATGATTTTATTTACATCAGCAATTATAACGCAAGCCGACAGGTGGGTTATAATTTTACCTGGGAGCATTTTGAGGACAATCAATTGGTGTATAAGATAAAAGCCCAAAACATCCGATGGGTAGAAAAAGACAGCATTCACCGTCTGTCGCAATTTTTTCAACGCACCATTGTAGACGATAAAGAGGTTATTCGTAAAGAGGCACGTCTCGATACGCTGCTCGCATTGGATTTAAACGCCATGGCACCTGTTACCTACAAAGCCCACACACTCAATTTCTTTGAGCTAAACAAATACATTGAGCAAGAGCGTGAAAACGGAAGTCCGTTAATTAACAGCCACCTGTTGGTACGTCATAAGCGTTGGTCACTTCCCATTTCTGCCTTTATCCTAACGCTGATTGCAGTGGCGGTAGCGTCGTTTAAAAAGCGCGGCGGTATGGGAATTAACTTAGCCATGGGCATCATAATGGCTTTCCTCTATATCTTTTTTGATAAAATATTTGAAGTCATGGTTGAGAAATCAAATTTCACGCCTTGGCTAGCCGCATGGATTCCCAATGCCTTATTTGCTGTACTCTCTATATATTTATTGCGCCATGCAAAGAGATAAGCTGTTCAGCACCCTTCACTTTCACTTTATCGTGATCATTTTTGGCTTCACAGCCGTTTTGGGTGCTATGATTAGCGTCTCGGCCATTCCCTTGGTGTGGTACCGCATGACACTGGCAACCATAGGATTGGGCTTAGTACTTTGGTTGCGCAAGCACAATTTTCGTGTAAGTAAAACCATTGTTTGGGTGGCTGTTGCAAGCGGGGTGCTTATTGCATTTCACTGGATTACGTTCTTTGGGTCTGTCAAGGTTTCGAACGTTTCCGTAACCTTATCGGTGCTTTCCTCGGGTGCTTTTTTGACTTCCTTGCTTGAGCCTATTTTCTACAAGCGAAAAGTGATTGGCTACGAGGTGTTTTTTGGACTCTTGGTGATTCTTGGTTTGGTATTGGTCCTCGGCACAGGAACCACACATTTAAAGGGCTTTCTTTATGCAGGCATATCAACGGTATTGGCCGTATTATTTACACTGCTCAACGGTAAGTATGTTGCCAAAACCGACCCTTATGTATTGTCTTTTTACGAACTTTTTGTGGGTGCGCTAGTGGTCACTTTGGTATTGGCCTTTCAGGGTTCTTTTACTGCCGAATTTTTTGCTATTTCTAAGCAGGATTTGTTGTGGCTGTCCATTTTAGCATTTGTCTGTACGTCCTATGCTTTTGTTGTCTCCATTGTCGTGATGCGCCACCTGACACCCTATTCCATCATGCTCGGCATCAATATGGAGCCTGTTTACGGAATTGCCTTGGCCTATGCCATTTTTGGAGAAAAAGAAGTGATGCATACGGGCTTTTACATTGGATTGGCCTGTATACTTATTGCTGTCTTAGCCAACGGCATTTATAAATTAAGAAGAACAAAAAAAACCGTTCTTCCCCTTACTCGGAACCCAAAATAAGTATATTTGTTTTGTACTAAGATTACACTATGGAGTATTTAGACTTTGAAGAACCCATAAAGGAATTAGAAGACCAATTGCTCAAATGTCAAGTCATTGGTAACGACAGCGAAGTAGACGTTACCGAGGCCTGTAAAAATATCGGAGACCGTCTGGTTGAGCTCAAAAAAGAGATTTACACCAACCTAACCCCTTGGCAGCGTGTTCAGGTTTCAAGACACCCTTCAAGACCTTATACCCTTGACTATATCAACGCCCTTACGCAGGGTAGTTTTTTAGAGCTGCACGGCGATAGAACGGTAAAAGACGACAAAGCCATGATCGGTGGTTTGGGTAAGATTGGAGATCAAAGCTTTATGTTCATTGGACAACAGAAGGGATACAACACCAAAACACGTCAGTATCGCAATTTTGGTATGGCAAATCCCGAGGGCTACCGCAAGGCGCTACGTCTAATGAAATCTGCCGAAAAATTTAATGTGCCTGTTCTTTGCCTTGTCGATACGCCCGGCGCATACCCCGGCTTGGAAGCTGAGGAGCGCGGACAGGGTGAAGCCATTGCACGTAACATATTGGAAATGTCTCGCCTTAAGACACCTATTATAGTGATGGTTATTGGCGAAGGTGCTTCTGGCGGCGCATTGGGCATAGGTGTGGGTGACCGCATATTTATGCTAGAAAACACATGGTACTCTGTTATTTCTCCAGAATCCTGCTCTTCTATTTTATGGCGCAGCTGGGAATACAAAGAGCAAGCGGCTGAAGCACTAAAGCTTACGGCCAAAGACATGAAACGCCAAAAGCTCATTGATGCCATTATCAAGGAACCCCTTGGAGGCGCGCATGCCAATCGTGAGGCCATATTTGATACGGTTCGCAAAACCATTTGCAAAGCCTATAAGGAATTACAAGAACTCCCAATCGACGTACTCGTACAAGAACGTATGGACAAGTTTTTTGCCATGGGCGTTTACGATGAATAATGTTTAGCTTTTAAACAATTTTAAGCGGGTTATTAACTAGGCTGTTGTTCGTTAGTTTTTCACTTTTTCTAAAAATATCTACCGCCATTTGTGTAGTTTAGTGTCATGGAAAAAAAGAACCCCATGCCGTCTATAGTGTCGCCGTCCACGGTAGTTCCAATGGAACGTGGAAAGCTGCCACCACAGGTTATTGACTTCGAAGAAGTCGTGCTTGGCGCCATGATGATTGATAAAAAAGGGGTTGATGAGGTCATCGATATTCTGCAGCCCGATGCCTTTTATCGCGAGGCACATCAGCATATTTTTTCCGCAATGGTCAAGCTTTTTGAAAATTCAGAGCCCATTGACCTTTTGACCGTATCGGCTCAATTAAAAAAAGACCAAAAGCTAAATCAAGTAGGAGGTGATTTTTACCTCATTCAGCTTTCCAAAAAGGTGTCTTCATCTGCGCATATTGAGTACCATGCGCGTATCATCCTTCAAAAATTTATTCAGCGCAGCCTCATTAAAATTTCAAGTGAAATTATCGAGGAGGCTTATGACGAAACCAAGGACGTTTTTGACATGCTCGACAAGGCAGAGGCCAAACTCTATGACGTCAGTCAGGGGAACCTCAAGACTTCTACCGTGAGTGCGCAAAGTTTGGTTATCCAAGCCAAGAAAAAAATTGAAGAGATTGCCAATCAAGAGGGGATGAGTGGTGTGCCCTCTGGCTTCCACGCCGTAGACAAACTGACTTCTGGTTGGCAAAACAGTGATTTGATCATTGTTGCTGCCCGACCGGGTATGGGTAAAACGGCCTTTACGCTATCCATGGCGCGAAATATTGCCGTGGACCAAAATATTCCCGTTGCTTTTTTCTCTCTAGAAATGTCTTCGGTACAATTGATTACCCGTCTTATTTCTTCTGAAACAGGACTTAGTTCAGAAAAGCTTCGAACCGGAAAAATGGAAGACCACGAGTGGAAACAGCTCAATGTGAAGGTTTCTGATTTAGAAAAAGCACCGCTCTACATTGACGATACGCCTTCGTTGTCCATCTTTGATCTTCGCGCCAAAGCCCGGCGGCTGTCTTCGCAATACGGCATTCGCCTAATCATGATAGATTACTTGCAGTTGATGACGCCTGGTGGAAGCAGCAAGGCTGGTAACCGAGAACAAGAAATCTCAACCATTTCTCGAAACTTAAAGGCACTCGCCAAGGAATTGGAGATACCCGTTATTGCGCTATCACAGTTGTCGCGTGCGGTGGAAACACGAGGGGGCAGCAAGCGCCCACAAATTTCTGACTTGCGTGAATCTGGTGCCATCGAGCAAGATGCCGATTTGGTAACCTTTATTTACAGACCTGAGTACTATAAGATTGACGAATGGGACGATGAAGAGCGTTCACCTGCTGCAGGACAGGCCGAATTTATCGTCGCAAAACACCGTAATGGTGGGTTGGACAGTATACGCCTTAAGTTTATTGGAAACCTCGGTAAGTTTGACAACTTGGAACAGTTTGACGCTCCGGTTGAGTTTCAATCCAAAATAAATGCGGGGGATGAACCCTTTGAGACACCTCGTACCAGTCCAGACGAAGCGTTTGGAACGGAAGACGATGATATGCCGTTCTAGTTAATAGCTTATTTTACTTTATCGACAACTGCCTTAAAAGCATCTGGGTGGTTCATGGCTAAGTCAGCCAATACCTTACGGTTTAATGCAATGTTGTTTGCACTTACTTTACCCATAAATTGTGAATAGGACATGCCGTGTATTCTAGCACCAGCATTGATACGTGTGATCCACAAGGCACGGAAGCTGCGTTTTTTGTTTCTGCGATCGCGGTATGCATAAAGCATGGCTTTATCAACAGCGTTTTTGGCAACGGTCCAAACGTTTTTTCTACGGCCAAAGTAACCTCTGGCTTGTTTTAAAATTTTTTTTCTTCTTGCGCGTGATGCAACGGCATTTACTGATCTTGGCATAATGTAGTATTGATGAAGCAGGCGGAGAATCTCACTTTTAAAGCCGACTTCAGGTTATTGTTATTTTAAACGAAGTTGTTCCTTGATGTTATCGGCGTCGCTTTCATGCACCAACCCACTGTGAGTTAGCTTGAGCTTACGCTTCTTAGATTTTTTAGTCAAAATATGACTCTTGAACGCGTGTTTGCGTTTGATCTTACCTGTGCCTGTAAGCTTAAAGCGTTTCTTAGCACTCGATTTTGTTTTCATTTTAGGCATAACTACTTCCTTTTATTTTTTCGGATTCAACAACATGATCATCCGTTTTCCTTCTAATTTAGGCAACTGTTCTACTTTGCCATAGGCTTCCAAATCTTGTGCTAATCTAAGCAACAGGATATGGCCTTGTTCTTTAAAAACGATTGAGCGTCCTTTAAAAAACACAAATGCCTTAAGCTTTGCACCTTCTTCTAAGAACTTGATTGCGTGTTTTTTCTTAAACTCGTAATCGTGCTCATCGGTTTGTGGCCCAAACCGAATTTCTTTTAACACCACTTTCGAGGCGTTTGCCTTCATTGCCTTTTCGCGCTTTTTCTGCTCGTAAAGGAATTTTTTATAGTCGATGATCTTACACACCGGGGGAGCAGCGTTGGGTGAAATCTCAACCAAATCCAACTCCAAATCGTTTGCCTTCTGTAAGGCCTTTTGCAATGGGTAAACGCCCATGGCTACGTTGTCGCCAACCAAACGTACTTCGGTAGCCCGTATCTTTTCATTGATGCGGTGCTTGTCCTCCTTTATAATCCGAGCAGGTCCCCTGCTTCTTCTTCTACGTATCGCTATAACAAACGAATTTAATTAATTGACTTAAAATAATTTTATTTCATCTGCAGCTTGACGTCTGATCAAATCTGCAAATGATGCTAAGGACATACTCCCTAGGTCGTTTCCTCCGTGGGCTCTAATGGAGACCGTTTCTTGCGCAGCTTCTTGTTCGCCTATGATGGCCATAAAGGGCACCTTGCTCATTTCAGCTTCGCGGATTTTTTTTCCAATAGTCTCGCTTCTATCATCCACGAGGGCGCGAATTTCGTTATTTTCTAAGAATTCTGAAACTTTTTTCGTGTATTTTTCATGCTTTTCACTAACACAGAGCAACTGCACCTGTGTTGGGTTAAGCCATAAGGGGAAGTTTCCCCCTGTATGTTCGATTAAAATTGCCACAAATCGCTCCATGCTGCCAAAGGGCGCACGGTGTATCATCACCGGGCGATGCAACTCATTGTCGTTGCCTTTGTAGGTTAGGTCAAAACGCTCGGGTAAGTTGTAGTCTACCTGTATGGTGCCCAACTGCCAGCTTCTGCCCAAGGCATCTTTTACCATAAAGTCGAGCTTGGGTCCGTAAAAAGCGGCCTCTCCCGTTTCCACTACATAGTCCAATCCCTTTTTGTCTGCTGCATCAATAATCGCTTGCTCCGCCTTTTCCCACAGTTTAGTGTCGCCGATGTACTTCTCAGGTTTTTCAGGATCACGCACCGATACTTGGGTTTTAAAATCGCTAAAGCCCAAGGCATTAAATACGTAGAGTACCAAATCAATAACGCCCATAAACTCATCGTTGAGTTGTTCTGGCGTACAGAAAATATGCGCATCGTCTTGCGTAAAACCACGTACCCTTGTAAGTCCGTGCAACTCGCCACTTTGCTCGTAGCGGTAAACCGTGCCAAATTCGGCAAGTCTAATGGGCAGGTCGCGGTAGCTCCAAGGCGAGGCGTTGTAAATTTCGCAGTGGTGTGGGCAATTCATGGGTTTAAGCAAAAATTCTTCTCCTTCTGCAGGGGTGTTTATGGGCTGAAAGCTATCGGCGCCATATTTTTCATAGTGACCCGAAGTCACATACAATTCTTTTTGTCCAATGTGCGGTGTTACGACTTGTTCATAGCCCGCTTTGGTTTGCGCTTTGCGCAAAAACTGCTCGAGTCTTTCGCGCAGTGCTGCCCCTTTGGGCAGCCAAAGCGGCAGGCCCTGTCCTACTTTCTTGGAGAAGGTAAACAGGCCGAGTTCAGCGCCCAGTTTGCGGTGGTCGCGTTTCTTTGCTTCTTCCAGCAGTTCGAGGTGTTCTGTCAGCAGTTTTTGCTTTGGAAAAGATACCCCGTAGATACGGGTAAGCTGTTTGTTTTGTTCGTCACCACGCCAATAGGCACCGGCGATATTGGTGAGTTTTACGGCCTTGATGATACCGGTATTTGGAATATGTCCACCGCGACAGAGATCGGTAAAATCGTCGTGATCGCAAAAGGTGATGGTGCCATCATCCAGGTTTTCAATAAGTTCTGTCTTGTATTCGTTTCCTGCTGTTTTATAAAACGAAAGGGCTTCTGCTTTCGCTACCGAGCGTAAGGAAAAGGCGTGTTTTCCTCTTGCGAGTTCAATCATGCGTTTTTCAATGGCCGGTAGGTCTTTTTCTGAAATGTTGTGTTCACCCGGATCGATGTCGTAATAGAAACCACTGTCAATGGCAGGGCCTATGGTGAGTTTGATGCCGGGGTACATTTGTTCAAGCGCTTGCGCCAAGAGGTGTGCACTGGAGTGCCAAAAGGCTTTTTTGCCTTCGTCATTATTCCAGGTATACAATACCAGCTCACCATCTTCTTGAAGTGGGGTAGTGGCTTCTGTGGTGGTTCCGTTATAGGACGCAGAGATCACCGCACGGGCAAGGCCCTCGCTTATGGATTGCGCTACCTCAAAGGGTGTACTGCCGTTGGGCATTTGCTTAATGGCCCCGTCGGGCAAACGAATGTCAATTGTTGTACTCATGGAACAGCAAAGATAAGCGGATTGTGGGAGAGGTCAAGCACTTTTTATGGCTTAATCTATTTTTGGTTATCTAGGAGCTTATTCTTCGCCAAAAAGCCCTTTGACCATCAGTCGGATGCCCCAAAAACCGAGGGCAATAGAAGCGGCACACATCAGTATGGCAACGCCCAAAACGGGAATATACATGGCGTGTTCTTGGTTTTTAAAGGCAGAGGTAAGTACTGTTGGACCAATAAACGCCAGCACCACGGCGTATGCCATAGCGCGAAGACCGCGAAAGAGGTTTCTTTTGTTCATGTTTATTCTTCTACGGCTGTAAAGATAACACTATCTCGTTCCACCACCCTAAAATAGCCCAGCGGAAAGGCATTGCTGTTGGTGGTGTTTTGGATGTTACCCCGTAGGGTGGACTTGGCCGTTGCAAAGGGGCCGCCACCGTCTTGTCCGGCGTGGGATATCAAGATTTGCATATAGGTATAAAAATCCTTGTCTGCGCCCATAAGGTAAACGGGGGTTGGGGTGTTTTTTGGAAAATACTTATCGTAGAAAAACGAAAAACTAATTTGATTGCCGTTATAAAACTCATCTCGTGTGACAAACAGGTTGTTGTAACCAAAATCCATAAGGTAGTAGTTGCCTTCTTCGGGTCTGTCTGTAAGCGTTACGATGGCTTCAACTTGATCGCCAGAAATAAGGGTGTTTTCCCCTTGCACCACACTGTCAAGTGGGGTTGACAGCACCAACGATGCGGTGGCGGTGTAGGTGGCGTTATCAACCGTTAGGCGGAGCGTAAAGCTGTCGTTTTCATTTATGTCCACATTATACACATAGTAATGCCCTGCTGCATCTTCTTGCGCCGTTACCAATGCATTGGGTGTTTGGAGTGAAACCGTTGCATTGGACACTAAGGGCACTTCTTCGTCGTAGTAGTCGGTTGTTCGAGATAGAATCACTTCCAGTGTTCCTGAGGTTTCACCGAGGTTGCGCCACAGCATGGCGTCTATCACCAATTTGTTTTCTGCTGCTGGCAGCTTCACATCTATGGGGTCTTCACAGCCCATGATTAATACCAATACACATATTATTTTTTTCATCAGAAGCGTATGTTATAGGTTACAGAAGGAATGATACCGAAAATGGAGAGCTTATAGGCTTGGTTTTTTCCTGTTTCGGGATCTTGTTTAAAGCTGATGGTAGCGGCATTTCTACGATTATAGATATTGTAGATGCCAAACACCCAGCTGCCTTTTATTTTTTTGTCTTGTTGTTTTGCTGGGGTTAGTGTTGCGGCAATGTCTATGCGGTGGTAGGTGGGCAGTCGCTGACCGTTGCGTTGTCCAAAGCTCGGCACACGGGTTCCCATAAATTCATATTGCCCCAGTGGATAGGTAATGGGCTGACCCGTTTGCAGTATCGCATTGGCATCCCATTTCCATTTTTTACTGTGATTATAGCTTAGGTTTAAGCTAAGGTCATGGGTTTTGTCATAGGCCGATCGGTACCAATCTCCTTGGTTGATGCCGGGCTCGTTGGGGTGCTGCCCGGGTGTTATTTGTTCAGCGCGCGACCAAGTATAGCCCGCCATTCCCGTGACTTTCCCTTGTGTTTTTTTAAACAAGAGTTCCAGGCCGTAGGCTCTTGCGGTACCGGGGAGTAGTATTTGCTCTATGGCTTCATTGGCAACCAATTCTGCACCGTCAATATAGTCATACCTGTTGTCGGTGTGTTTGTAGAACACTTCGGCTTCGAGTGAATTGCCGTTTTCGCTTTCCGTTACATATCCCAACGCCCATTGGTCGGACTGTTGGGGTTTGAGGTAGCGCCCACTGGGTGTCCACACGTCTAGGGGTGTGGGGGAGGTGGTGTTGGATATAAGGTGTAAATATTGGTTAACACGCTGATAGCTCGCTTTCCACGCGCTTCGTTCTTGGCGGTAGGCAAGGGTAAAGCGGGGTTCTAAATTGGTATAGTTTTGCTTGCTTTCCGCTTTGCTGTAAAAACCTAGGGCAGTGCCTTGTTGATAGATGCCCAAGCTTGGGTTATAGCTAAGAGGTTGGTTGTTGGCATATTCCAAGAGGCCGGATTGCGCCAAGCGGTTAAACTGGTTGATACGCAGGCCGTAGTGCAGCGCCAATTTTGGTGCGATATCGTGTTTGGCACTTAGGTAAACGGATCCTTCGGCGGCAAACTTATTTTGCAGTTGTTCGGTATTAAATCCAGATGTAGCGGTGAGCGGCTGTATATAGCCGGGGTTAAAGCTATAGTAGGTGGCTTGCACGCCTGTTTCCAAGGTGATTTTTTCGGATATGTTATAGCTCAAATCGTATTTGACATTAAAATTCTGAATACCCGAATCCCAGTCAAAGCCGACAAAGTCAAGTGCGAGTCCGTAGTAGTAGTCGCTGTAAATAAGGGAGAGGTTCCCAAACACTTTAGGCGAAAAAATACGGTTCCAACGCAGGTTGACAACGGTATTGCCGTAGATGTTTGTAAAGGTATTGTCAAAGGCCACCACGTCACGTCCAAAGTAGCCCGAAATCAGCAGGCGGTTTTTGTCGTCTATGGGTAGGGTGATTTTGGTATTCAGGTCATAGAAATACGCCAAGTTGGGTTGGTCAAAGGCTTTTAGGAACAGGTGGGCGTAGGTTCCCCTTCCTGCGAGTAGAAAAGAGCCTTTTCCAAGCGGCCCTTCTAGCAAACCACGACTTGACACAGCGCCTATACCGCCGTTAAACCGCAAGCGGTCTTTGGCGCCTTCTTTTTGGTCAATGCGCAGCACGGAGGATACCCTTCCGCCGTAGGCTGCCGGAATACCGCCTTTGTAGAGTTGGATGTCTTTGATGGCATCGGAGTTAAAAACCGAGAAAAAGCCAAAAAGGTGGGAGGAATTAAATATGGTTGCCTCGTCAAGGAGGATAAGGTTTTGGTCGGCGCCACCACCACGGACGTTAAACCCCGATGCGCCTTCGCCTGCACTGCTTACGCCGGGCAGCAGTTGGATGGTTTTGAGTACGTCTGATTCGCCAAAGACGACAGGCGTTTGCTTGATGGTCTTGGCCGATAGGCGGTTGATGCTCATTTCGGGCGAGCGCATGCGTATGCGTTCAATGTTGTCTGTGACCACCACTTCGTCGAGTTCCTCGCTTTGCACGGCTAGGGTCACGTCCAAAACGCGGTTTTGGTCTAAGGAAATTTGGGCGCGTTTGGTTTCAAACCCAATATTTTGATAGATGATTTGATAGGTACCTGCGGGTAGCGTAAGGGAATACACGCCATAGTTGTTACTCACCGTTCCGAGGGAAGTACCTTTGGCATAGATGGTAACGCCCAGCAAGGTTTCTTGGGTATCGGCAGCTGTTAGCGTACCGCTAAGGGTGTAGGATTGTGCATAGGCGTTTAGTCCTACGCACATCAGTAGGGTAGTGATGTAGCGTATCAAAGCAATTTTTTTCAAAGATACGCAACCTAGTTTATGCAGCTAATGCCTTGTCTAAATTTTCTTTGATGGCAGCGAGGAAATCTTCCGTTGACAAATAGTCTTCACGTGTCATTTCTTCTTTGTGAATAAGCATGGCGAGGTCTTTGGTCATTTGACCGCCTTCTACGGTTTGGACACAAACCTCTTCGAGCTTGGTACAAAAATATGCTAGGTCGCGGTTGGCATCCAGTTTGGCACGGTGTGCCAATCCACGGGTCCATGCAAAAATAGACGCAATGGGGTTGGTAGAAGTTTCTTTCCCTTGTTGGTGCTGGCGGTAGTGACGGGTCACGGTTCCGTGTGCAGCTTCTGCTTCCATGGTTTTGCCGTCTGGCGTTACTAGGGTTGAAGTCATCAGTCCAAGCGAACCAAAGCCTTGGGCTACGGTATCGGACTGTACGTCTCCGTCATAGTTCTTACAGGCCCACACAAAGCCTCCGCTCCATTTCATGGCTGCGGCTACCATATCGTCAATAAGACGGTGTTCGTAAGTGATGCCTAGGGCTTCAAACTGATCGATAAATTCGTTTTCAAATACTTCTTGGAAGATGTCTTTAAACCTACCGTCATAAGCTTTCATGATGGTGTTTTTGGTAGACAGGTATAGGGGCCATTTTTTACTGATGGCACGGTTCATACACGAACGGGCAAAGCCGTAAATGGACGAATCGATATTGTACATACTCATGGCTACGCCACCTTCTTGGAAGTCGTATACTTCCCAGGTTTTGGCTTCGCTGCCGTCTTCGGGTGTAAAGGTCATGGTGAGTTTCCCTTTGCCTTTGATTACGGTATCGGTAGCACGGTACTGATCGCCAAAAGCATGACGGCCAATGCAGATGGGTTTTGTCCAGCCTTGCACATAGCGGGGTACGTTGCTCATGATGATGGGTTCACGGAATACGGTTCCTCCTACAATATTACGGATGGTACCGTTGGGCGAGCGCCACATTTCTTTAAGGCCAAACTCTTTTACGCGGTTTTCGTCTGGTGTGATGGTGGCACACTTGATGCCTACGCTGTATTTTTTAATGGCTTCCGCAGCATCGATGGTAATTTGGTCGTTGGTGGCATCACGGGAGGTAACGCTGAGGTCGTAGTACAACAATTCTACGTCTAGGTAGGGGAGGATAAGTTGTTGTTTGATGAAATCCCAAATGATACGAGTCATTTCATCTCCGTCCATTTCTACTACTGGGTTTGCTACGTGGATTTTGGCCATGGTTGTTTGTTTAATGGGCGCAAATATACATCCCGATGAGGGTATAAAAAAACAGCAGCTCAATATTTTGAGCTGCTGTGTTGGGTTTATAACAAAAAATGTCGTGAAAAAAGGGGTTGTCCCTATTTGACTTGACGTTCTTTGATACGTGCTTTTTTACCGGTGAGGTCACGGAAGTAGTAAATACGTGAGCGACGTACTTTACCACGTGCATTCACTTCTATTTTCTGTATGCCGGGAAGGTTCATGGGGAATATACGTTCCACGCCAACGGTTCCTGACATTTTACGGATGGTAAAAGTCTTGGTAGCGCCGCTTCCTTTGATTTGAATCACGACACCCTTAAAAAACTGGGTACGTACTTTCGCCCCTTCTCGGATTTCGTAATAAACGGTTATGGTATCTCCAGCTTGAAAGCTTGGCAATTCTTTTTTTGGTACAAATTCGTCCTGTACGTATTGTAGTAAGGCCTCCATTTTTTTTTTTTAAATGATAGCTATGAAACATACACGGACCTCGCCAGCGGTTTCAAAGCGGATGCAAATATAATTCATATCCTTTACTCCACCAAACGGGACAAACTCATATTTTTTGAGATTTGTCCTTTTTTATTTTAAGGTTACTCCTTGTCTATCTGCAAGATATATCGTAAAAAATCATTGATCCTAATAGTTTGACATTTTTTCCGTAAAATTCAATTTTTTCTGGAAATATCGAACTTATTAGTTTTTGTTTATGCGCTAGAGGACTATCAAGATAGGTTTGTTTTAAGTTTTCTAAGTGGCTTCAAGGGCATCGGATTTCCATTTCCATTCGGAATTTGAAGTAACCAATACGTCAGAAAAATTTTTTGAGGTGTAATGTTTCATATTTAGCGTAAAGCATGTTGTCACAATTATCATTTTTCGATGCGATACAACACTGTAGTGTGGTTTTCAAAAAGTGCCTTGCGACTTATCACACGACGTATGTTCTCAAAGGCATCTAAATCTTGCCCTTCAGAATGATTTGTTAAAAGGTAATAACCTTCCAAGTTAGCTACCTCATTGATGTTATGAATAACCTTGAAGGTCTGCTGAAATGCAAATGGGAAAGCGGCATCCATTCGCTTGTAAACTACAATTTTGGCATTTTCCGGGAGCACTTCTGCCACAGCAGTTGTGGGGAGCACAGCGGTTAATTGAGGGTACAGGTATCCATGCAAAATAAATAATAACATACCCCATGAAAAAGTAGTGGTAAGCAAAAATGCAGCCGTTTTTTTTCGAATATAAAATAGCAATCCTAGAAGTGTACCAATGGCAGTTGGGACTAATCCAAAGGCAACACGACTTAACGATATAAGCGAGGCTTCTTGCTGCATTCCAACATGAGCAACTACTGGAAGTGCCATTCCTAGCAGCGAAAGCAACAAGACGCTTACCATATCCCAACGTGAAAAACCGTCGTCCATTTTTTTAGTAAAAAATGATCCCAATAGAAGTGTTATAAAAGCATAGCACGGCATGGTGTAATTGGGCAATTTTGTAGACGATATACTAAAAAATACGATAAATACGACTGCCACACATCCGGTAAAAGCCAAAGCGGGATTTGTGCGTTCTCGCCAAGCATGTCGGAACGCTTGGGGAATAAAAAACGAAAATGGAAGTAGACCCAAAAGCACAAATCCCCACGTAACCAAAAAACTACCACCATGGCCTTCCATTGGCGCTGAAAATCGACTGACGTTGTGATCAAAAAAGAATCCTTGCGTCCAAAGGCCATCGGATTTTAGATGTACTTGCCAAAACCACGGGACTACAATTAAGGCAATCCCTAAAAGCCCTAAAATAGGGTAATATCGGAAGGTGTTTTTTAATTCTTTTTGAAGCAAAATAAACAACCCAACTGAGAGTCCGGGCAGGGCAATGGCAATAGGTCCTTTGCTCAATGCGCCAAGTGCCAAAAAGAAGTAAAACAACACCAAATACAAATATTTTTTGGTAACATAAAAATGATAGAAACTGAATAATCCGAGTGTTACAAAAGCAATTAAATAGGGATCTGGAACAGCAAGATGAAACTCTTGCATAAAGAAAAAAGAACCTACTAAAATCAGTAGTGTAGTTTGTGCAACTGCATTTCCAAAATATCGACGCGCAAATCCAAACGTAGTAAGGAGTGTTATAAAACCCATAAGTGCCGAGAAAAACCGCGCTCCTAAAACTGTTGTACCAAAAAGGTTAAACCCCAACAGCATAAAGTAATAGTGTAGGGGAGGTTTGTCTGTGCGGAGTTCTCCATTAAATTTAGGCACCCAATAAGTACCACTTGCCCACATTTCTCTAGCTGCTTCGGCATTTTTGGCTTCATCCAAAATACTAATCGGATAGGTATTAATAAAAGTAAAACTGATTAATGCCGCCACTAACACAACAAAAATCCAGACTTTATTATTGTTTTCTAAAGAGAATTTCATCAACTCATCAGGTTCTTAGTATCTTTGTAAAAATAGCGCATAAATGTCGAATACTACTGCCTTACTTTCACTAGTTGTTCCTGTCTTTAACGAAGAAGAAAATATTCCATTACTTACAGAGCGTATTTGTACAGTGCTGAACAGATATACATACGAACTTATTTTTATAGACGATTGCTCTACCGATAATACACGCGAAGCAGTCAAAAAGATGAACAACCCCAAAGTGGTGTTGGTGGAATTGAAAAAAAACTACGGACAAAGTCTAGCCATGGCAGCCGGTTTTGAAGTGGCTCAGGGCGAATATGTAGTAACTTTAGATGGCGATTTACAAAACGATCCAGATGATATTCCCGCAATGCTCGATAAATTGATTAAAGAAGATTGGGATGTGGTTACAGGTATTCGTCAAAAACGACAAGACACCAAGCTTAAAACCATTCCCTCTAGGATTGCAAATTTGATTATTCGCAGCACAACCAAACTCAACATCCAGGACCAAGGATGCGCCTTAAAAGTATTTACCAAGGAAACAGCAAAAAGCTTAAATCTATATGGCGAAATGCATCGCTTTATCAATTTGGCGGCATTTTTAGACGGTGCCAGAATTACCGAAGTTGCAGTAAGTCATCATGCGCGACAATTTGGGGTATCCAAATATGGATTAGGCAGGACGTTTAAAGTGGTAAACGACTTACTGCTTATTTTATTTCAACGGAAATTTTTACAAAAACCCATTTACTTTTTTGGGAATATTGGACTTGCTTTGTTTGCTTCAGGCGCATTGTTGGGACTTTATTTTTTAGTCCTTAAATTAATGGGGGAAGATATTTGGGGACGACCGCTGCTCATTTTAGCGGTACTGCTTATTGTAGTAGGCGTGCAGTTTTTCAGTATTGGTATTTTATATGATTTACTGATGAAAACCTACTTTGAGTCACAAGATAAGAGGCCGTTCCGCGTGCGTAAAGTTTCTCGCTTCGATGCGTAAGCAGCTACTTAAATGGATCCAATTAGGGGTAAGCGCCCTGTTTGTGTATTTGTTTATCAAGAAACTTAACGTTAGTGAATTAACGGACGTTCTTTTTAGTGTTCGTTATTCGTATTTAGTTTTGGCAATGCTCTTTTTTGTGCTGTCGCAGTACCTTTCTTCATGGCGCTTGTTAGGCGTTTTTCGATCCTTTTCTTTTTTGTTACAACCAAGCTCGAACCATCGCTTATACGTTTTGGGAATGTTTTATAATTTCTTTTTGCCTGGTGGCATTGGCGGAGATGCATATAAAGCAATAAAACTGCAAAAGACATTTGATTGGTCGTGGAAAAAATTGGGGAAGGCATTGGTGCTGGATCGTGCAATAGGTTTAGGCGCGCTGCTGTGTTGCCTCACACTAATTGACCCAAATCTTTTGTTACCCATTTCATGGATTTGGCGCATTGCTTTGTTTTTAGCATTGATTTTTATTGGTCGCTACGCGACTCAAATTCTGTTTAAAAGCAAAGCGATTTACTTTAAGACGCTTTGCTGGAGTTTTGGCGTTCAAATAGCGCAGTTACTTAGTGTATACTGCATTGCAAAAGCACTTAACATTCCCCAAGAATTTATACTTCCGTTGTTGCTAGTGTTCTTAATTTCCGCAGTTGCTTCAATTGTTTCTTTTGCAGGACTGGGAGTTAGAGAATATTTATTTTTGTGGAGTGGAACTTGGTTAAGCACAGCTCCTGAAACTACAGCAGCTATCGGCATTTGGTTTACACTTCTAACGGCTGCAGTATCGTTTTTGGGAATTTACTATTTGTTTTTTGATAAGCGTTTGTGGCTTACTCGTGATAATACTCATGAAACCACGCCACAAAGTGACGAAGCCCTTTCTTAAGACTGGTGTGCCCAATGGTACCAATATGTGCTTCTAGTGCACGTACATCTGCATGCGTTCGATATACATCACCAGGCTGCATGGGCTTGTTTTGACGAATAAACTTTTTTCCTGTAATGCTTTCCATTAGGCTGATGAACTCCTCTAAAATGATAGGTTGCGCATTTCCAATATTAAATAAGCGGTAATTAGGACAAAGGGCGTGGTTATCTTTTTCAAGTAATTTTAAAATGGCAGTTGCAATATCATCAACATAAGTGAAATCCCGTTGTAAGTCGCCGTTGTTAAATACGTGAATGGGCTTGTCTGCAAGTAAAGCTTTTAAAAATAACATGGGTGCCATATCCGGTCTTCCCCAAGGGCCGTAAACGGTAAAAAAGCGCAACCCAGTAGTATTCAGTTCATGCAAATGGCTGTAGGTGTGTGCCATTAACTCATTTGCTTTTTTGGTTGCCGCGTACATACTAATGGGATGATCTACTCGGTCTTTTTCACTGTATGGCACCTTGGTCTGATTGCCATAAACAGAGCTACTAGAGGCGTAATACAACTGCTTTATGTTGTACTTTCTACTCGCTTCTAGTATATTAAAAAATCCATTGATATTGGTTGATACGTAGGGTTCGGGTTGTTTTAACGAATGCCGAACGCCTGCTTGAGCCGCCAAATGAATCACCTTATCAAATTGTTCTTGTTCAAATAGACGGTTTATTTTTTTTGAATTGACAATGTCCAACCGCTCAAAACGAAAGCTCCCTTGCAGCGCTGGACTTAATGCGTCTAACTGGTTTAATCTTGCTTCTTTTAAACTTACTGAATAGTAGCTGTTCATATTGTCAAGTCCAACAACCTCATAGCCATTTTCAACAAGTAGTTTTGTGACGTGATATCCAATAAATCCAGCTGCGCCAGTAACTAAAATTTTATCCATCAATTTTTTTTCTATTTTTATTAAAGATACGTTGAGAAATCCAATCGCCGCACCAAACACAAATGAGGCTTAAAAGTACGCCTGCAAAAACATCAGCTACAAAATGTTGGAATAAAAACACACGTGAATACCCTACTACCAAAATTGCCAAATAAAGCAACATACGCTGATACGCGTGCTTTACATACCGCATCAGAAAAAACCCGTATGTAGCTGCAGATGCTGTATGTCCAGAGGGAAACGAACGAAACCGATGAAATGACAGCGAAAAATCAGCTGGATTCCATCCATCTGGTAACGATGTAAAGTGTGCGATTGGTCTTGTCACGTCTGGAAAAATAAGTTGCTTAAACACATAAATCCCGATTCCCATAAGTGCAGAAACGATTAAAAAATGAATCAACTCGGATGTAATGTGTCGTTTTTTTTTAATGGCGATGATCCATATAAGCACAAAAATGACAAGTGCAAACCATCCGTCGCCCATAAAAGTGATAATATTGAATGTGGGAAAAAGCGCTGGAGCTACAAAGAGATTAAAGGGCAATTCTAATGTTCCCCTTCCAGCAAATGCTAAAGGGAGAAGTAGCATGTGAAGTGCACCAAAAAAAAGTAAATATTTTGGCGAACGTGGTGCAGAAAGAACCTTTAAAAATTGCATCGGTGCAAATATAACATCAAATTATATTGTAAATTTATACACCTGTGAAAAGATACTTATAATCGGATCTGGATTTTCTTCTCTTTCCGCAGCCGGGTATCAATCCAACAAATCGGGTCTTTTGGCTTGGGTGCTTTTAAGCGCCTGTTCTTCGCGCCAAGCATCTACTTTGGGTGTATTGCCCGAAGTCAGTATATCAGGCACCTTGTGGCCCTTGTAGTCAGCAGGACGGGTGTATACCGGCGGTGCAAGTAGACCATCTTGAAAAGAGTCGGTTAAGGCAGAGGTCTCGTTGCCCAACACCCCAGGAATCAGCCGTATCAGGCTGTCACAGAGTACGGCAGCTGCCAATTCGCCCCCAGAAAGTACGTAGTCGCCTATGGATATTTCATGCGTAACAAACATATCTCGTACGCGTTGGTCAACGCCTTTGTAGTGTCCGCAGAGGACAATAATGTTTTGAAGCAGCGACAACCTATTGGCCATCCCTTGATTGAGCACATCGCCATCGGGTGTCATGTAAATCACGGCATCGTAGTCACGAGCGGCTTTTAGTTCGCTGATGCATTTGTCAATGGGTGCTACCATCAACACCATACCCGCGCCCCCACCATAGGGGTAGTCATCCACTTGCTTGTAGTTATTGGTGGTATAGTCCCGCAAATTATGGAAATGTACTTCCACCAAACCCGCTTCTTGCGCCCGTTTCATGATAGAGCCGTTAAAAGGGCTGTACATGAGCTCGGGTACCACACTAATGATGTCTATTCGCATGGGGTAAAGATAGGGAATAGGCAGTAGTTGGTAGGGAATAGGCACTAGTTGGTAGGGAATAGGCAGTAGTTAATAGGGAATAGTTAGTAGTTAATAGGGAATAGTTAGTAGTTAATAGGCAGTAGTTATTAGAGTACACTGCGGACACTGCGGACACTGAGCTTCGGACACTGCGGACACTGAGCTTCGGACACTGAGGACACTGAGCCTGTCGAAGTGTCGAAGTGTCGAGGCCTGCTCAACAGAAGCAGGGAAGTCCTATAATTCTGAAATTTATTTTGCCAAAAATCTATTATTTTGAACAATCCACTATCTGCACAAAGCATAGAAGCGAAGCTTATTTCTATTAAAGGTCAACAAGTGCTTATCGATCGAGATGTAGCGCAACTGTATGGCGTTCAAACCAAACGCATCAATGAGGCAGTAAAAAACAATCCTGATAAATTTCCTGCGGGATATTTGGTGAAACTTAATAGTGGTGAAAAAAAAGAGGTGGTCGAAATTTTCGACCACCTCCAATCTTTGAAATACACGAAAGAGAACCCCAAAGCCTTTACCGAAAAAGGGTTATATATGCTGGCTACCATTTTAAAAAGCAAACAAGCTAATGAGGCTACCTTTTTGATTATTGAAACCTTCGCCAAGCTTCGTGCGCTACAAAAAACGGTGGCTGCAGCTATTGCTGAGTCTAACAAAGTAAGCTCCACTGCGGGAAACAAAAAGAATAGACTGCTTAAAAAAAGCGCCGAACTTATGGCTGATTTGCTAGATCATGACATGACCGAAACCGAGTCAGAAACCACATTGGAACTCAATTTTGCAGTGCTAAAATTGAAACACACCACAAAGCGAAAAAAAGAATAAGCCTGTTACTCAAAGATAAAGCGCATTTTTTCACCGTTTTTGTTTAAAAACGTAAGCTCATAAATGCTGTCTTCGTCCAATGCCAATACATCGGATTTACGTTCCACTTCCTTGCCATTAACGGCCAATAGGACATCTCCTGGTTGAACGCCCCTGCGAGACAGCCTGCTGTTCTCTATTCCAGAAACATACACCCCGCTATCAGTATCGTATGACTTGGCCTCTTTTTTACTGAGGTCTCGCAAGCGCATGCCGTAGTAATTGATAAAAGGCGTTGCTTTTAGTGCAACCCTAAGGCTAATGGCTTCTCCTTCGCGAACAACCGTCACATCCACGCTTTCGCCTGGGCGCTTGGAACCTAAATATCCAGTTAAATCGGCAAATTTGCGAATGGGCGCATTGTCAATTTTGGTGATGATATCGCCCTCTTGAATGCCGGCTTCTTTGGCACCCATATTCGCTTCAAGCCCACCAACATAGAACCCTTCGGTTTCTTCAATGCCGAGTTGCTCGGCCATGCGCGCGTTTAGGCCGTTGCCCGATACGCCCAACAGTGCCTTTTGCACATTGCCATACTCTACAATATCTTCAAAAATCTTTCGCGCGATGTTGCTGGGCACGGCAAATGAATAGCCGATAAAGGTACCCATACCGTTGCTCGTAATGGCTGTATTGATGCCAATCAAATCGCCGTCCAAATTGACCAATGCACCGCCGCTGTTTCCTGAATTTACAGCAGCATCGGTTTGGATAAAAGATTGGTTTTTGTTGTCATAATCGCTAAAATCTCTCGATTTGGCACTGATGATGCCCGCCGTAACGGTAGAGTTGAGGTTATAAGGATTACCAACCGCCAACACCCACTCGCCAATGCGTGTGTTGTCGGAGTCGGCAAAACGCACATATGGGAAACTATAATCGCCTTTTATTTTAAGTACAGCGATATCGGCATTGCTGTCCGTGCCAATGACTTCAACTTCGTATTTTTTATTGTCGTTGGTGGTGATTTCTAGGGTCGTGGCACCCTCAACCACGTGGTTGTTGGTGATGATATAGCCGTCTGATGAGACGATCACTCCCGACCCCATACCAATACGCGGGTATTCGCGTGGACTTCTCCCATAGAAGTACTCAAAAAGGCTGCTGGGTCGCTGCCCTTTTTCCACACTGGTATTGATGATATGCACCACTGCATCAATGGTTTTTTCGGCAGCAGCCGTAAAATCCGTACTGATGGCTTTTATCGTGGTAGTAGGCGTAAAATTGGTATTTACAGCTTGTGGTTGCACAGGCGTGTAAAGCACGGTTTGCTCTTGTGTAAGGTGATAGCCCAGTAGGGTTAGTAAAGCAGCGCCAAAGGCAACTGCCGTGTATTTAAAGAATGATTTCATAGCGTTTCAATTAAATAGTATACCCAAAAATAGGGCAACTGTTTTTGTGTTAAAAGTCATTTAACGCATTTTTAACAACGAACCCATCTTATTTTTAGTTCTTAACTGGTAGGAAATGCTATTTGACTAGCGCTGGGCTACGACTGAAAAAAGCAATTGAACAGGGTGAGGAAATTCCAAGTATTTTTCAGGAAATCGAAAAAGTCAAGTTGCGTTCACTAGAGCCGAGGTTGAATTTGGTTATATTTGCACATGCTTTTTTCGTTTGTAAAATATCAGGGCACGGGGAATGACTTTGTGATTGTAGACAATCGCGACAATCGTTTTCCTATCAACGATCACGCCCTTATTGCACAGCTTTGTCATCGCAATTATGGCATAGGCGCTGATGGTGTTATTGCCATAGAATCCGATACCACCTCCGATTTTTTTATGCGTTATTTCAATGCCGACGGCCATGAAGGCAGCTTGTGTGGTAACGGTTCTCGCTGTGCTGTTCACTACGCCAACGCCTTGGGGCTTACCCAAAAAGAAGTGGTTTTTCGCGCAGCTGACGGCTTGCACCAAGCACAATTTGTGGGTGAGGAGGTAGCCTTTTCGCTACACGACGTTTCCAAATGGGAGACACATAAGGAAGCTCTTTTTATAGATACCGGATCACCGCATCACATTGCTTTTGTTGACGATGTGGCTGCCGTAGACGTGGCTACCACAGGGGCTGCGATTGCCCACGGCGCCCCGTATTTTGCAGACGGTACCAATGTAAATTTTGTTGAAGTTACGGCAGCAGACAGCTTAAACGTCCGCACGTATGAACGTGGCGTTGAAGCGGAAACGCTATCGTGTGGAACTGGCGTTACTGCCGCTGCCATAGGGGCACACCTTAGCAAGCGAGTCTCCGCAGAAAAAATCAGCATACAAACCAAAGGTGGCGTATTGACCGTTTCGTTTACCGCCACTTCCAACGGATATGAAGCAGTAGTGCTTCAAGGGCCTGCCACAGCTGTTTATAAGGGACAATGGGAGATAACAACCAAATGATTAAACGCGTATTCATAGCGGTACTGCTATTGGGATTTCTTATTGGCAGCGCATTTGTATTTCACTTTTACAGGGTATTTTTTGCTTCCAATACCGCTTTTGAAACGCCCCAACGAGAAGTACTTATTCCTTCTACGGACACCAAAATTGCCGCTTACGACACCCTTGTTCGGGTGGTTGAGCACTTTGATTTTTTCCAGCAAGCTGCCCGTCGCAAAGGCTATCAGCCCATACCGGGGCGTTTTGTGTTGGACAAAGGCATGAACAACAACGAGCTGATCAACCGATTGCGTTCAGAAAACAAACCCATCCGCCTGACGTTTAACAACCAAAAAACGCTGATGCATTTGGCGGCATACGTTGCTAAGAAAATAGAAATAGACAGCACTGCCATCATGCAGGCTTTTTACAATGCGGACTTTTTGAAGGAAAACGGTTTGACACAAGATAATGTGTTGTCCATCTGCTTGCCTAATTCTTATGATGTTTTTTGGAACACTACTGCCGAGCAGTTTAGAGATAGGATGCTAAGGCAATACAAGGCTTTTTGGACGCC
>ERZ802822.404-NODE-404-length-30856-cov-10.249131_pt1 | contig 30856 bp, 29 predicted proteins | sample MGYA00345649_ERZ802822 | MGnify/ENA primary metagenome ERZ802822 (study PRJEB30503, sample SAMEA104212359) | marine metagenome | biome: Westerlies Biome; feature: [SRF] surface water layer (ENVO:00010504) within the epipelagic zone...; material: water...
CCAAGGAGACTCGAACTCCTGACCCCCTGCATGCCATGCAGGTGCTCTACCAGCTGAGCTATGGCCCCATGTGCCGCGGTGATGCCCTCGAGCTCGTGCCGTCGACGTATCCAAGCTTACACGCAAGGGCCTTCAAACCTGGCGCCACACAGCAACCAGGCGCCCTTGCACCACCACCTGCTCAGCCGGGAGCTCAATCGGTTCGTAGGCAGGATTGGCTGCCTCCAGCACCACCGATGATCCTTGGCGGTGGAAGTGCTTCAACGTGGTGCCGCTGCCGGCCACCAGCGCACTCACAACGGTGCCGTTGCGCAGACGCTGCGGATCCTTGACGGGCTCCATCAACACCACATCCCCATCCGCAATGTGGGCATCCACCATCGAATCCCCATTCACCGTTAAAGCGAAGAGGCCGCGGGTCTCGAGCACGGGCGCAAGATCGAGATGCTCCTGCACATCATCAAAAGCGGTGACCAAACCACCAGCGGCAACCGCACCAAGCACCGGGATCCCAGCAACACCAACCATGTCGCCCAGCAACTGAAGGGTGCGGGCTTGGCCTTCCTGCCAGGTGATCCAGCCCTTTTGCTGGAGATGCCGAAGTCGGCTCTGGATCGGGGCGGGAGACCGAAGCCCCATCCCCTCCATCATCTGGCGAATCGAGGGGCTATGGCGGTGGGTACCGATGTAATCCGCCAACCAGTCATACAACTCTTGCTGCGCAGAGGTGAGAGGCTCCTGAGGCACGCTGGACACCAGATCTCAAGGGTCGGGCAATACATTTGTACCGCTCTGTTGCCGCTCCCGCAACCTTCGAAAGGCCTAAACAAGTTTCCAGATGGGGTTATCGGGAATCTGAGGCGGCTGATTCAGATCAGAAGGTTCCTTAAACACCACCCGCCACTCGGGAACTCGGCAGGCCACATAAGAGGGATTTTCAATCAGCAGCCCACCTTCAGCAGCCGTACTCGCCACCCAACCGGACATCCAGTGGCCCTCATCGGTGAGACCACCCTTGAACCAGACCCAACAACGTTACGTTTTTTAACAAAAAATATTGAGTTAAATAACGCAAAAAACATCTCGGCTCACCATTACGCAATAGCTGATAAGAGAGGGCAAAAGCAGGTTTCTGTAAATCAGTATCATAGCGGGTCGCTGTCACTCGACGCGCCATCACCGACTGTTGAGGAACGTTATACAGTCTCAATAGAGTGCGTGAATGCGTCAGATTTATCTGACATTATCCCAACAACAGAACAGGAGTTGATCATCAAAATCGACGTCGAGGGGTATGAGCGTGTTGTCATTGGTGAATTACTCAAATGTGAATTTGCCCAGCATATTGAGCATGTTTATTTTGAAGCTGGTGGGAGCAAAGAAAACATAGAAACATCAATAGACCTTTTGACAAAGGCCGGTTTTGTGTCCCTTTATCACAGCAATTTTTTTGGTCACAAAAACATTCATATGGTCAGAAGCAGATAAGCAAAGCTCTTCTGACCATTTACATGCTGGACTGCGTTTGCTGCACGTAGCGGGGGACAGTTCCGTCCGCCTTCTCATCCGTCATAATTGACCCTGCCAAAATTACGGTGCCATAATCGATAGAGATGTCGTTTTTTTGATTGATCGCTGTGATCAACGAAATCTGATCTATAATGTCCAAGCTCATGATTGTTAAGGTACTGAACTTGACCGCGCCTTAATGGTGCCTCTATCCACAAATCTGATGATGATGTGATGTCGTCGATAGCGTCTAATGCGTTGGCGAGATCATGATCCATTTTCATGCCGGCAACTTCATATCCTTTTCGCACTAGAGAGCTGTTTGCTCGACAGCGCAATCTTCCATTTTGCCAGCTAAACATTGGCGCTAACGTAGTTTTTGGCTCACCCGGAGCGTGCTCTGCTTGCCTGTCAAAATAAACAGGCTTGTAAAGACGCTTCAGCGCCTGTGGGTATTGCTCTGCCAGACGATGATGAACAGTGTAAAGACTGCAAAAACGGCTTAAGCCACCAGTTTTTGCGGGATATTTACATAACAAACCCACATAATCCGGCACTGCAATGCCAAAGGCATTGTCCGTATGAAATACAAGCTCTACATTCGTGGCTGAGCCTCTAACACCATATCCATATTTCTGACCCGTATCGGTGACATCATAGATCATGGTGCCATTCCATTTTTGTGCGACATTAGTGCCTAATAACTGCCCAAGAACCCAGTAAACAGCGAGCATTTCATCAATATCATATTCATCTATGGGTAATTTATCTATGACAGCGAAACCAGCGCCGCAGTCACAAACTTTTTTCACTTTTTTGTACAGTGCGCGGAGGTGGCTTATGTCAAAATCCATTACGTTGCGAAGCAATATTGGCAACGGTTGATTGCGCATGAGAACAACCATTTGGTCGATTTCCTCTAACGCTTCATCACTAACTGAAATTGTCCAGTCACTCTCGTTTAGCTCTGCAGCAATCCATCCCTGACCAACGGTGTCTGGTATGTTGCTCTTGTCGCTCAGCGACTCGTAGCTGAGATCAATGACCCCTTCCATAGCGTTCTCCCCCTAGATTATGAAAATAGCCCTTTTCTGCGCAGAATAAGCGAATCAAAGTATAATTATGTCAAAAAAAAAGGCCAACGCAAGCGCTGGCCGAGTTTAGGGAGTGAAAAAATGAAGTATTGTAAAATAGAGGTTAATTATTTCACTCATGTTTCAAATTGAGAGTTGCTTGCGATATTTTGTCAATATTTTCTAACAAATCCCTAATGCACACAGGAGAGGGCTAAATATCGTGAGGGTTTGGATCTTCAAACAACAGATAGCCATAACAATCCAGTGACCCTCGGGACAATCTCGTAGTCTCGATATATTGCGGAAATACTGAGTTTTTGTGAAAAAACAATAACGGTTACCGTGGATCACGCCGGTATAGTGCTGGCACAGAAAGTTCAACTGGATTTACATCAGCGGCGCAAAATTCAGATGCAAATAACGGCGATTGCGTGCCCCCGCAACCTATAAATTCGTTAAACACAGTTGTTTTTAAAAACCCCCTATCGCTTGCTGCGGCGGGGGTTTTTTTTGTGAGGCTGTGCGGTCAATTGAGCCTTAACGGCTCGGTTTTTGACGCTGTGGTTGGCAGTGATGCTGGCGAAAAATGGCGTTTGAGCGTGGCAAAAAACGTCCTTATAGTGATTGAGATTTGTTACTTTTTATATCTTTGCAGCGAGGCCAGCGACGTGACGTCATCAAGCGAAACCACCCAAGGCAACACACCATTACTGTTCACGCCAATGACAATAGGTGGGTTGCATATGCGCAACAGGATTATCGCCTCGCCAATGTGCCAATATCTGTCTGTTGACGGGGCGCCGACTGACTGGCATTTGATGCATCTTGGCAGGCTGGCGATTGGTGGTTGCGGCGTTGTCTTTGGCGAGGAAACCGCTGTTGAACCGGCTGGTCGTAAAACCCATGCATGTGCCGGGCTCTACAGCGCAGGCCATGTCGCTGCGTATCGCAAACTCACCGATATGATAAAGTCGCATGGCGCGGTGCCGGCAATTCAGCTTGGTCATTCCGGCCGGAAAGGTTCCTGTCATGGCGCGATGGAAGATTGGCGTCCGCTCACAGATGTTGATGCGGCGAATGGCCTGCCGCCATGGCAGATTATGACGCCAACTGCTGCCGTCAGCCCACCACGGCCGATCCCACACAAAGAAATGGATCAGGATGATATCAAGCGGGTGATTGATGATTTCAGAACGGCGACCAAGCGCAGCCTTGATGCTGGCTATGATATTGTGGAAATTCATGGTGCACATGGCTATCTGATCCATCAGTTTTTATCTGATACGTCAAACCATCGAAACGATCATTATGGCGGCTCATTGGAAAACCGGATGCGGTTTGCCGTCGAAGTGGCCGCTGCGGTTCGCCAGACATGGCCAAAAGACAGACCGGTATTTTTTCGTCTGTCCGCTGTTGATGGGAAGGGTGGCAGCTGGACATTAGGCGACTCGGTTGCATTGGCCGCAGCGCTGCGTGACGTTGACATTGATATGATTGATGTGTCGTCAGGTGGCATTGCCGGATCAAGCAATATGCCGATGGTGCCGCGCATTCCAGCGTATCAGGCGAGTTTTGCCGGCCGCATCAGGCGGCAGGCGAAGATCGGCACGGTTGCCGTCGGCGGCATTACAACAGCGCGACAAGCCGAAGATATTCTGCAAGCGGGTGATGCAGATATGATCGCCATAGCGCGCGAGCTATTGTGGAACGCTGACTGGCCGGCGCATGCGGCGCAGAGCCTTGGGATAGATGATCCATTTTCATATTTGCCAGTTGGATATGCGCATCGCTTGCGACAGCGTGAAGAGCAGAAAAAAATGAAAATCAATCAGGATGCGGCGCTGATCAGCCAAAATCTTGGGTTTTTTCTGGATAATGAAACGCCGTCATCTGATCCGATGTGATGCGGTAATGATGCCGGTTTGATGCCGGCGGTTTTTGCCCGCTGATGCCGCTTCGTCAGCTATGTTTGCGGAGCTAGCCGGATGAGCGCATCAAGCATGACAACGCCGCTTTCGCAGACAAGAATTGGGTTAATTTCTGCCTCGGCAATTTGTTTATATTGTCCAAGTTGTGAAAATGCCTCTATCGATTGGGCGAGCGCCTCCAGATCTCCTTCCGGGCGTCCCCGATAGCCGCGTAGACTCGCAAAACCTTTCACTTCGGCAATCATTTGACGGGCCGTTTCGATGCTTACCGGGGCCGGTCTATGGCTGACATCTTGGTAGATTTCAGCAAAAATGCCGCCGGCGCCAACGGTGATAATGGGCCCGACCAGATTGTCTTGGCGAAGCCCGATCAGTGCCTCACCCAGTCCAGACACCATCTCTTGCAGCAACACCCCGTCAATATGCGCGTGCGGCGCGCTCATTTTGGTTGTTTCCAGCATTGTTGCCACGGCAAGCGAGAGTTCAGCAGCGTCCGCTATATCGAGCATGATGGCGCCATGTTCGGATTTATGCGGCAGATCCGACGACACAAGCTTGGCGACAAGCGGGTACCGCAGCCCGTCATCCTTGGCGCGTTGCTGGGCAATTGTATGCAGATCATCGTGCGATGGTATAAAACTCTGGCGCGGCCCGGTCATGCCGACTGCCGAGAATATTGAATGGCTATCAACCTCGTTTAACAAGCCGTCAGTAACGCCGGATTGTTTTTTGGTGATTACATGATGTAGCGCTTTCCTTAAGGCTTTTTTGTCAGTATTGCTGTGGCTGGTCTGGCCGGTATTATCCGTCCCGCCAGACAGAAACAGCGAAATAGAGTCTGCACAGCTCTCAACTGTTGAAAAACAGGGAATATGCGCCGCCTCCAGCATGGCCATCGATTCGCGCGCGATTGGCAACGGAAAGGCAACAACCGGCGCGCCTGTCGGCATGTCCTGTACCGCATCGATGATTGGCTTCACCGCTAATTCAGGATTAAACTGTGCCGACGAACCGATGGCCACGACAATGAGCCCCGACCAAGGGTCGCTGATCAGTTGGGAAATGGCCGCCTTCATCACATCATATTGGGCACCGGCGAGTGTCACATCGACCAGCTTTCCACTGCCGTGGGGGATATTATGCGCCCGAAAAAATCTTTGCGCGTCTGCACTTAGCCCGGCAACCTCAACCCCCCGCAGACATAGCTGATCAACCACCATCGCGCCGCCGCCGCCTGTTGTTGTCACCACGGTCGCGCGGCGTGGGCGTTGACCGAGTTGCGGCTTTTTATAAAGTAGCGCCGGCGCTTCGAACAGCGCATCAAACTGCTCCACCTCGGCAATGTTATGATGCGCAAGAAAGGCGCTGATCGCCGCGGCCTCGCCGGTCATGGCGCCGGTGTGCGAAACCGCCAGCGCCTGGCCTTCGCGTGATTTGCCAAGCATATAGGCGACGACCGGCTTGCCCAGGCCTTTTGCTGCGGCGGCAAACGCGGCAAATGTCTCGCGGTTCCGCAGCGTTTCCAAAAACAGCACAAATCCATCAATTGACGGATCATCGACCAGTGCCGAACCAACTGAGCCGACACAGGATTGTGCTTCGTTGCCAAGCGATATTAATTTTGAAAAGCCGATATTGCGTGCCGCACCCCGAGACACCAATGTGCCAATCAAGCTGCCGCTATGCGACAAAACCGCTAATCTTCCACGCGGCAATTGTTCCGCCTTGAAAGCCGCATTGGTCGTGCAGATAAATCCATTTTCTGTATTTGCCACACCCATCGAGTTTGGCCCAATCAACATCACGCCAGCCGCGTTGGCTTTGGCGACCAATCGCGCCTGACGGTCTCGGCCCATTTCACCTGCTTCGGCAAACCCGTCAGCGAGCACCGACACCACCGGCACACCAGCGGCGATACAATCATCCAGCGCCGCCTCGACCATGTCGGTGCCGAGCATGATATAGGCGTGATCCACTTGTTCAGGAATGGCCGAAACAGACGGATAGGCGGTGTGACCAAGTACCTGATCGCGGCGCGGATTCACCAGATAGAGTTTGCCGGTAAATTTGTGCTGGGTGCAAAATTGCAGTGGGCGCGCCGTCAATTTTTTGGGATCGTTAGACACCCCGATTAGCGCGACTATGCGGGGCGCGACCAGCGCCTGGCTGTGGGAACGCGGCATGTTGCTTTTCACGAGGGTGTTCTCTGTGAGGCTGGTTTTGGTGGTCGTTGCGAGAACCGTCGCTCAAAAATTCCCTCAGCGATCCGGTTTTTAAGAATTTCCGTTGATCCGCCTGCAATCATCCAGCCGCGGGTGCGCCGAAGGCAATATTGGACGATATTATCATCGCTAAATCCCAACGCGCCCATCACCTGCAAAGCCTCGTTAGCCGCAAAGAAACCAGCGTCATTACAAGCCAATTTAGCCAGCGCCGAATCCTGTGCGGAAGGCAGGTCTCTGTCTGCATTGGTGACGGCGCGCATGAGCAGCAATTGTGCCGACTCAAGACGCATCTGCATCTCAGCAAACTTCCACTGCAGGCCCTGAAATTCACACAGATCACGGCCAAATTGCTGGCGTTTTTTGGCGTGTTCACAGGCCTCTAAAAACGCCTTTCGTCCCACTGCGACAGCCCGCGCCGCATTGCCCAACCGCTCTATATTGAACCCGGAAATTTGCTTTTTAAACCCGCCTGGGCCAAGCAGGATGTTGGCTTTTGGAATGCGACAATTGTCAAAATAGAGCGGCGACCAGGCTTCGCCATTCATATATCGGTATGATGGCCCAATATCAAATCCCGGGGTGCCTTTTTCAATGATCGCGGATCCGATGTTGTCAGTGCCGGGGCCAAATCGCAGATAAATCAGAAATAGGTTGGCCTCGACGCTATTGGTGCCAAACACCTTGCTTCCGTTTATCAGGAAATCATCACCATCTGGCGTCGCGGATGTTTTAAGATCTGTAACGGATGACCCGGCATCAGGCTCAGACATGCCAACCGACATCACACCCTTGCCGGCGAGCAGATCTGGCAAATATTGTTTGAGTTGCTCCGGGCTTGCATATTCAGCAAATGTGCGTATCGCACCAAAATTGCCGGCCTGGATAACATCGGCGCTGCGCGGACAAAATTCGGCAACAGCCTGAATGGCAAGGATTGCATCTGTCAGGGTGCCGCCAACCCCGCCCTTATCTTCAGGAATTGTGATGCCGAGCAAACCCATTTCGCCAAATTTTTGCGCCACATCCCATGGGTAGCTGTCACTGTTCGCTCTGGTGACCGAATCCGCGGCAAGCGTATTTGCGGCAAATTTTTTGACCGAGTCGGAAAAGATATTTTGATCTTCGGTAAGTTCAAAGTCCATCTGAATGTCACTCTGTTCTGTCTATGGGGTGATGCGGTGCTGTGTGTATGGCGGTGGAATTTCTGCTGTTTTAAACAAACGATTTGGATCCCTGTAAGAAACATAATCCATAAATCAGAATAAACTCAACTAGCCCTATTGTCATTGTTCGGTTTTACTTTCATGTCACAGAATCTGCTGGCATTATAATAACTGTGCCGGATCAGACTGTTGCCTTTGTCTGACGAGCGCTGCCGATATTCATATAGTTTTTGACGATGCGCATATGACCATAACCGAGACAATAGCAGATTACATCTGTGCCGAGTTGCACCGCCCGCTTCCAGAAACCGTTACGCATCACGCCAAGCGTGCGGTTATTGATTGGTTTGCCGCGATGTATTCCGGCGCTGTCCAAGAGCCAAACCCGATGCTGCGTCAGGCGCTCATCAATAATGATGATGCGCGGCAAGCGATAATTTTTCCGGATGGCCAGTATTCAACCGTGAAAACAGCGGCGTTTTTGAACGGTGCCAGTGCGCATACGTCAGAATTTGACGATATTTTCCGCGATGGTGGGTTTCATCCGGGATGTGCAACGATCGCTGCGGCTCTGGCGGTGGGGCAGCGTCATAGCCGACCCGGCGTTATGTTTTTGCGGTCGGTTGTCGCCGGATACGAGGTCAGCAGCCGTATCAGTGCGGCCATGGGACGTGATCATTACCGCTTTTGGCACACAACCGGCACCATTGCGACATTTGGTGCCACCGCCGCTGCAGCGTTGCTGGGCCAGCTTGACCGCCGGCAAACGGCGCATGCATTGGCAACCGCGGCAACTTTGGCGGCCGGGCTGCAACAGGCGTTCCGGTCAGATGGTATGAGCAAACCCTTGCATTCGGCGCATGCCGCTGAAACCGGCGTGATGGCGGCAATGGTGGCTGCGACAGGGGTCACAGGCGCGCTTGATGTGCTCGAAGGGCCGGTCGGCATGGGCGCCGCGATGAGTGGTACAGCTGATTGGACAAAGGCAACTGCCGGTCTCGGTGAAATTTACAATATAGAATCCATAACCTTCAAAAATCACGGGTGCTGTGGGCATACATTTGCCGCTATTGATGGGTTGCTCTGTTTGATGGAGTCTGCGCAGATCACGGCGGATGACATTGTCAGCATTGATATCGCAACCTATGGGCCAGCGGTGTCCGTGACCGACAGGCCGGATCCACAAACATCGCAAGAATGTAAATTTTCCATGCAATATGTGGTTGCACATGCCGCCTATTTTGGCAGTGTTCGTATTGATGCCTTTGAACCGACACGCATGCAGGATCCGGCCATCAGGGCACTGCTTGCGTGCATCAATGTGACGATCGACCAACAGATTGATGCGCAATTTCCGGCACGCCGGGCTGCCCGTATCAGCGTCACCACAAGGTCTGGCGGCGTGTTTACGCATGATCAGCACACGCGAAAGGGCGACCCTGACCTGCCGTTAACTGATGCGGAACTCGATGCAAAATTTACCGAACTGACATCGCCGGTTCTTGGCACCCAATCGACGGAAAAATTGCTGCAGGATTTGTGGCGTTTGGAACAGATGGAGCTGTCGGCATGTCTAGCGCACGCGACGCGATCATAGTGGCGGCTGAACTGTCCCAGTGGCGGCGGATGATTTTATGTAATGGCCCCTTTTTTTATTGATTTTGGCTTTGTCTGGTTTGATCAATTGGCTGGCTGATCATGCCAAAGTTTTTATTATCGCTTATTTAGCGTAACTAGAAGCTCTGAATTTTTTGTGAGCAGGTGTGATGAAGGCTATTATTTTTACAGATCTGGACGCCAGCTTGCTGCATGAGGAAACCTTTTCCTGCCTCGAGATCATTGATACGTTGAACGCGTTGCAGTCTGACGGTGTGTTAATTGTCCCAAACACCAGTAAAACCGAAGTCGAAACACGACATGTTTTGAAGGCGTTAAATTTAAAAACACCTTTCATCGTCGAAAATGGCGCTAAATTTTGTGATATTCATCACATATCTCACTTTACCGATGAAATGGATAAGGCGTTTGGAATACCAGTTTCGGAACTGGACATTCGGCTCGACAGGCTTGGCGATTTATCTTTTCACAATGATTTTCAACCACTCCTAGAAATGCAACGGGACGTGGCGTCCCAAATTTTAGGACTATCCGGAGCGGCGTTGGAACAGGCTCTCAATCGCCGCTTTAGCCTTTTATATCGATATACCGGCTCACAATCAAAAATTCCGTTTTGGCATAATGCGGTATCAAAGGTTGGTTTAAACCTTTCTCAAGGGGGGCGGGTTTTTGCTTTATCAGGGCCGCATAACAAGGCAACGCCGATCCAGTGGTTCTCAAAAAAACTTATTTCGATGCAACAGGCGGTCCCAAAAATTATTGCTATCGGTGACAGCAATAATGACAAACCAATGTTGTTGGCTGCCGCCATAGCATGTGTGATACCGCGCCTCAACGGCTCATCTTTGGCTTTGCCTGAGCATCCATCTGTTGTTTTTGCAGAGGAGCCAGCGCCTTTTGGTTGGCAGGATGCTGCAAAAAAAGCACTGGAGATGCTTTAATTGTTGTATAAAATGCAGTTATGGATTTTCAACAGAGCCGCTCCATCACCACGCTTCACGACCTCGGCCTGCGCACGCTTGCGCAGAAGGAAGAGGATTTACGCATCTATTCGGGCTATCGGCCGATGGAGCTGGTTTTGCCCTGCCTATACAGCGAGATTGCTGGGCCAGCGCTCGGACCCATTGTAGATCATTTAGCGAGTGTGGATTATCTCAGCCACATCACGATCGGCTTGGACAAAGCGACTAAACACGAGTTTCAGGATGCTAAACGGTTTTTCGGAAGACTAAAAACCCCGCATACGGTCATATGGAATGACGGTCCCAGAATCACTGAACTCAGAGAGTCTCTGGAAGATATCGGCTTGCAGATGGGAGAGCAGGGCAAGGGCAGAAATGTATGGACGTGCATTGGTCATGTTATTGCAAAAGGTAAAGCCGAAGTTGTTGGTTTCCACGACTGTGATATTTTGACGTATGACCGTGACTTGCTCGCAAATTTGTTTTTACCGCTGGCAAATCCGAATTTTGAATTTGAGTTTTGTAAGGGATATTACGCGCGCGTTGCCGACGGCAAGCTAAACGGGCGGGTTGTGCGCCTGTTGATGGCGCCTCTGCTGGCGTCGCTCAGAGCCACGCTCGGCGCGAGTGATTACCTGGATTACATGGAGTCTTTCAGGTATCCACTCTCAGGCGAGTTTTCTCTTCGCAAAAGTTTGTTGAGCGATCTTCGGGTTCCCTTCGACTGGGGTTTGGAAGTCGGCCTGTTGTCTGAAGTTCACCGAAATCAGGCGACAAATCGCATTTGCCAAGCTGAAATTTGCGGCATTTATGATCATAAGCATCAGCCTCTGTCGATTGAAAATGTTGAGAGTGGCTTGTCTAAAATGTCGACCGACATCGTTAAGTCCTTACTAAGAAAATTGGCAATACAGGGCTATTCCTTCAGCAACGAGACGCTCCGCTCAATAAAAGCCTCGTATTATCGGTTCGCCCTAGACGCCATTGACAAGTACAAAGCCGACGCTGCATATAATGCGTTGGACATTGATTTAAATTCTGAGGAAAAGGCTGTTGAGATGTTTGCCGAAAATGTAATGCGGGCCGGCGAAAGCTACGCTTATCAGCCAATGGCGATACCATTTATGCCGACCTGGTCCAGAGTCGCTTCGGCATGCCCGGACTTTCTCTACCAGCTACGTGTTGCAACACAGGTTGACAATGGGCTCCAGCGTTACAGAGCAGCATAGCGCTGTTAAGCAGAGCCTAGCCTGCATCCTTAAAGACATATACCCAGACCAGGCCCGTTCAACACTCAATGATGTTGCCGACGATCTAGCTTACAAAGCGCTTGAAAAGCGGTCTTCAGACAGCCGGGTGGCTCAGCAACTGTGGTCTGAGAATGATGTTCTGTTAATCACTTACCCCGACAATATAATCAGTCAAAAGACCCCGCCGCTCCAATCACTAAACGAATTTGTGGAGCGGCATCTCTCAGACACCATAACCATTGTCCATGTTTTGCCGTTTTTCCCATCGACTGGCGATGATGGGTTTTCAGTTCAAAACTACTTTGCCGTTGATGAAAAATTCGGTGATTGGAACGATATCGGAACGCTCTCCAAACACGCAATTTTAATGGCGGATGTGGTGTTAAACCACTGTTCAGTCCACAGCGCCTGGTTTAAAGGCTTTCAAAAAGGCGACCCAGCTTATGAGGCGTTTTTTTGCACTGTTCCTGATGGATTTGACGTGTCAAAAATTGTGCGTCCCAGAAGCTCGCCATTAAAAGTAAATGTTCTGGTTAACGGCGTCGCGCAGAATATCTGGTGCACTTTCAGCAGTGATCAAGCCGATCTGAATTTCAAAAACCCAAAAGTGCTCTCAAAGCTCATTGACGTCATATTTTGGTATATTGAGATGGGGATTCGGGTTTTCCGATTGGATGCGGTTGCATTTATATGGAAAGATTCTGGCACAACAGGTCTCAATGCGCAGCAAGCTCATTTGATAGTAAAGTTGTTACGGCTTTTAGTTGATTATGTTGACCGAGGGATAATTTTAATAACCGAGACAAATCTGCCTATCCATGAAAATTTATCCTATTTTGGGAATGGTAACGAAGCGCATTGGATTTATAATTTTACATTACCGCCACTTAGTATCTTCACTTTAATGTTTGGTGATGCCACGCAAATTCGCAAGTGGAGCATGGGTTTGCCGCCGACGCTTCCGAATACTGCTTATTTGAACTTTCTAAGTTCTCACGATGGGATTGGATTGCGGCCGGTCGAAGGTGTTCTGACAGAACAACAACTTGATCGGATGGTGAGCCAGCTAGAACAAAACGGCTCACTCTTCTCATGGCGGAATGTTTCGCAAAGTGAGCAGAAAATCTATGAGGCAAACATAACCTTGTTTGATGCGTTATCGCGGACACCCTCTGATCCGACCGGTGAGCTTAGTATGGAGAGGTATCTCGCAGCCAATTGCATCATGCTAGGCTTTGAGGGCGTGCCCGCTTTTTATTTTAATGCAATGTTTGCGACTAGAAACGACGTTGATGCAGTTTCAAAAAATTCATCAAATCGTGCGATAAATCGTCACAAATGGTCTCAAGATGCGCTTGAAAAACGTCTGGAATCGTCACACAACATTGAAAATTTGGTTTTTGGTTCCCTGCAAAGACTCATATTAATTAGAAAATGCCAGCCTGCATTTCATCCCAACGCCACCCAGTTCATTCTCCAATTAGAGGGCTGTTTTTTCGGTATTTGGAGGCAATCCATTGATTGTTGCCAGAGCATTTTTGCCATAACAAATGTAACTCATTTACAACAGACTCTGGCTTTGAGTCACTTAAACTTAGTGTCTTCGGATAGATGGTTTGATCTGATTTCCAATGATAAAATAATGAATTGCGAGAGCATTTTATCTTTACAACCCTACCAGACAGTCTGGATCTCTAATAAGTCTTTTTGCACTCATAGCTAGATCTTACTATCAAGATTTGACAAGGGTGTTTGCGATTAAAAACGCCGTTTAATTTTGTCCATCATCTGTCCAATGGCTGAAGGGCGACAGTCGAGACGGTCTCTCCGGTCAAGAAAATGTTTAACAACTGTGGCGGCCTCGTTCCTTGCTGCTATAGCGGGAAGCTGTAATCGGTGTTAAAATAATTCCAGCGGAAGCAAAAAAAATCGATTTTCCGAATTTAAAGAAGCGGAGGCAGACTATTTGTTCAAAGTCTGGTCCTCAAGAATACGCCGTATACGCCTCAACTCAACAGAATGCGAATCCAAACCAAGGTTGCGCCTTATGAATCCTATCAACCAAGTAATACAAATGCCCAACACCAAATAAACCGTCAGTTTGAGCCAGAAGACGATCTGTTCGATCTGAGCAACAATGTCATTAATGGCTTCAGTCATCGTGGTAATATTGTCCAAGCTGGGTGGCTAAACACATTTAGGAGCTTGACTGCGAGGAGGCTGTGGTTCATTCGAGAGGCATTTCCGGCTGAGGTCAGGTCGGCGTTTGATGTTTTTGAACTGTAATTAGACACCATCAACGATGCAAAGAGTTGTCTTCGCATTGTTATGACGAATAGCTTTCACCGGAGCGTATTCATCGGAGTTAAGAAACGCTTCTGCATTTTCACGCGATGGAAAATGAACGATGACAAGCCGGGTTGGACTCCACAATTCATTTTCCGGCGCAGTCGTGTTACCGCCTCGCGCCAGATATTCGCCGCCAAAACTCTCAACAATGGGTTTTGCCCGCAGTTTATATGCCTCATAAGCTTCGGTATCAGTAATCTTGGTATCAACTATCAGATATGCAGCCATTCATACTCTCCTTCAGCTATCTACCCTGAAAAGCCTTTGACCTTCGGTGATGTTAATGCGGTTTTGAGTTCGAACCTCGTCAACCTCGGGTTTAATTTTGTCAAAAACCGAAATGGCGGTTTTTTTATCCGGGTAATGAATAATATACATGCCTGAGTTTTCGTTGCTTTGAACAAATTCAGCTGAAATTGCGCCTAGGCTTATAACCTTCGGCGACCATACATTTTCAAAATAAGTGACTGTCATATCAAATTGTAACTTTGACTGTGCTGTAATAGAGACGACTCTGATATACATCATGATACTCCTGCCAAGCTTGTCCCAGCTTGCCACAAAAAAACCACAGCGCAAAGCATGACTTCGTTCTTCAGGTTAATGCAACCCTCCTTGGGTTTTTAGGAAATCGGCCAGTTCCGGCACGCCCACGCCTTTGCGCATTGAGCCGAAAATAAACGGCAGATCGCCTCTGTTATCTTTGGTGTCGCGGCGCATCTGTTCGAGATCAACCTCAACATGTTCAGCCAGCTCAATCTTATTGACCACCAGCATGTCTGATTTCATCAGGGCAGGGCCTTTCTTGCGCGGGATATCGGCGCCCATGCATACATCAATGACATAGATGGTGATGTCCACCAGTTCCGGGCTGAAGGTGGCGGCCAGATTATCACCGCCTGATTCGAGCAGAATAAGCTCAAGGTCGGGGAATTGCTGTTTCAGCTCTTCCATCGCTGCTAGATTGACAGACGCATCTTCACGGATGGCGGTATGTGGGCATCCTCCCGTTTCGACTCCGCGGATGCGATCAGATGACAGGGCTTGTGCATGAACCAGATAGTCTGCATCTTCTCTTGTATATATATCATTGGTTATCACCGCCATTGAGACATCACCGCCCAAAGCCCGGCATAACGCTTCTGTCATGCTGGTTTTGCCGGCCCCAACAGGCCCGCCGATGCCCACCCGCAATGGGCCGTATCTTAACTTGTCTCTCGTCATGTTCGGTAAATCCTCGGCGTTGCGTTTTCATGTTTTATCGCCATCAGATCAGACAGCATTGACGCGCTGCCCAGCTCGGAAAGAGTGGCTGTTAGGGCCTCTGTGCTCACCTTCCCAATAACTGGATAGAGGCTGATCAGACAGTCCTGTCCGGCTTGCTGGCCAATGGGAATAATGCGCACCCCGACAGAGATAAGCGTGGCGGAAAAGGCCTGTAGATAGCTTTGCAGCGTCGCGTTAAGGTCAAGATTTTTTTTGCGGGAAGCCCTGCCAACGGCGATCGGATAGGCAAGACCATCCGGCAAACCGGCGTCATGGCTGGCATTCACAACACGGCAAAAGGCCTGACCCAGCTCGCGGGTTTCCTGCCATCTTTCCTTGCTGGCACAAAGCGCAAGGCAAAGCGCGTTGGCCCCGTCATCACCCTCATAGGCAGCTTTGATAAACAGGGCGTCATTGCGGCCAGAGCCATGCGCAATAAGACAGGAAATCCAGCTTGTCAGGCTGGCCGCGTCTGTGACCAACCCGTCCTGTATCGCTGTTTCCAGCCCGTGCGAATAGCTGAACGCACCGGTCGGAAAGGCTGGCGAGAACCAAGTCTGCAGAAGCATCATGTCACGATAGGGCTGTTGCATCCGATGGGTGCTCACTGATGATGATTGCCATGACCATCAGAATGGGCACGATTTTTGGCATGTTCATGATCAACCGACGGGCCGTGTGCATGGCTATGGGTGCGGCCATGTCCGTACGCCCCGCCCTCAGGCGTGAAGGGGGCGTCCAGCTTTTCAATATCTGCCCCAAGCAGACGCAGCATATCTTCAAGCACATGATCCTGTTGGATCAAAAGATGGCCCTGTTCTATCTGGCATGGTGTGTGACGGTTGCCTATATGCCAAGCGATACGCGGCAAATGATCGTGAGTTATTTTCAACAGAGGTTCTGGTTTCGGCTGGATGGCGATGACGCGCCCGTCATCCAGTTCAAACCCGTCTGTTGCCGACAGCGACACGGCTTCCGGCAGTTCGACCAGAAACGCCTCACCGCTGTCTGTGACAAGGCGTTTGCGGCGCAGAAACCGGCTTTCATAGTCGAGCGTGATAACGTCGTCTGACGGGCCTCTATCACGATTGTTGATAATCTGTTGAGCGATACGCATTGAGACTCTTTTCATCTTGGCTAAAGGCTTCTTAGAACAGAAAATAGCGCTGCGCCATCGGCAGTTCGGTCGCTGGGGCACAGGTCAGCAATTCGCCATCTGCTCGCACCTCGTAGGTTTCAGGATTTACCTCAATTTCCGGCTGATAATTATTCATTACCATATCCGCCTTTGAGATGGCTCGGGTGTTCTGAACGGGCTTTGTCTGTTTGGCGAGACCAAGCTCAGCGGCAATATTTTCATCTTGCGCCGCCTGACTAACAAAACAGACTGCCGAGTGTTCAACAGACCGGCCATAGGAGGCAAACATCGGCCGAGTATGGACCGGTTGCGGGGTCGGGATAGAGGCGTTTGGATCGCCCATCTGTGCCAACGCGATACTGCCGCCCAGCAGCACCATCTCTGGCTTCACCCCGAAAAAGGCAGGATTCCATAATACCAGATCAGCGCGTTTGCCAACTTCAATACTGCCAATATGCCTGGAAATACCGTGGCAAATAGCCGGGTTAAGGGTGTATTTTGCGATATAGCGCTTTACCCGCAGATTATCGTTATCGCCTGTCTCATCGGCAAGCCGGCCGCGCTGAACCTTCATTTTATGAGCTGTCTGCCAGGTTCGCGTGATCACCTCGCCCACCCGGCCCATCGCCTGACTGTCAGACGCGATAATCGAAAACGCGCCCATGTCATGCAGAATATCTTCAGCCGCGATGGTCTCTTTCCTGATACGGCTTTCGGCAAATGCCACATCCTCTGGAATGGATCTATCCAGATGATGGCAGACCATCAGCATATCAAGATGCTCTTCGAGCGTGTTCACAGTATAGGGCCGGGTCGGGTTGGTCGAAGACGGGATCACATGCCCTTCACCGCATATCTTGATAATATCAGGGGCATGACCGCCGCCCGCCCCTTCGGTATGAAAGGCATGGATGGTCCGGCCCTTCATCGCGGCAACAGTGTTTTCAACAAAGCCACTTTCGTTCAGCGTATCAGTGTGGATCATCACCTGGATATCCATCTCATCTGCCACGCTGAGACAGTTATCAATCGCCGCAGGTGTCGTGCCCCAGTCTTCATGCAGTTTTAACGCACACGCACCGGCTTTTATCTGTTCTTCAAGTGCTGCGGGCAAGGCTGCATTCCCTTTGCCTGCAAAAGCGAGATTCATCGCGAAACTATCTGCCGATTGAAGCATTCGGCTAATATGCCAGGGCCCCGGTGTGCAGGTGGTGGCCAGCGTGCCATGGGCTGGGCCGGTGCCGCCGCCAAGCATCGTGGTCAGTCCGGAATGCAGCGCATCATCAATTTGTTGTGGGCAGATAAAGTGGATGTGACTGTCAAATCCGCCTGCGGTCAGGATATGGCCTTCACCTGCAATGGCCTCTGTTGAGGGGCCAATGATGATGTTCACGCCATCCTGCGTATCTGGATTGCCTGCTTTGCCAATCGCATGGATAAATCCCTCTTTTAGCCCCACATCAGCTTTATAAATGCCTGTCACGTCAACGATAAGCGCATTGGTGATAACTGTGTCAACCGCGCCGCCATCACGCGCGACCTGCGACTGGCCCATGCCGTCACGGATAACCTTGCCGCCGCCAAATTTTACTTCATCTCCATATTGGGTCAGGTCGGTTTCGACCTCAACGAACAGCTCGGTATCTGCGAGCCGCATTTTATCCCCTGTGGTTGGGCCATACATGTCAGCATAAATTTTTCTCGAGATTGAGACTGGCATTATAATGCTCCCATAATCTTTTGATTGAAGCCATGCACGATGCGCTCACCGCCATATGAGATCAGCTGCACCTTGCGCTCCTGACCCGGCTCAAAGCGAACAGCCGTCCCGGCGGCGATGTCAAGACGCATCCCGCGGGCCGCATCCCGGTCAAACTGAAGTGCTGCATTGGTCTCGTAGAAATGATAGTGGCTCCCGACCTGAACCGGTCGGTCGCCTGTATTCGCAACGGTAAGACGCACCGGCTCTTTGTCTGCGTTCAACAGGATATCTTCATCTTTGGTCAGAATTTCACCTGGGATCATTTTTCGGACCTCCTTAATCAGCGTATCGGATGATGGACGGTGACCAGCTTAGTCCCGTCCGGAAACGTCGCTTCGACCTGTACGTCATGCACCATCTCGGCGATGCCATCCATACAGTCATCGCGCCCCACCACATGTGCCCCCTCCGCCATCAAATCGGCGACTGCGCGGCCGTCACGCGCCCCCTCAACAACAAAATCTGAAATCAAAGCGATCGCCTCAGGATAATTCAGCTTTACCCCTCTTTGTTTGCGGTTGCGGGCCACCATGGCGGCCATCGACACCAGTAATTTGTCTTTTTCACGTGGGCTCAGTTTCATCGACACTCTCCTTTTCTATATCTGCCAGACACGTGGCATCGACTGCTGGCGAAGGGCAGATAGAATATTATTGATATCTGTACGGGCAGATAAGGCGTGCGGACTGACCAGCCTTATCACCATCCTGTCTTCCCAATATGAGGCCGCACAGCAAGACAGGCAAGCCCCAATAACTGGGGCGAGCGTGCCGGCCATCTGTTCGGCATCACGCCCGGCATATAAAATGGTCGACAACAATCTGGCCCCGTTGCCGCCGGCGGGTGCGGCCAGTATTTCATCAGCCCTGCCAGTCAGCCGCAGAGACTCGGCATGGAACAAGACGCCCTCACGATACAGCCGCCAGTTATCGGTAAAGTGACAGCCCGTGACCTGTTCTCCCATCGCCTGACGCCCCAAAATCACGGTTTCGGCTAACAAACACCGGCTGTCTGCGGTCATCTCCAGCTGGATGGTGCGCGCCGCTTCTGCGCCGTCAAAGATGATGGTTTCCTGGGGCAACCAGTGCAGCTCAGCGGCGCCATCGGCGATTAGGTCAATGGAAATTTGCGCCGGGGCCGTGCTGCTGCGATACAATCGTTCTGCTGTCTGTGTTGTGGCGACAAGAGCACAGTCTTGTGCGCGTAACTTGATATCCAAGCTATCGCCGCCGGTAATGCCGCCAGCGGTGTTCAGCATCACCGCTTCTGTCATTTCACCATAGGTTTTGGGCAGCATCAGTTTGGCCGAGCCTGACTGATAGAGACGTTCGATTTTTGACCCGCACAGATGCAGGTCAAGTCGGCCTCTGGCGCGTTGCAGTTCTGGCGGTGTCACCCCGTCCATCGTTTAGACCCCAACCGCGTTACGTAATTTAGCTTTGCTGATTTTTGATTTTCGCCCCTCATAAACAATTTCACCTCGCGTCATTGCGTAGATCTGATCGGCGAGGCTAAAGGCAAAATCAAAATATTGCTCGACCAGAATAATCGCCATCTTTTGCTGTAATTTCAGATGCGAAATTACCTCACCGATTTGTGTGATAATGTTGGGCTGAATGCCCTCGGTTGGCTCATCCAGCAGCAGCAGTCGCGGTTTTGTGATTAGCGCACGGGCAATGGCCAGCTGTTGTTGTTGGCCGCCAGACAAGTCACCACCGCGCCTGTCCAGCATGGTTTTCAGCACCGGAAACAGCGTATAGATATCGTCTGGAATGACATGCTGATCACGCGTCAGGCAGGCAAAGCCTGTCTGTAGATTTTCACGCACCGTCAGCATTGGAAAGATAAGGCGGCCTTGCGGGACATAAGCCACACCTGATTTTGCAAGCAGATCAGCCCGGCTGTTTGTGACCTCTTCGCCGCCAAGATAATAGGTTCCGCCACTAGAGGCGTGGGTGCCGGACAGCACCCGGAGAAGCGAGGTTTTGCCCACTCCGTTTGATCCCATCACACAGGTAATTTCGTTTAGCTTGGCGGCCACAGACACACCATATAAAATCTGTGACGAGCCGTAATGCAGGGTTATGTTTTCCGCTTTAAGCATGTTTAGCGTCCCAAATACACATCAATGACATCCTGGTTCTGCATGACAAAATCTATCTGCCCTTCAGCAAGAACCGCGCCTTCATGCAGAACAGTTATGCGACATTCCAACTGGCGAATAAATTCCATGTCATGTTCAACCACTACAACCGCCCGCGTCTGCGCCAGCTCTTTTAAGAGGTTGACCGTCACCGCCCGTTCAGGTGCGGTCATGCCGGCGGCTGGTTCATCCACCAGCAACAATTGCGGGTCCTGGGCCAGCAACATGCCGATCTCAAGCCACTGTTTTTGCCCGTGGCTGAGCTCTCCTGCCAGAGCGGCCAACTGATCCTGCAGGTTTATTTGCCCGACCAGCGCCTCTATTCTGTCAATGTCATTTTGGCTACTTTTATACGAAAGTACAGAAAATGGGTTCCGGTTATTGGCCAGCGCCATCAGCAGATTGTCATGGACAGACTGGCTTTCAAAAACGGTTGGTTTCTGGAATTTTCGGCCGATACCCAACTGGACAATCTGGGCTTCGGTGCGGCGCAACAAAGACACCCCCTTATCACCCCAGCGTACATCACCCGAGTCAGGTCTGGTCTTGCCGGTGACAATATCCATGAAGGTGGTTTTGCCAGCCCCGTTTGGCCCGATGATCGCCCGCAATTCAGCACGGGCGATATCAAAGCTCAACCCGTTAATCGCTTTGAATCCATCAAAGGCGACCGAAATGTTATCAACGTGAAGCAGTTGGGTCATCAGGCGCTGCCTTTCCGGTTTAGATGGTCGATAAGCCCACCTATCCCCTTTGGCGCATAAAGCGTGACCGCCACAAAGCTCAGGCCAAGCAGCACAAGCCACCATTCGGTCCAGCGCAAGGTGGCAAACCCAAACGGAATGTCGGGCGCCTGCCCACCGGTGAAATAACTTGATAAAAGCGATACAAACGCCGCCCCGATGACCGCGCCATACAACCGCCCACGCCCGCCAATGGCCACCCATACAGCCAGGTAAATTGACGCGATTGGAGCCAGTTCAGCCGGGTTAATGATGCCAGCTTGCGGGTAATATAGTGCTCCGGCAACTGCTGCAATAATGGCTGTGAGCACAAACACAAACAGCTTGTAACTCTCCACATTATAGCCAAGGAAACGCACCCGCGCCTCATTATCGCGAATGCCGCGGATGATGTTACCCAACTTGCTGGACACCACCGCGTATGCGGCAAGATAGATAAACCCAAGGGCCGCCGCGCTGGCGATGAAAAACCAGATCGAGATAAGCGCCTGAGGAACCGCGTCAAAGCCAGGAATATTCTGCAGGCCGGACAGCCCGTTATTGCCGCGCAAGCCGCTATCATTCTGAAACAGATATAGCGCTAATGCCAATGTCATGGCTTGCGTCAGGATCGACAGATACACCCCGTTCACGCGTGAGCGGAAGGCAAGCCAGCCAAACACCAGCGCCAGCAGACCCGGCACCAGAACAACCAAGGCAAGCTGTACCCAGAACAGATCAGCAAACGCCCAGATGGCCGGTATTTCGGCCCCGCCAACCACCCCGAAAATCTGTGTACCCACGGCCTCGCTTATTTCTGTCGGGGTTAATGGCAGGGGCAGATTCTGAGCCGCATCAAGAACGATGAGTTTAGTTCTAGCAAACATCAGCCACATGCCAATCATATAGCCTCCAAGGGCGAAGAAAGCAAAATGCCCAAGCGACAATATCCCACAGAACCCCCAGACTAAATCCATCGCAATCGCTATGATGCATAAGCACAAGGTCTTGCCCAGAGTTTTCACAAAACTGGTTGAGATCAGTCCCATGCCAAACCCTTCTGCTAGAATAACAACTGACAGGGTGAAGAGGGCTAATACGCCGAGGAAAATCAGCACCGAAGGGTGTTTAAGGAGGTATTTTGTAATCAGGGTGTTTTCCATAGTCTTAATCCTCTGCCGCCCGGCCTTTCAGCGCGATAATGCCGCGAGGCCGGAACTGGATGAACAGAATGATGAAGATGATCATATAAGTCTGCGCAGCCAACGTGTTTGACGGGTTAAACCATTCGATGCCTTTTTGCAGCGAGCCGATCATGGCGGCCCCAGCCAGCGTCCCCCAGATATTGCCGACACCGCCAACCACCACAGTCATAAAGCTCTGCACAATGTAGTCAGAGCCTAGCTCGGAGGTGACTTTGGAGAACAGCCCGATCGCCACGCCGGCGATACCGGCAATGCCAGAGCCAAACCCAAAGGTCAGCATGTTAATCCGGTCTGGATTAATCCCCATGCTGGCCGCCATCGCCGGGTTCTGGGTGACAGCACGCGTTTCAAGGCCAAAGCGGGTTCGTGTCATCACATAGAGTAGCAGTGCTAAAAACAGCAGGCTCAGACAGAATATAGCGATACGGATATTGCTGATCGCCAGCACGTCATTCACCACGAAGGCACCGTCAAGCCAGGATGGCGGGGTTAACGGGCGGGCCTGTGTACCAAAGATATTCTTCGCGATTTGTTGCAGGGCGATGCTGATGCCAAAGGTGGCCAGCAGCGTTTCCAAAGGACGTTTGTATAAATGCCTGATAACCAGCCGTTCCATTGCCACACCGGCGATGAAGGTGACACAAAATGCCGCCGGGATCGCCAGTAAGATAGAGACGGTATAGCTGGGTACAATCAGCTGGATGACATAGCCGGTATAGGCGCCCATCATGATGAACTCGCCATGTGCCATATTAATCACCCGCATCACGCCAAAGGTGATGGCAAGGCCAATCGCGGCCAGAAAATAAATTGAGGCCAGAGACAGTCCGTCAAGGCCAAGGTCAAGCAATTTGAACACCATCACCTGACTGTTGATGCCGGCCAGAACGTCTTTGGCGGCTGCGGTCACCCGCCCCGAGGGGTTGTCATAAACAGCGTAAAATACATAGTTTGAGACAAGATCCTGTTTCTGCGCCTGATTGATACGCGGCGGCACTCGCTGGCTGGCCACAAGTCTGTCGTAGGCCGTATCGCGGGCCTGTTCTGTATTCAATGAGGCCAGCGGTATATCGCCGATAAACCCTTTTTCGGCCAACGCCACCAGACGTTCATTCCGCACCTCTGCAGAGACGGCCGCAGCGGCATAGCCATTATCCACAAGCATCTGATAAGCGGTATCAAGGCTAAGCTCTGGCTGGTTGCCAGACATCATCACAGGCTTTCCTGCCGTTCCGTCAGGCCGTTTTATCGTTCGCCCCGGGATGATGACGCGTGCAATATTCGCATTATTCGGCAGGTTTTTTGCAACCTCAACCCGGCTTGTCAACAGCGGATTTATCGCGGCCCGGGCTTCCAGCGACAGATTGTCTTTCAGGCTGAAAATTGTGGCCTCAACCTCTGCCTCGTCTGATGAATGGGCAATAATGCCATAAATATAGGCTTGCTCGAGGCGCAGCTTCAACTCGGCATCAGCCTCTGTTGCGATGGCTGTTTTCAACGGGCGCAAATGTGTGGGTTGAATATCCCGGCTCAGGCTTTCAAGCCCTTGGCGTCTTACATCAATATTTTCACTCGCCAGTTGAACAGGTACCAACGCACTCGCTATCTTTGCACGGACACCGCTATTTGGTTTGATCTGCTTTACAGATTTAGCGAGCATCACCCCGAGTGCTTGTTTGCTAATGGCATCAACGACATTTACGATTTTTTTGCCGGCGTCGTTTTTGCCCGCGGACTCGGCTAAGACAAATTGATTAGATGATTTTACAAAATAAAGATTTTTATCTTTCCAATTTTGCATGAACTCAGCGGCAATTTGACCGCCTATTTCCTGAATTTCTTGAAGAATGGGATCAACGGTTTTTGAAGAACTCTTCTGAATTAATTTTGCATTTTCGCTCAGAAAATCTTCAAAAGGCGATGATGCCGAAGCTGACTGAAAAGATAACAGTAAAGGAAATAGCAGGAGGCAGAATAATTTTCGCATAATTTAAAACTCTGCCGGGGACATTGTGTTAAATAATGTCCCCAGCGGTGTTTAGTCAGGTGGGAGGAGAGCTGCCCCCAAGGAAAGGCAGCTCGTTGGTAGGATTAATAGATGGACTTGAGTTGAACACAACTCTTTGTTTCTGTGTTATACATACCGCATCCAAGGCCTTGCCAGTCTGAGATTAAGACTTTTGATTCTGGCAGGAAGTCTGTCCACGCATCACCGGGCACTTCAGATGTTTGGCTGATGATATCAAACTGACCATCTGCCTGAATCTCGCCGATGAGAACTGGCTTTGATAAGTGGTGGTTTGTCAGCATTTCCGCGACGCCGCCTGTTAGGTTCGGGAATTTTTGGCCGTACATGGCATCACGTACTTTGTCCACATCTGTTGTGCCGGCGTCTTTTACCGCCTGTACCCACATGTTAAAGCCGATATAATGTGCTTCCATCGGGTCGTTCGTGACACGCTCTTCACCCATCTTGGCTTTCCATGCCGCAATAAATGCCGAATTTGCATCTGTCTCGGCCGACTGGAAATAGTTCCAGGCAGCAAGATGACCAACCAAGTTTGTCGTATCAAGCCCGGATAATTCTTCTTCACCGACAGAGAATGCAACAACTGGAATATCATCTGCAGACACACCGGCAGCGGCCAGCTCTTTGTAGAAACCAACATTAGCATCACCATTAATGGTCGAAATCACACCAACTTTTTTGCCATCAGCACCAAGCGCAACGACGTCGGCAACAATCTTTGACCAGTCAGAATGTCCAAAAGGGGTGTAATTCACAAAGATATCTGACACTGCAATACCCTTGTCTTTCAGATATTGCTCAAGGATTTTATTTGTTGTGCGGGGATACACATAATCTGTGCCTAGCAACGCGAATTTCTCTACACCAAGTTCTTCCAAGTAATAGTCGGTTGCAGGGATGGCTTGCTGATTTGGGGCGGCCCCTGTGTAAAACACGTTTTTCGAGCTTTCTTCCCCTTCATACTGTACAGGGTAAAACAACAAGCCATTCAGCTCTTCAACAACTGGCAATACAGATTTGCGTGACACAGAGGTCCAGTTGCCAAATATTACATCCACGTCATGCACGGTTAGCAATTCACGGGCTTTTTCTGCAAATAATGGCCAGTCGGAGGCCGGGTCAACAACAACAGGCACCAGCTTTTCACCAAGCAAGCCGCCCTTTGCATTCTGCTCTTCAATAAGCATTAGCATGGTGTCTTTAAGGGTGGTTTCTGAAATAGCCATGGTGCCTGATAATGAGTGTAATACACCCACTTTGATATCAGCCACGGCTTGGCTGGCTGCAGCACACATCATGGCGCTTGCTAAAACTAATTTTCTCATCTCAAACTCTCTTTCGTCATTTAAAGGTTATTTAAAATCCGCGCTTCTTCGGGGGAGGACGTTGCGGGCACCTAACTAACAGCAAATTACGATGAGAATGAACACTGCCAAAAACAGTGTAGAGCGATGCAAAAAATGCACCGTGCTTGCAAAATATGTCTTGGTTTTCGGTATACAAAACCAGCCCAAATCTCCGAAAATATACTTATTTTCCTGGTTATTTAGGGCCGTGAACTACGCTGAAAAATACAAGATCATCCTGTGGAAACACTCAGAATTTTCATCAAAAAAATAATTTAAATTGGTTTTTTGCTTAACCTATTTCTGCATTCCCAGTTATAGCGTGCCCAATTTCGCCGCTGCATCCGCGAATTATAGCGCCCTTTTTCCATGGCAGCGGCCATCATACAAGAGTCGTGATTAACGAAGGCCACTTCACGTTCAAATTCGTGGCAATTGGTCTGGCCTTGCAAGGTCACACAGGTGATCAACACTAGTATAAACATGACGTCCTCTCCCAAAGCACCATGCTACTAGATAAGTTTACTCACAAAAATGTAATTTTGGCAAATATGTGACTGAGGCGGGTGCGTTGGCGAGGTTGTCGCTCGGATAGGTAAGATCAGGCAGGATAAGGCCAGTTCCGGCCCGATCAAACGGTATTATGACTTTAATTCCATTTTTCTTGCACCGGAAAATGTAATGGTTTTGGGTGAGAGTGTTTTTGTGAATTTTGAGATATGCTCTTCTATCAGTTTTTCAATTGTGCGTTGCGCCTGTTCATCAGGAAACTCCCAGATAACAGTTGAAATATGGGGTGTTTGTGGGTTACGCCATGCGGTGAAGCGAACGCCTTCTGCTTTGCCAATGAGTTCAGGCCAGCGGGTTTGTAAGATTGACTCAAACAACTCGCACTCTTCAGTTGAGGGGAAGGTTCTGATAAAAATTTTGGTAAACATGATCACTCTTTTTTTTTGGTGGAGAGACGTTTGACAGGTTTTAAAGTTGCACTAGACATCTGGCTGAGCAAGCAAATTTTCATAAGATCAGTCAAGACAGCTCTGTTTGTGGGAACGATTCTGGCATTTATCAATCACGGTGATTTAATCGTAAGCGGGTCTTTGACGCTGCAATGTTGGCTTAAGATGGGACTCACCTGCTTGGTGCCTTATTCGGTTGCTTCATGGACGGCAACAAAAGCCAAATTGGATATGTTGAGCGCCTGACATAACCAAACCAATTGCCAGGTGCCTTGTTGCCTTGCGCTTAGGTTGCATTTTTGATGATGATCAAAGAGGTTTTGGCTGTTGCATATCAACGAAGCTGCGATAAAAGCTGCGCTTGCGGTTATGCATCCTTACCTCGACACTGATACCGAAATGACAAAATCTCGCTTATCAGCCTTGCAGTTTGCTAAGATCAGGCACGGGACGTTTGGTTGCTGTATTGTCAGCCAGCACAATTTCCAGCGCTTTGGCGACTTCGGCCACCAGCCGGTCATTTCCCGGTGCGCTTAAAATCTGCATGCCAAACGGCATGCCGGCATGATCCAATCCACATGGGATCACCGCGCCACAGGCCAATGCCATTGTTGGCAGATAGGTGATGGCAAGCCAACGCATATAGGTTTCCATTGAGTTGCCGTCAATTTTCGTGACCGCCCATTGATCATGCGGGAATGGCGTTGACGACGCTGCCGGGCAGATCACTACATCGACATCTTCAAACAGATCCAGCCATGACCGCGCAATACGCGATTGCTGCAGATGCGCCTCGGCAACATCTGCCAGACTATAGGCCAGACCGCGATCAACATTATCGACGACATTCGGGCTGAGACGGTCACGGTGATAACGCACGCGGGCGCCATGGACGGCGACAAAATTCACCCCGCGCAAAACCTCAAAACAGTTATCTCCGTCGGTAAAATCAGGGCTGGCATCAATGGCCGCGGCAAAATGATGCCGGAACAGCCCGGTGCGCTCGGCAAAAATATTCCGGTAGGCGCCGGACATCGCTGCCATGCCAAGATCCGGCGTCAGCATCGCTCGGATACTGCCAAGATCGGCCATTTCAAGTTGCGCATGCAATTCATCAATTGGTGAGGTGGCGAACGGGTCATAGGGGTTTGGCCCGGCCTGCGCCTGCAACAGCAGATAGGCATCATCAACTGTCCGGCCCATTGGCCCTAAAACTGAAAATGGTAACAGGCCAACCGGATTACCCTCAGCGGCAACCACCCCGGGGCTTGGGCGTATGCCAACAACACCGCAAAAGCTGGCCGGTGTGCGCAGACTGCCGCCATAATCTGATCCGCTGGCCAGCGGCACCATGCCGGTAGCCAGCGCCACCGCCGACCCGCCAGATGAGCCACCACATGTTTTGACTGGATCAAAAGGGTTACCGGTTGCCCCAAAAACCAGATTGCGAGTGTTCGCACCGGCACCAAATTCGGGGGTATTGGTTTTGCCCAGAATGATGCCGCCAGCACCGCGGATATTGGCGACAACGCCCTGATCCTGTGTTGGTATATGGTCAGCATAAAGCTGAGATCCCGATGTTGTGCGGATGCCGGCAGTGGCATCAAGATCCTTGATGCCAACCGGCAGGCCATGCAGCAGGCCCAGCTCGTCACCGTCAAGAACCGATTTTTCCGCATCGCGGGCTTCGGCCCGCGCCCGCTCATAGCTTTTCGTCACCATGGCATTTAACTGTGGATCGACCATTTCGACCCGTTCGATGCAGGCGTCAACCAGTTCAACGGGTGAGATATCTTTGCGGCCAATCATCTGGCGCAGCTGGGTCGCGGTTAAATCACATAATTCCGACATGGTTTCAGTGCTTTCCTTGAAATCAACATAAAAGTAAAAGGCGGGATCCGGGTCAGCGATGCAAAGCGCCCATAGCGCCACCGTAGCATGGCATCAGCGTAACATGATCATATCTCCGTGTCAGGCTACTTGGTTTTCGAAGGCTATTTGGCTTTTGCAGGGTGTTGGCTTTGTCTGGCTGGCGATGGGCATGGGTTTATCTTTTTTTGATCATCATCGATAAAACATATTGCAGCTTCATCTGATCGGCCTAGGCTGGCATGATAGCCTATCATATGTATTCTGCTGAAGGTGATGCCATGCTTTCCAAGCAACAGATTGATTTTTTCAATGCGAATGGCTTTGTTATTGCCGAAAATGCTGTTTCGCCAGCACAGCTACAGTCATTGCGTGATGATTTTGCCGGCTGGGTTACCGATAGCCGGGCGCATGAAACCGGGTGGGGCGAGACCATCAACGGCAAGGCGCGGTTTGATCTGGAGCCCGGGCATTGCGCTGCCCGGCCGGCATTGCGCCGGGTCAATGCGCCGCATGAAGTGTCGCAAAGTTATTTTGAGGTGATGGCTGATAGCCGCATGACCGATATGGTGGCCGCGCTGATCGGCCCGGATGTGAAATTACATCATACGAAAATCAATTCGAAATTGCCGGGGGCAGCAACAGCGGTGAAATGGCATCAGGATTTTCCCTTTACCCCGCACAGCAATGACAGCCTGGTGACAGCACTTTTGATGGTGGATGACGTGACGGCTGAAAATGGCCCGCTGGAAGTGTGGCCGGCAACGCATAGAGGCGAGATCCATTCGCTCTGGCATGATGGCAAATTTACCGGTGCTGTCAGTGCCGAGGTCACCGCCAGGGCGCTTGAAAACCGCGTTATTTGCACCGCCAAAGCCGGCAGCGTTTGTCTGATGCACACGCGGCTTCTGCATGGCTCTGCGCCGAATCATTCGACCGCCCCGCGGACGCTTTACATTTGTGTTTATGCGGCGGCTGATGCGGTTCCCTTTTCACCCTCGCCAGTTCCTACACAGGATCAGGGGCTTGTTGTTCGGGGCAAAGATCAACGCCGTGTCCGGGCTGTCAATTACGATATTGATATGCCCGAGCTGCCCAAAGGCGCATCATTTTTTGATCAGCAGCAATCGGGCTGAGGCAATCGGGCTGGGGGTGCGTGCGATGCAGGGTAATCCGGAACAAACCAATACAGTTATTGTTGGCGCTGGTCAGGCTGGTCTTGCGATGAGCGCTCATCTCACCACGCATAACATCAGCCATATCATACTGGAAAAGCACCGGCTTGTGGAACGCTGGCGCACCGCCAGATGGGATAGTCTTGTTGCCAATGGGCCAGCTTGGCATGACCGGTTTCCGGTGCAGGAATTTGCTGATATCAGCGGCGATGATTTTGCCACACGTGAAGAAATTGTTAGCTATTTTGAACATTTTGCCGATGCGGTGAAGGCTCCAGTGCGATGCGGGGTAGAGGTCAGCGCGGTCACCCGCCTCAACGATCGCGGCTTTTTTGTTGAAACAAATTCGGGGCAGATCATGGCGGAAAATGTGGTTGCGGCCACCGGCCCGTTTCAGACGCCTGTGATGCCGCCGCTGGTGCCGCAAGATGATGCGATACATCAGATGCATTCGTCTGAATATCGCAACCCGCAGCAATTGCGTGATGGGGCGGTGCTGGTGATTGGCGCCGGCTCTTCTGGTGCGCAGATTGCTGATGAGCTGCTTCGGGCTGGGCGACGGGTATATCTGGCGATCGGCCCGCATGAACGGCCGCCACGGCGCTATCGCGGCAAGGATTTTGTCTGGTGGCTGGGGGTTCTTGGCAAATGGCAGATGAAGACGCCGCCAGCCGGAAAGGCGCATGTCACCATTGCGGTGAGCGGCGCGTATGGCGGCAGGACGGTTGATTTCAGGCAGTTCGCCGAACGTGGCATGACTTTGCTGGGGATGGCGACGGCCTATGAAGATGGCGTTCTGCAGTTTGCTGATGATCTTGGCCGCAATATTCGTGATGGTGATGCCAATTATCTTGCGCTTCTTGACGAGGCTGATGCCTATGTGGTGCGTGAGGGCCTAAATGTGCCGGAAGAACCTGAGGCAAAAATCATTGGCCCAGACCCGGCCTGTGTGACACAGCCATTGCGACAGCTCGATCTGGCGGTTGCCGATATCTCCAGCATCATTTGGGCAACAGGCTATCGTCAGGATTTTGGCTGGCTAAAGGTTGATGCGCTGGATGCGGATGGCCGCCCACGCCACCAAAATGGTATCGCCGCCGAGCCGGGCCTTTATTTTCTGGGGCTGCCCTGGCTGACCATGCGCGGGTCATCTTTCATCTGGG